>WNFU01000655.1_pt1 | contig 49086 bp, 48 predicted proteins | sample 5400121 | NCBI WGS metagenome assembly WNFU01 (sample SAMN13153360, study PRJNA577476) | soil metagenome | isolation source: 100 cm soil or saprolite under grassland replicate 1 | place: USA:California | collected 2016-06-15 | reverse complement strand
GGCGCCCCCGAGGACGCCCTGGACTGCGCCTGCGACCTTTATCTCTCCGGCCCTGACATCTGACCCGACAGCAGCGGGCCTCACACAAGACCCGCTCCGACGTCAACCCCCGACGGACTTCCGGAGGCGACCACTTAGCGCCAGGACAGGAAGCTCCAGCGGCGCCGGCACGACGCCGCCCACGTCGGTGTCGGCAAAGAACGCGGGCGCCGGCTGCACCCCCTCGGGCGCCGGCACCATCAAGCGGGCCGCGCGGCCGTGGCGCCACGCCGCCAGCACCAGCCGGTCCAGCGACAGCCCGTCGCGGCGGCCAAGCGCCAACGCCAGCCCCACCAGCAGGACCGGCCAGGCCACCGCGATCGCCGCAGCCGCGGGCAGCACCATGCGGACGGCCGCGCCGACCAGCCAGGCGGCCACGGCGGCGCTGGCGAGGATGCCAAGCTGCCGGGCGGTCAAGCCTGCCAGCACCCGGTCCGCGCGTTCCACATCCACGGGAATCTTCGCTCCGCTCATCAGCTCCCTCCGATCACGCGGTGCGCGGCCCCTACCGTGCGGACCATGACCACCGACCTGACCAGCCGGACCAGCGTGCTGCGCCGCCCACCAGCGACCACCGCACGGGCCGCCCACGCGGGGATGCGGATCAGTAGCCACAGCAGGCAGCAGGCGACCATCACGTCGACCAGATGGCCCCCACCAAGCGGCAGCACCCCTGGCCGGTCGGCCTCCAAGAACACCCGCACCGCCATGACCAGGACCAGCGCCTGGGCGACCTGCACGCCAAGGCAGGCGGCCATCGCCCGCCACCACAGCCGCGCCACGCCCTCGGTCTGCGGCAGCGCATGCGCGGCCAGCATGATCGGCGCGGCCACGACTAGGAACACCACCAGCAGCGCCCGAACGATGCAGGTGCCGGCCAGCACCACCGCCAGCACCACCATGGCGCCAAGCAGCAGCGAGCTGAACAGGCTGCCCGGCGCCAGCGGCGCCAGCGCCAGCATGCGGATGGTCTCGGTCACGTTCGCCGGGTTCACCCTGCTGGCCCAGCAGCGCCGCCGAGGTCGCGTTGGCCAGCTCGATGCCCTCGCGGGCCAGCAGCAGGCTCAGGTGCGAGGCAAATCGCGCCGACCACCAGCCGGGGCGCGATCTCCTTGACCGAAGTACTGGACCTGCAGCGACTCGTGCGCCAGCAGCACCATCCCGCCGATGGTGACCAGCAGCACGTACGCGGTATCCGCCAGCCCGAGCGAGACCAGCCACAGCTCCCCCGCGCGGCTGCCGGTCGCCAGGCGCGGGGTCGCCAGCAGGGTGCGGCCCAGCAAGTCCAGCGCCGGGTTGACCGCTGAGGCGACCAGCCCCTGGAACCAGCCGTCGATCGCCTTGCGGATCCACCCGGGCACGTCGAACAGGCCCGGCGCCGCCGGCGGCTGCGGCCGGACCGGGACGCCCGGCACCGTGGTCGTCGTCGCGTCAGGCGGCGGCAGGGTCGTGGTCGTGACCTCGCCTGGGGCCTGCACCGTCGGTGGTGGTACCTGCGCGACGATGACAGGTCGNCGCGCCGACCGCAGGCACAGCGACCACCAGTAGCCCGGCGCCCAGCAGCACCGCCACCCCAGCCAGTCGCTGAACTCGAGGGCGCCGACGCCTCATACGCCGATCACCGACTTCAGGATGGCGACCAGCGTCGGCGCCAGCGCCGCCACCGCATACCCGACCGCGGCCGCCTTGAACATCGCCTTGGCCTTCTGGATCTCGCCAGGGTCGCCGCCCGCAGCCAGGTAGCGGACTCCCCCGACGGTCAGCACCAGCGTGGCCAGCGCCACCAGCAGCCCGACCAGCAGCAGCCGCAGCCGATCGATCACCCCCTGGATCGTCGGGTCGGCCGCCAGCGCCGGACTGGCCACAGCGACCAGCATGCTCACCGTCCCAACCACGACGGGCAGCAGCGCTCGCCCAGGCCGGGACGGTCGTGCGAGTCGAGGCACCCTGCGCTCCTCCATGCATCTCCGAGAACGACACCAAGTCGGGAGGCGGGCACCCGTCCGGCGAGATCGGGCTGCGGCGCGAGTGCGTGCCCTCCTATCCCCAAAACCCGCTTTCAGGGTCCTTCTTGGGACAAATGCCTGGTCAGCAGCCATGCGACCAGGGCTGGCTCGGCGCGCATGCGGCGCTTGCGCAGGGCGTCGTAGGGTACGCCCCAGCGGCTTGCCAGCATGCGTAGCGGGACCTCGCCGATCCGGCTCTCCCCTATGAGTTCCGCCTCCTAGACGGTGATCACGTCGGCCGCGACTGCTGCGTCTAGGACCAGGTCAGGATGCTGCGGTACCCGCAGCGGGGGCTCCAGGCTCGCGTGAGACGCTTCCCAGTCGCGCCGTCGCCGCTCCCGCACCACGAACCGATGGCCGGCGCGCACCGCCGGCCACACCAGCCGCGCGGCAAGCCGGTCCGCCTTGGCCGGCACGGTACGGATCGTCTCGGCCAATGCCGCGAGCATCTCCGACTCCAGGTCGAGGACTCTGCCCGGGAGTGCCTTGGCCAGCGGCACCGCTGCTCGGCGAAGGCCCGGCAGCACTACGCCGCACAGGCCGACCGTCCAGGCGCCGCCTTGCTGCTTGGCGCGGCGCAGCAGCAGCACCAGTGCCACGTCGCGGGTGTGGTAGCTGATCGAGGGGTGCAGCAGCCGTCCGCGCAGTTCGTCCAGCGGGATGGGTCGGCTGGGTAGCTCCCGCATCAGCCGCCCGTCAAGTGACAGCGGCTCGGGTCCGGCGACCAGCAGGGCAAACGCCTTGTCCAGCACCTCGAACGGCGAATCGAATTCGTGGCCCATGCGGCGGACTCCTTCCCCTCCACGTGACCATGAGCCTGACAGGAAATTGATGGCATCACGACAATTGACCATCGAGTCTTGACTATCGCGAGATGGTTATGGATGGCATCGTCGGCGGCCATCACGAGGGGCCATCGGCCCTGTGACAGAGCGCTGATGGAGCCCATCGCGTGCCCTCTGACCTGCGTGATGTCCCAATGATGGCCCGAGATCCGGGTTTAGGGAATGAGGGGACCTCTGGACTCGATGTTGGGGGCGGTGGTGAACTTCCTGGCTAAACAGGAGGACCAATTCGCGCGCAAAGGGTCAACGCGATTATTTGACATTATCAAGAAAACCTGATAAATAAAACTGAGTAATTAAGGCAAATTACATGTGCAGGCGCCTGGCGAAATTCGAGGTCAAGGAGTTGCGCACGCGTGAGCGAGCCAGGTGCTGACCGCCATCGCCGCACAGCGCGCCCGCACCACCGACGTGTCCGACGCACCAGAGGACAGCAAGTGAGATGACGACCATGACCGAAGAGCTGTGGGCCGCGTTCCTGCGCTGCTCCAACGAGGAGCTGCAAGACCCCAACCTGTCGCTGGACCGGCAGCTTCACAACTGCGACAGCAAGGTTGCCGTGTGGGGCGGGCGCATCGTCGCCATCTACTACGAGGTCGAGACCGGCGCCGCCCGCTACGAGCAACGCGGTACCGGCACCAGCCTGGCCGGCTTCGACATCCCCATCCCCCGCGCCGGCGGGCTGCACGAGCTGGTCGCCGACGCCACCCGCACGCCCAGACGGTTCGACCGCGTGATCTGCGAGTCCATCAGTCGGCTGGCGCGCAACTCCGCGGTCGCCTTCACCCTCGAGGACCAGTTCCGCGCCGCTGGCGTGAGCCTGCACTGCGCCGACGAGCCCTTCGAGGAGTCGTTCGGCTCGATCGTGCTGCGCCACCTCAACGTCGGCCTGGCCCGCGGCTACCTGTTCAACCTTAAGAAGGCCTCCCGTCAGGGCAGCGAGACCGCCACCCGACAGGGCTGGCACATGGGCGGCATCCCCCTGTACGGCTACCGGCTGGTCGCCCACGAGCACCCCAACCCCCACAAGCGCAAGCGCGGTCTGGTCCGCCACACTCTCGACCTGGATCTCGTCTGCGGTCCGGTGGTGCGGCGCATCTTCGACGAGTACCTGTACGGCAACCGCGGCCTGACCGAGCTCCGCGACCTACTCAACAGCGACCTCGACCGCTTCCCCCCGCCCGTCCCGCCCGACCCCGCGCGGCGCGCGGCCAGGTGGAGCCGCTCGACTCTCTGGTTCATCCTGCGCAACCCCAAGTACACCGGCTTCCAGGTCTGGAACCGCCGCGCCAACAAGACCGGCGGGGGCCGCCACAACGAACCAGCGCAGTGGACCTGGTCGGAACAGCCATCCCATCCTGCGATCGTCAGCCGCGCCGAGTACGAGCAGGTACAGGTCAAGGCCGCCCACAACCAGCGCTCACGCCGCACGGCGACCTTCGAGACGACCCCTTGCTCCACGCCCGACTACGTCTTCCGCAGCCGCATCAAGTGCGCCCACTGCGACCTGCGCATGTGGGGCAGCCGCAGAGGCGCCACCCGCTACTACCTCTGCCAGCCCGCGCACCAGCGCGGCGAGGTCCCACCCGACCACCCCCGCACCGTGTACGTCAACGAGCGGGCACTGCTGTGGGGCATCACCGACTTCCTGGCGACCGGCATCTACGGTCCAGACCGCGTCGCCTACTGGGAGAGCGTGCTCGGCACCGCCGACCGCGACCAGCACGACGAGGCCGCCCGCGCGCGGGCGCAGCGCAACCATCAGGAGCGGTCTGTCGCCGAGGTCCAGGCTCGCCTTGACCGGCAGATCCTCAGCCTGGAGGCCGAGGATCTCTCGCCGCAGACGCGGCAGCGGATCCTCGGGCGGATCGGCGAGCTGGAAGAGGAGCTGGGGCGAGCACAGGCGTCGCTTACGCGCCTCCGTGGCGAGGCGACCACGGCACCGCCAGACGTGCGCACGGTGCGTGCGCTGCTCGCGACCTTTCCCATCAGAGGGAACGAGCTACGCGAGCTACCTTTCAGTGATCTTCGTGATCTCTTCGCCAGCTTGGACCTTATGGTCCACTACGATCATAAGCAACACAGGGTACAAGTCAGCGTCACCCTGACCGCTGGTCAGGGTGACGCTGCACTTCTAGGGTCTGGTCTGCTCCGGCGGCAGGACTCGAACCTGCAACCGTGGCCTTAACAGGGCCCCGCTCTGCCGATTGAGCTACGCCGGATCGGTCTGGCCGGTTCACGACGTGCCGGCCACCGGGCGCAGATGGTACACGAGGCGGGCCATGCCGTTCATCCTCGTTCCGCTCCCCCGAGTGGCGCTGTAGAGCGTATAAAACCCTCTGAGGCCAGGACTGTACGGTCCTGGGTGGGGTAGACCTCGAAGCAAGCAACCAGGGCAGGAGGTAGCAATGAGATTCAAGACCGGCATGCTTCTCGGCTTCGGCGCGGGATACGTCCTCGGAGCCAAGGCTGGACGGGAACGCTACCAGCAGATCGTGGAGGCGACGCGGGCCTTCCTCGACAACCCGGGCGTCCAGCGGCTGACCGATGAGGTCAACAAGACGGTGAACATCGGTAAGGAGCGCGTCTCCACCGCCGCCAGCCGCCGGGTCGAGCAGGTCTCCGGCACCCTGGCCGAGCAGGCCAGCAAGGCGAGGGACTTCGTCGCGGGTGGCGACGAGGCCGAGAAGGCCGCCGGTGGGAAGCCGGGTGCCGAGCCGGCGAAGCGGGCGGGAGCCAAGAAGGCGGCGGAGGACACCGCTGGCGCACCGCCGTCGACCACGACCACGCGGAGCGGCAACTCAGGGTGAGCGCCGGACGGCCGTGAGGGAGCGCCCGGCGGCCACGAGGAAACGCAGGACGGCCGCCGGGAGGCCCCGCACGGCCGCGCTCGCCGTTACTCCAGGTAGTCGCGGAGCTTCTGGCTGCGCGAGGGGTGGCGCAGCTTGGAGAGCGTCTTGGACTCGATCTGCCTGATCCGCTCGCGGGTGACGCCGAACTCGCGACCGACCTCCTCCAGCGTGCGCGGGTGGCCGTCGGTCAGCCCGAAGCGGAGCTGGATGACCTTCTTCTCACGCTCGGAGAGGGTGTGCAGCACGGAGTCCAACTGCTCCTGTAACAGGATGAAGCTGGCCGCGTCGACCGGGACGACCGCGTCCGAGTCCTCGATGAAGTCGCCGAGGTGGGAGTCCTCCTCCTCGCCGATCGGGGTCTCGAGGCTTACCGGCTCCTGGCTCACCTTGAGGATCTCGCGGACCTTCTCCGGCGAGAACTCCATCTCTCGGCCGATCTCCTCCGGGGTGGGCTCGCGGCCCAGGTCCTGCAGGAGCTGGCGCTGGATGCGGATCAGCTTGTTGATCGTCTCGACCATGTGCACGGGGATGCGGATGGTGCGGGCCTGGTCGGCGATCGCGCGGGTGATCGCCTGCCGGATCCACCAGGTGGCGTAGGTCGAGAACTTGTAGCCCTTGGTATAGTCGAACTTCTCGACCGCCCTGATCAGGCCGAGGTTGCCCTCCTGGATCAGGTCGAGGAAGAGCATGCCCCGGCCCACGTACCGCTTGGCGATCGACACGACCAGCCGGAGGTTGGCCTCGATCAGCTTCTTCTTGGCCAGCTGGCCCTGCCGCTCGACGCGCTGCAGCTCGCGCATGCGCGTGGTGGGCGGCTTCCTTGCGCTCGAGACCACCTTGTCCAGCTCGACGGTGGCCGCCTCACCCTCCTCGATCGCCTTGGCGAGGATGACCTCCTGCTCCGCCGTCAGGAGCGGCACCTTGCCGATCTCCTTGAGGTACATGCGGACGGGGTCGTTGGTGGGCGCCTTGAGGGCGAGCTCCTCGTCCCGCGCGGAGCGGGCCTCACGCGCGAACTCCTCGGCATCGAGCTCGTCGACCATCTCGACGACCTCGATGTTCTCGTCCTGGAGGTGCTGGAGGATGTTGTCCATCTGCTCGGCCGAAACGTCGACCGGCGCCAGCGCCTCGATCACCTCTTCGTTGGTGAGGAAGCCGCGTTCCTTCCCTTTGGCGACGAGCTCGCGCACCTCGTCGATCTGGGCTTCCTTGGCCATGGCCATCTGGTCAAGTACCTCTCGTGTCGTGCGGAACGTGCAGGGGCGTCCGGTCCCCCTTCACGTTCTCGGTGCGCATGGGAGGGAGTCCATCACCTTCGGGCCGCGGCTCCCGCAGGGCTCGCCGTCGCGCCTCGAGGGCGATCAGCTCTTCGAAGAAACGAGTGTACTCGTCCGGCCGCTCCACTGGGTTCATCCGCTGCAACGTCCCCTTGAGCTGGTCGATGACACGGGTCAGGCGGAACTCCTCGAGCCGCCGGAAGACCTCGTCAGCGTACGCCCGGTTCTCTTCCGCCGCGAATGCCTCAACCGTGAGACCTCGCAGGAAGCGGCGCTCGCTCTCGTTGGCGGCCATCTCAAGGATGGTCTCGAGCGGGACGTCCACGCCGCCCGCCTTTGCCAGTGCGGCCATGGAGGCCTTGGTGGCCGGCGTGGTGAACCAGTCGTCCTCCCAGCGCGCCGCCGCCTCGGCACTCCAATCGGGGTGCTGCAGGGCGAACTTGAGCGCCTCGCACTCGACACGCGCCTGCGGGCTGCGTGAGCGGGGCGGCTCCCTGGACGACTGCTGGACGGTGACGCTGGGCCGCTGGCCGGCGACCAGGGCGAGGTACTGTGCCTCGTCCAGGTGCAGGCGCTGGACCACCGAGCGGGCGTACTCGGCACGCTGGAGGCTGTCGGGAATGCTGCGCAGGATCGGCAGCAGCTCGCGGGCGGCGCGGGCCTTGCCCTCGGGATGGCGCAGGTCGAACTGGGCCAGCCGCCAGTCCAGCCACCAGCGCACCAGCGGCTGTGCCTGGTCCAGCAGCTCGCGGAAGGCGTCGCCGCCGCGCTGGCCGACGAAGTCCGCGGGGTCCTGGCCGGGGGGCATGGTGAGCACGTACGCCGACAGGGAGGCCTCAGGCGCCGCGACCAGCTCGCCGATGCCCCGCTCGGCGGCCTTGGAGCCGGCGGCGTCGGCGTCGAAGGCGAGCACGACCTTGTCGGTGAAGCGGCTGAGCAGCTTGAAGTGCTCGCCGCGCAAGGCGGTGCCGCAGGTGGCCACGGCCTGGGGCACGCCGGCGCGGTGGCAGGCGATCACATCGGTGTAGCCCTCGACGACCACGGCGAAGCCGCCCTGCACGATCGCGACCTTGGCCCAGTTGAGCGCGTACAGCGTCCGGCCCTTGTACCAGACTGGCGTCTCGGCGGTGTTGACGTACTTCGGCGCCTGACCGTCGCCGTCGAGCAGGCGCCCACCGAAGGCGACCGGCTCGCCGCCGATGTCGAAGATCGGGAACAGCACCCGGGCGTGGAAGGTGTCGCGCAGGCCGCGGCTGCCGGTGCGGGCGAGCCCGGCCTCGGTCAGCTCCTCTGGCCGGAAGCCCTTGCCGCGCAGGTGGGTGACGAGCGCCTCCCAGGACCCGGCCGGTGCCCAGCCGAGCCGGAAACGCTCGGCGGTGGCCCGGTCGAAGCCCCGCGAGCGCAGGTAGTCTCGTGCCGGCTTGGCGTCTGGCGACTCCAGCAGCACGCGATGGTAGAACGCGACCGCCTCGGCGTGGGCGGCCACCAGGCGGCTCTTGCGGCCGAGGCTGCCACGATCCCCCGCGGAGCGGCCCTCGTAGCGCAGCTCGATCCCGGCCCGCTGCGCGAGCCGCTCGACGGCCTCGATGAACGACAGCGCCTCCTGCTTCCGCAGGAAGTCGATGACGTCGCCGCCCTCGGAGCAGCCGAAGCAGTGGTAGTGCTGGCGGGAGGAGTCCACCGTGAGGGAGGGGGTCTTCTCCTGGTGGAAGGGGCAGAGCCCCTTCATGCGGGTGCCGCCGGCCGGCCGCAGGGCGACGTACTCGCCGACGAGGACGACGATGTCGGTCACCTCGCGCACCTGGGCAATCGACTCGTCACGGATGCGGCCGGCCACGGCTTCCCTCACCCTCGACCCGAGCTTGCGCTACCAACGTCTGGCACGACCCGAGCCTGGCGATGACAGGGAAGGGGAGGCCGGCCGGGCGCCTGCCGGCATTGTACGCGGCGGGCCCGACGGGCAGAGCCGCCGAGCTCCACGGCGACGTGCCGCTGCGGCGGCAGTGCGGCGGGGATCAGCGCCGCGAGGTCCCGCTGCTCACCCACCGGCGCATGGGCCTGGCCGACCTACCAGTAGACGTGCGAGCGTGAGCGGTGCCTGCGGGACCAGCGCTCGGGGGCGCGGTGGTCGCGGCGTGGCCGGGCCGGGCGGTCGTAGCGGTCGCCGGGGTATTCCTCCTGCGGCCCGAAGGCGCGGATCGCGTGCGAGCCGACGGCCAGGCCCCAGCCGAGCAGCGTCCACAGCGGCCAGAAGAACAGCAGGTGGCCGGTCGCTATCGAGCCGAGCGCCCAGGTCGCCACCAGGAACGCGTTGGTCAGGGCGTAGCTCAGCAGGTGCTGGTAGAAGCGGCGCTGGGCCACCATGGCCTGGTCGGGTCGGTGCGGCTCGGGCAGCGGCGGGACCACCGGTGGGAGGTCTCGCGTGAGAAGGTCGAGCTCGCCGAACGTCTTGGCGGAGAAGGCATGGTGCATCCGCTCGGTGAACTCGTCAACGGTTAAGCGCCCTTCGGTGTGGTGCTGTCGCAGGGCGGAAACGATCTGCTCTCGGTCGGCGTCGGATGCCCGCAGCGCGGCCCGCCGCTGGTCCGGCTCAAGGTCCATGCCGATGCTCCCACTGATAACGCCCTCGATATGCCCAGGGTAGCAGCCCTTGCTCTCCTACATTGCTCTCCTACACGGTCTAAAACACACCCGGTCGTGACACAGTCAGCCATCCGACAGTCCAGCGGTCCAAGCCTGCTCCGCTCGCCTGGCTGACCACCGCGTGCCGCCTGGACGGCCCGCTCGCGTCACGGCTCTGGCGCGAACGCGGCCTTCCATGCAGCGAGGGCGTAACGGTCGGTCATGCCGGCGATGGCATCGATCGCCTGCTGCTCGACCGGATCACCAGCAAGGCTTGCACCCATCGGCATCGCATCCGGACGTTCCAGGTAATATCCATGAAGGTCGGTCAACAAACGCTTCGCCCGATCCGTCTGGCGCTCAGCCTCCGGACGGAGGTAGACGCGCTCGAACATGAACTCGCGGAGCGCCGTCATGACCTCGGCGCACAGGTCGCCCTGGACCACGTGGGGCTCGCCGCGCGAGTGGCGGATCACGTCCTCGACCAGCGTCCCCACCATGTCCGACGGTGTGTCGCCGAGGGTTCGCCGGACCTCTGCCGGGACGTCCTCGAGGCGGGCGAGCACCCCTGCGCGCAGCGAGTCGGTCAGGTCGGCGGTGAGGTAGCCGATGCGGTCGGCCTGGCGGACGCACATGCCCTCGAGGGTCGAGGGTGCGTCGTGCTTCCAGGAGTGGTGACCGATGCCGTCCAGCACCTCGGCGGTGAGGTTGCGCGGCTCCAGCAGGATGAGCAGGCGCACGCCCTGCGCGGCGTGGTCGAAGCCGCCGGGGGCGAGCGCCTGCAGCGCCGCCTCACCGCCGTGGCCGAAGCAGGCGTGGCCGAGGTCGTGGCCTACGGCGATGGCGGTGGCCAGCGGCACGTTGAGGGAGAGCGCCTGGGCGATGGTCGCGGCGATGCGACCGGTCTGCTGTACGTGGGTGGCACGGGTGACGTAGTGGTCGCCGATGTAGGGCCCGCCGTGGCGGCCGCCGGCCGGTCCCTCGCCGGAGAACGCGGGGATGAACGACTGGGTCTTGCCGTGCGCCCGCATCATCGCCCTGGAGAAGGTGATCCGGTCGAGGTCGCGCATCCAGCAGGTGCGCACGGGGTCCTCCGGCTCCGGATGGCCGCGGCCGGCCGACTCGGCGGCCTTGGCGGCCCACGGCGCGAGCGTGCGCGTCTCGGCCGCCTCCAGCTCCGCGCGGATCGTCCCCTGCTTGACCCAGTCCTGCGTCGCTCTCACCCCTGGCTCCTCTCGATCCGAGGGCCGCGGTCCCCCTGTCTCCTCGGGATCAAGTCTCCCCGCCGCCTGTGACAGCGGAGGGGGTCGCCGCGGCGGCGACCCCCTCGCGACGCCCCGGGTGGCGTTACTTGCTCGCGCTGCTCGCCTCGCCGAGAGCGGCCTGGCCGGCGGCCAGGCGAGCGGTCGGGACGCGGAACGGCGAGCAGGACACGTAGTCGAGCCCGATCTCGTGGCAGAACCGCACCGAGTCGGGGTCGCCGCCGTGCTCACCGCAGATGCCGAGGTGCAGGTGCTCCCGGGCGGCGCGGCCCTCCTCGCAGGCGATCCGCATGAGCCGGCCGACGCCCGGCCGGTCGATGGTCACGAACGGGTTGACGGGCACCAGCTTGCGCTCCTCGTACAAGCCGAGGAACTTGCCGATGTCGTCGCGGGAGAAGCCGAAGGTCGTCTGGGTCAGGTCGTTGGTGCCGAAGGAGAAGAACTCGGCCACCTCGGCGATCTCCCCCGCCGTGACGGCGGCGCGCGGCAGCTCGATCATGGTGCCCCACAGGATGTCGAGCTCGATGTCGTGATCGGCGATCACCCCGCTGGCGACCGGCTCCAGCTCCTCGCGGAGCTGTGCGAGCTCCTCGCGGGTGGCCGCCAGCGGGATCATGATCTCCACGATCGGGTTGCCGCCCTCGGACTTGACCTTGCACGCTGCCTCGACGATCGCGCGCACCTGCATGGCGTACAGGCCGGGCTTGACGATGCCGAGCCGCAGCCCGCGCAGGCCCAGCATGGGGTTGACCTCGTGCAGGTCGTTGACCTTGGCGAGCAGGTCCTCGGCCTCGGCAAGGGGCATCCGCTCGCCGCTGACCTCGACGTCGGAGTCGCCCGCCTGCTTGGCCAGCGCCACCGCCACGGCGAGGTCGACCTGGTCGGGCAGGAACTCGTGCAGCGGCGGGTCCAGCAGCCGGACGGTGACCGGCTTGCCGTCCATCTCCTTGTAGATGCCGACGAAGTCCTCGCGCTGCAGCGGGGCCAGGGCGTCGTAGGCGCTGTGCTCCTCTTCGGCCGTTTCGGCGAAGATCATCGTGCGCACCGCGGCCACCCGCTCCTCCCCGAGGAACATGTGCTCGGTACGGCACAGGCCGATGCCCTCGGCACCGCGCTCGATGGCGTTGGCGGCCTGCTGCGGGGTGTCGGCGTTGGCGCGCACCCTGAGGCGCCGGGCCTGGTCGGCGTGGGCCATGAACCGCTCGTAGGCCCGCCAGATCTTCTCCTTGCGGGCCTCGGGGTCGCCGGAGCGCGCGCGCTCGATGGGCGAGTCGGCCAGCTCGAGCTGGCCGGCGTAGACCTTGCCGGTGAAGCCGTCGATGGTGACCCAGTCGCCCTCGGCGACGGTGACCGAGCCGACGGTGAAGCGCTTGCCCGCCCGGTCGACGCGGATCGCGTCGGCGCCGCACACGGCCGGGATGCCCTCACCGCGCGCGACCACCGCGGCGTGCGAGTTGGTGCCGCCGGCCGAGGTCAGGATGCCCTGCGAGCGGATCATGCCGTGGTAGTCGTCGGGCGTGGTCTCGCGGCGGACCAGGATCACCGGCTCGCCCCGCTCGGCCCACGCCTGGGCGTCGTCGGCGGTGAAGACCGCCCTGCCAACGGCGGCGCCCGGCGAGGCGTTCAGGCCGGTGGCGATCGCCTCGGCGCTGACCCCTTCCGCGACGACCTTCTTGAACAGCTCCTCGAGCCGGTTGGCGTCCAGCCGCAGCACGGCCATGTCGGCGTCGATCAGGCCCTCCTCGAGCATGTCGTAGGCCATGATCCACTCGGCGAAGGCGGTGCGCTTGCCGACCCGCGTCTGCAGCAGCCACAGCTTGCCCTGCTCGACGGTGAACTCGATGTCGCACATATCGCGGTAGCGGCGCTCGAGGGTCTTCATGTGGCCCTGCAGCTCCTGCCACGCCTGTGGCTGGACGCTGGCCATCTCCTCGAGCTTCATGGTGTTGCGGATGCCCGCCACCACGTCCTCGCCCTGGGCGTTGGGCAGGTAGTCGCCGTACGGGTGCGGATCGCCGTTGGCCGGGTTGCGGGTGAAGGCCACGCCGGTGCCGGAGTCGTCGCCCTTGTTGCCGAAGACCATCGACTGGACGTTGACCGCCGTGCCGAGGTCATCGGGGATCTTGTTCTTGCGCCGGTAATCGATGGCGCGCTTGTTGTCCCAGGAGCCGAATACCGCCTCGATGCCGAGGCGGAGCTGCTCCTTCGGCTCCTGCGGGAAGTCGCGTCCGGCCTCGGTGCGGATGATCTGCTTGAAGCGCCCCACCAGCGTGTGGAGGTCGCCCTCGTCCAGTTCGACGTCGTTCTTCACGCCCTTGGCGTGCTTGGCCTCTTCGAGAGCCTCCTCGAAGTGGTCGCCGTCGACACCCATGACGGTCTTGCCGAACATCTGCAGCAGCCGGCGGTAGGAATCCCAGGCGAAGCGCTGCGAGCCGGTCTGCTTGGCGAGCCCCTCGACGCTCTCGTCGTTCAGCCCGACATTCAGCACGGTGTCCATCATGCCGGGCATGGAGAACGGCGCCCCCGAGCGCACCGACACCAGCAATGGGTCGGCCGGGTCGCCCAGCCTGCGGCCCATCTTCTGCTCGAGGGCGGCCAGGTGCTCGCTGACCTCGTCGAGCATGTCGTCGGGGAATCGCCTGCCGGCGGCGCGGTAGGCGTTGCACGCCTCACAGGTCACCGTGAAACCGTGCGGGACCGGCAGTCCCATGTTGGTCATCTCGGCGAGGTTGGCCCCCTTCCCGCCGAGAAGGTATTTCATGTCTTTGTTGCCTTCTTCGAAGTCGTAGACGTACTTGGTGGCCGTCATGGCTCCTCCCCGTATCGCGTGATCACCGTAAGCCTATCGGGAGCCGCCCCTCCGGCGTAGCGGCTGGAGAGGCGGGACAATAAGTTTCATGTTCCGCTCACTCAGCCCGCGCCGACGGCTGCTGGTGCTCGTGGCCGCGATGCTGGCCATCGCCGGAAGCCTGACCGGTCTCCTGCTTGGCCTGCGCCCTGGAGAGATCGCCAAACCCCCCGAAGGCCCGGTTCCAATCGTGCTGGTGCACGGCTATGACGGCACGGCCCTCACCCTCGGCACCCTGGCGACCCGGTTACGGGCGACCGGGCGGCAGGTGGTGACGGTCGAGCTGCCCGACCGCGGCACTGGCGACATCGACGTCTCCGCCGGGGTGGTGGCGCGGGCCGTCGACGCCACGCGGGCGGGGCGGGTCGACCTGGTCGGCTACTCGGCGGGCGGCATCGTGGTCCGCGACTACCTTGGCCAGCCGGGTCGGGCGGCCCGCGCCCGCCACGTGGTCCTGCTCGGCGCGCCGAACCACGGCACGCAGCTCGCCGGCCTGGCCGCGCTGCTCGGGCCGCGGCTCTGCAACGGCGCGTGCACGCAGCTCGCGCCGGACTCCCCCCTGCTCGAGCGCCTGAACCGCCTGGTCGGCGGCCTCGAGATCCCGGCCGGCCCGGACGTCACCAGCATCTGGACGGCGTTGGACCGGACGGTGACACCGCCGACGTCGGCGAAGCTGACCGGCGCCCGCAACATCCGCCTGCAGGACGTGTGCCCGGACTCGGATGCCAGCCACGGCGGGCTGGTGCGCGACCCGCTGGCGATCGGCCTGGTGGTGCGCGTGCTCGACGGCAGCCTCGCCCACCAACCCGGCCCGACGGACTGCGCGGCGCTGCGCGCCACCGGCGGCGGGGCGGGGTGACGCCCTGGGTGGCCGCCAGGTGGAGCTGGCGCACCTCGGTCGCGGCCACACCGACAACGACCTGGTCGTGCTCGTCGCCGACGCGGGCGTGGCGTTCGCCGGCGACCTGGTCGAGGAGGGCGCCCCGCCGCAGTTCGGGGACGCCTGGCCGCTGGAGTGGCCAGGCACCCTCCAGCGGCTGGTCGAGGTCGCCCCGGCGGTCGTGGTCCCCGGCCACGGCGACGTCGTCGACCTGGCCTTCCTCCACGGCCAGCGGGAGGAGCAGCGGGCGATGGCCGCGCTGTGCCGCGGCGTCCTCGAGGGCAGCCTATTGGTCGCTCACGCCGTCCGCCGGGCCCCGTTCCCGGCCGCCACCGCCCGCGAGGCCCTCGAGCGGTCCACCGTCACCGGCCGCGTCAGCTCTTGACGTCTTTGGTGGCGAAGTTGGCCCATGCGGCGCCGAGGAAGACCACGATGTAGGCGGTCTGCAGGGCGAAGCCGCGCAGGACGCCGTGCCACAGGATCGGGAAGCGGAACAGGTCGACGAACGACAGCCAGTAATGGGTGGGCAGGTAGGGCTTGACCGACGCGGCCGCGTCGAGCAGGTCCAGCACCTGGGAGGTGACCAGGGCGGCGAGCGCGGCGAGCGCCGCCGCCAGCGGGGAGTCGGTCACCGTCGACGCGAACAATGCGATGGCCGCCACGCCCAGCATCGACCAGGCCACGTAGACCACGGTCACCACCGTGCGCCAGGTGGCGTCCTGCGCGGCGATGGTCTGCCCGGAAACCGACGGCAGCGGGTGCACGCCGAACAGGGTGGCGCCCACTCCGAAGGCGACCGCCGACACCACCAGCACCGCCAGGAAGACGAAGACGATGGTGACGACCAGCTTGACCACCAGCAGCCGTGTGCGCCCGACCGGCCGGGTCAGCAGGTAGCGCAGGGTGCCGAGGCTGGCCTCGCCGGCGATGGCGTCGCCGGCCATCACCGAGACCGCGACCGGCAGGAACACCGGCAGCACCACCGCCAGCGCGGCGGCCGGGAACAGCGCGCCGTTGCTCAGCACCGCGCCCAGGAAAGCCGGCCCCTCCCCCGGCCGCGGGCCGATCCCCGTGACCTTGAGGAACACCGCCACCAGCGTCGGCAGGCCGGCGAGCAGCGCGATGCTCACCCAGGTGCGCGGCCGCCGAACCAGCTTGCGCAGCTCAACCAGGAGCATCGCCGGCCTCCTCGCGACCGCGGCCGCCGACGTCACGGCCGGGCCCGCCGGTGAGCGCCAGGAAGACGTCCTCCAGCGAGGGACGCTCCACCACCAGCTCGCGGACCCGCACACCGCCCTCCACCAGGTGCCGGTTGAGCGCCTCAGGGCTGGTGCCGTCGAGGTGGACGACCAGGCGGTCGTCGCGCCGCTCGCCCAGCTCGGTCCCGACCAGGCGGGCCGCCAGCTCGGCGGCGAGGCCAAGGTCCGGCGTGGCGACCTGGACACGGCCGGTGGGGGCGAGCAGGGCGCTCACCCGGTCCTGGACCACCAGGCGACCCCGGTGCACGATCGCCGCGCTGTCGCAGATCTGCTCGACCTCCGCGAGCAGGTGGCTCGACAGGAACACCGTGGTGCCGCCGCCGACCAGCTCGACCAGCAGATCGCGGATGTCGCGCATGCCCTGCGGGTCGAGCCCGTTGGTGGGCTCGTCCAGCACCAGCAGCCGGGGCGCGCGCAGCAGCGCGGCGGCGAGCCCCAGGCGCTGGCGCATCCCGCTGGAATAGGCCTTGACTGGCCGGCGGCCAACCGCGTCCAGGCCCACCTTGGCGAGGGCCTCGCCGATGCGGCGGCGCCGGTCCGTGCGGCGACCGCCCGGGCCGGCCGCGTCGAGCAGCGCCAGGTTCGCCCGCCCGGACAGGTGCGGGTAGAACGCCGGCCCCTCGATCAGCGGGCCGACCTGCGGCAGCACGGCGCCGGCCGCGCGCGGCATCGGCTGGCCCAGCAGCTCGACCCGGCCAGAGGTCGGGAACACCAGGCCGAGCAGCATCCGCACGGTGGTGGTCTTGCCGGACCCGTTGGGCCCCAGGAAGCCGAACAGGCCGCCCTCGCGGACCTCCAGGTCGAGGTCGCGCACGGCCTCCAGCGAGCCGTACCGCTTGGTCAGCCCTTCCGTCCGGATCGCAAGGCTCACCGCGACGCGACCCCGTCGCGGGCGAGCTGGGTCGCGATCCGCTCGAGGACCGGGACCCCCACCGTGCCGGACAGCGCGAACGCCACCTGGTCGTGCTCGAACACCATCGAGCTCAGCAGCGGGGTGGCGATCACGCTCGCCTCCCCCCACGGCCCCTTCCTGCTCGGCACAGACTCGAGGAAGGCGCGGGTGCGCGGGGAGATGCGCGCCGGGAAGGCGAGCGCGGCGACGAGGTCGAAGCGCTCGCCATAGGTCGACGCCGCACTCGCCACCTGGTTGCGCCGCGGCTGGCCGCCGAGCCGGTCGGGCAGCACGAACGGTGAGAAGCGCTCCACCGCCCCGGCGAGGTCGGGCGCCTCGTCGACGTCGACCCTGGCGTCGGGCGGGATCCGGAAGCGCACATCGGCATCGCTCGGCCGTGCCTGCCGCAGGTCGAGGAAGCTGGTCACGATGATCGGCCCGGCCCCGCCCCTGGCGGTCACCTCCACCCTGACCGGCAGACCGCTGGAGGGATCGGCCCACAGGTCCACCACGCCGACCGTGGTGCTGCTCGAGCGCGGGCTGATGCGCAGGCCGAGCGCCTCCACCCCGGCCACCCTGCGCGGGCGGATGGACCGCACCTCGTCGGCTGTGGCCGCGGACGCCAGCCGGCGCCCGAGCTCGGGCGGGAGCAGGTCGGCGGGGCGGGCGAACCGCGCCACCGCCTCACCGAGGATCCGCTCGACCCTGCGTGACCCGGAGCTCCATTCGAGCGTGCCGGAGGCGTCGTGGTAGAGGTCGCGCTCGCCGATGGAGCTGAGCTCGTCCACCCGCCACTCCACCGGGCTGGCGACCCAGGCGCGCATGCGGGTGATGCCGCCGAGGAGCTGGGTCATGCGCTGGACCGTCGGCAGGTCGGGCACGCCGAGGGTGGCCCTGGATTCCGCGTAGCCCTGGTAGGGCACTGGCGCGGAGCGCTGGACACGGGCCAGCAGCTCGGCGGCGGGGAGCGCGCGGACCACGACCGGCAGGGCGGCGACCAGCGCGGGCAGCGAGGCCACCAGTGCCACGCCGGCCAGCAGGACCAGCCAGCGCCACGGCCAGGAGTGCGCGTGCAGCCGTGCGTCCATGCCACTACCGTACGGCGCCGTCAGCGATTGCGCTGGTGGCGGTCCCGAGGATCGAGGCGCCAGGGGCCGGGATCCCCGCCGCCACGCCGGCGCGGCGGCACGGCGCGCCGGCACGGCGGCCCGTCAGCTCTCCGCGGCCACCCGGAGGATCGCCTCGACCGACCGGTCCACGTCCGCCTCGGTGGTCGACCAGTTCGACACCGAGAAGCGTATGGCAGCCATCCCGTGCCAGGTGGTCCCGCCGAGCCAGCAGGTGCCGTCCCGCTGCACCTCGCGGACCACGGCGCGGGTGCGGGTGTCGTGGTCGCCCGCGGGGTCGAGGAAGCGGACCAGCACCTGGTTCAGGACGACCTCGTTGAGCACCTCGACGCCGGGCTCGGCGCCGAGGCGCTCGGCGGCGCGGCGGGCCAGCGCGCTGCACCGCTCGACCAGCTCCGCCACGCCGTCGCGGCCGAGCGAGCGCAGCGCCGCCCAGACCGCGAACCCGCGGGCGCGGCGCGAGGCCTCCGGCACCCAGTCGAAGTTGTCGCGCTCCGCCGCCTGCCCGGCGGGCAGGTAGCTCGCCGTCTTGCTCATGGCCGCGCGATGGGCGGCCGGATCGGCGACCAGCACCAGTCCCGAATCGTAGGGCACGTTCAGCCACTTGTGCGCGTCGGCCGCCCACGAATCGGCCAGCTCCACTCCGGCCAGCAGCGGCCGCAGGGCCGGGCTGGCCGCCGCCCACAGCCCGAACGCCCCGTCCACGTGGACCCAGGCGCCATGGCGGTGGCCGGTGTCGCAGATGGCGCCGAGCGGGTCGACCGCGCCGCTGTTGACGTTGCCGGCCTGGGCGCACACGATCGTCGGCCCCTCGCAGCGGCCCAGGACGGGCCCGAGCGCCTCAGCGGGCATGCGGCCCTGCTCGTCGGCGGGCACCACATGGGCCCGGCCGGGACCCAGCCCGAGGTAGCGCAGGGCGACGTCGAGGGTCGCGTGGCGCTCCTCGCCGACGACCACGTGCAGTGGCGGCGCGCCCTGCAGGCCGTCGCGGTCCACGTCCCAGCCCGCCCGCTCGAGCACGTGGTGGCGGGCCGCCGCCAGGCCGGTGAAGTTGGCCATGGTGCAGCCGGTGACGAAGCCGACCGAGGCGGCCTCGGGCAGGCCCAGGAGCTCGCGCAGCCAAGCCCCGGCGACCTCCTCGACCACCGCGGCGGCGGGGCTGCTGGCGAACGCGAAGGCCGGCTGGTCCCATGCGACGGCGAGCCACTCCGCCGCCTGCGCCGCCGGCAGGCTCCCGCCGATCACGAAGCCGAAGTAGCGGGGGCCCGCTGTGCCCATCAGCCCGGGCTCGGCGCCCTTGGCGAGCTGGGCGAGGACCTGCTCCGGGTCGGTGGGTCCGTCGGGCAGCGGCCCGCCGAGGGCGGCGTGCAGGTCGGCGGCGGAGGCGGTGGCGCCGACCCGGCGGTCGCGCAGACCGTCGGTGAAGTCGGCGGCGTGCGCCGCCGCCTGCTCCAGCAGGCGGCGATGGTCGGTTGTCATTGCCTCTCCTCTCGCCGTACCGGTTCGGGGACTTCCTCAGGCCTTGGCCGCGAGCGCCTGCTCGAGGTCGGCGAGGAGGTCGTCGGGGCTCTCGATCCCCACGGAGAGCCGGATGATCCGGGAGGCCGCCACCACCGCGTCGGCCGCGGGCCCGTCGCCGTCCAGCTCGAAGGAGAGCAGCGGCCCGAACCCACCTCGCATCTGCCGCTCGGCGACCGCTCTCGCCCGGCCCGCGAGGCCGGGATAGTAGACCGCCGTGACTCTCGGGTGCCGCGCGAGCCACCCGGCCACCCGGAGCGCCGTCTCGGACTGCCGCGCGATCCGCAGCGGAAGGGTCCGCAGTCCGCGCAGGGCCAGCCACGCCTCGAACGGACCCGCGATCCCGCCGGCCACCGTGCGCCACTGCGCCAGCCGGTCGTGCAGGGCCTGGGTCCCGCGCGGAGGCGTCCTCGAGACCGCCGAGCGCCTCCTCCAGCGGCTCCCAGGTCGGCTGTCCGGTGCGCGCATAGTGGAAGGAGGCCGCGTCCGGGACGCCCTGTGAGGTGAAGTACGAGGCTGCCACGATGGGCGGGACGGCCGCGGCGCCCAGCTCCCTGTCTTCTCCCGCATGCGCCAGCCACGTCGTCGGGTCGACTTCCATCGCTTCTCCTCAGTGGGGCTGCTCAAGCCGGCTGGCGGTCCACTGTAGCCGGGCCCGGGCGGAGTGGGTGTTCCCTTCCGGCCCCGGGCCGGCGACGATAGCCTCTCAGCTTGACGATGGGAGCCCATCATGACGCAACGCAAGGCGGAGGCCGCCTCGACCACGCCGGTCCAGATGTCCCGTAAGGCCTACGAGCAAGAGCTGGCCCGACTCCAGATCGAGCTGGTCAAGTTGCAGGAATGGATCAAGACCGAGGGGTTGAAGGTCGTGGTGCTGTTCGAGGGCCGCGACGCGGCCGGCAAAGGCGGCACCATCAAGCGCATCACCGAGAGCCTGAACCCGCGGATCTGCCGGGTGGTGGCGCTCGCCACTCCCACGGAGCGCGAGAAGACCCAGTGGTATTTCCAGCGTTACGTCGCGCAGCTGCCGGCCGCGGGCGAGATGGTCCTGTTCGACCGCAGCTGGTACAACCGCGCCGGTGTCGAGCGGGTGATGGGCTTTTGCACCGAAGCCGATGTGGAGGAGTTCTTCCGCTCCTGCCCGTCGTTCGAGCACATGCTGCTCCGCTCGGGGATCATCCTGATCAAGTACTGGTTCTCGGTCAGCGACGCCGAGCAGGAGCGCCGCTTCCAGCGGCGCCTCGACGATCCGACCAGGCGCTGGAAGCTGAGCCCTATGGACCTGCAGTCCCGCGAGCGCTGGCTCGAGTACTCCAAGGCCAAGGACGACATGCTCGCCTACACCGACAGCAAAGAATCCCCGTGGTGGGTGGTCAACGCCGACGTCAAGCGCCACGCGCGGCTGAACTGCATCAGCCACCTGCTGAGCATGATCCCCTACGAGGACCTGACGCCGGAGCCGATCAAGCTGCCGCCGCGGCGTGACCACGGCAAGTACGTGCGCCCGCCGATAAGCAACCAGACCTTCGTGCCGGAGCGCTACCCCTGACGGCCGGCCAGCTCCCGGGGCCGCTCACCGGCAAGCTCGTCGCCAACGACTTCCAGGCCGTCGGTCGCATGCTGGCGCCTGCCGTCAGGGTCGACGCTCGGCCAGGCGGCGGAGGGCTGCCTGGAGGACGCCGGCCGCCGGTCCTGGGCCGCCGTCGCCGATGGGCCTGCCGTCGACGGTCACGACCGGCATGACCTCGCGGGCGGAGCTGGACAGGAAGGCCTCCTCGGCGTCGCCGAGGTCCTCCTTGGTGAACACGCCTTCGACCACGCGGTAGCCGGCCGGAGCGGCCAGCTCGAGCAGGGTCGCGCGGGTCACCCCGGCGAGGATGCCGAGCTCGAGCGAGGGTGTGTAGAGCGTCCGCCCGACGCGCCACCAGAGGTTGGAGGTCGGAGACTCGAGCAGCTCGCCACCGAGACCGATGAACAGGGCGTCGTCGGCGCCGGCGGCGCGGGCGGCGCGGCTGGCCGCCATGTTGACCGCGTAGCTGGTGGTCCTGACGCCAGGCAGCAGCCACGGCGAGGCGGTGCGGATGAGCGGGTCGACGGCCATGGTGAGCATGGCGACCGCCAGCCCGCGCCGGCGCTGCTCCTCGTACTCGGGCGGCAGCTCCGTGACGATGGCGAAGGTGGTGGGGACCAGGTCGGTCTCGATGCCGCGCGTGCAGATGACGCGCAGCACCGCGTCCTCGGCGCGGGCCTCGTCCAGCGCGAGCTCGGCGAGCTCCTCGAGGCCGTGCGGCAGGGTGACCTCGAGGCTGGCGGCGGAGTGCGCCAGCCGGACGAAGTGCGCGCCGAGCCGGAATGGACGGCCACTGTAGACGCGCATGGTCTCGAATGCCGCCTCGCCACTGAGCAGGGCGAGGTCGAGCGGTGACAGGCCGGGTGTGGCACCAGGCACGATCCCGGGGCCGGCGGCGACGACCGCCAGCACCCGTGGACGCTCGGAGTCCTGGACCGCCATGCCGCTATGCCCGGGGAAGGCGCTCGTCCAGGTAGCCGACCAGCCGGTCGATTCCCACCCGGTCCTGTCCCATCGTGTCGCGGTCGCGCACCGTGACGGCCCGGTCCTCGAGCGAGTCGAAATCCACGGTGACGCAGTAGGGCGTGCCGACCTCGTCCTGTCGGCGGTAGCGGCGGCCGATCGAGCGGGCGTCGTCGTAGTCGATCATCCAGCGCTCGCGCAGTTGCCCGGCGACCTCGCGGGCCGGCGGCACCAGCCGCTCGTTGCGCGACAGCGGCAGCACGGCGACCTTCATCGGGGCCAGGCGCTTGTCGAGGCGGAGCACGACCCGCTTCTCGGTCCCGCCGGAGGCGGTCGGCGCCTCCTCCTCCCGGTAGGCGTCGGTCAGGAACGCCAGCGACGACCGGTCGGCGCCCGCCGAGGGCTCGACCACGTAGGGGATGTAGCGGGCGTCGGACTCCTGGTCGTAGTAGGAGAGGTCCTGGCCGGAGAACTTCTGGTGCTGGCTGAGGTCGAAGTCGCTGCGGTTGGCGATGCCCTCCAGCTCCGACCAGCCGAACGGGAACTTGTACTCGATGTCGACCGCGCGCTTGGCGTAGTGGGCCAGCTCGTCCGGGCCGTGCTCGCGCACGCGCAGGTTCTCTTCGCGGATGCCCAGGTCGAGGTACCAGTTCGTGCGCTCCTCGATCCAGCGCTGGTGCCACGCCTCGTCGGTGCCAGGCTCGACGAAGAACTCGAGCTCCATCTGCTCGAACTCGCGTGTGCGGAAGATGAAGTTCCCCGGCGTGATCTCGTTGCGGAAGGCCTTGCCGATCTGGGCGATCCCGAAGGGGATCTTCTTGCGGCTGACCGACTGGACGATGGGGAAGTCGACGAAGATGCCCTGGGCCGTCTCCGGCCGCAGCCACACCACGGCGGAGTCGTCCTCGACCGGGCCCATGAACGTCTTGAACATCAGGTTGAAGTTGCGAGGGTCGGTGAACGGCCCCTTGCCACAGTTGGGACAGGTCAGCTCGCCCCGCTCAGGCGGGCGGCCGTGCCTGGCCTCGAACGCCTCGACCAGATGGTCCCCCCGGAAGCGCTGGTGACAGTTGGTGCACTCGACCAGCGGGTCGGTGAAGGACTCCAGGTGCCCGGACGCCTCCCACACCCTGGCCGCCATGATGATGGCGGCGTCCTGGCCCACGACGTCGTCCCGGAGCTGCACGACCGCTCGCCACCAGGCCCGCTTGACGTTGTTCTTGAGCTCGACGCCCAGGGGGCCATAGTCGTAGCTGGAGCGCAGCCCACCGTAGATCTCGCTGGACTGGAAGACGAAGCCACGACGCTTGGCGAGGTTGACGATCTGGTCCATCGGGTCGGTCGGCACGGGTTCCTCCTCGAGACCACCCGCATGGCCTGCAGGCAGTGGGGATCTGAAGTGGTCGGAGCTGGTATCTCAATCCTACCCGAGTCCGACGAGCGGATTTCGCGGCTGTCCACAGGGATGGCGGCGACGGCCACACCACCATCGCTCAGGAACGGGGACGCAGCAGGCAGAACTCGTTGCCCTCCGGGTCGCGCAGCACCTGCCACCGGCCCCCGTCGTAGATGTCGTCGGCCCGGGTCGCTCCCAACGCCACGGCCTGCCCGGTGGCGGCGGCGAGATCGCTGCTGCGCAGATCCAGATGCAGGCGGTTCTTCACCGTCTTGGCCTCGGGGACGCGAACAAAGTCGATCGCGAGGCCACCTGGAGTGTCCAGGGTGGAGACGCCGGCGGCGTCGACCTCGACCGAGCCGCCGAGCAGCCGGCTCCACCAGCGCGCCAGTCCCGCCGGGTCGGCGCAGTCGACGGCGATTGCGGCGACACCCACGATCGCCGGTGCCTCATCACTCACCCCGCGCTCCTTTCTCTCGTGACCGGGCGCACCCGCTCACGCGGAGGGCACGAACCGGTGCTCCGTGCGGCGCTGGAAGCGCTCGGGGAGCACGCTGGTCTCGAGCTCGGCGGAGAGCAGGCGCGCGAGAAACCCGGTGACCGGGTGGTGGTGGATCTCGTGGCGGGTGGAGCGGGCCGCGAAGGCGACGACGCCCCACGCCGCCGGCTCCCCCTCGGTCAGCCAGTACAGCTCGTTGCCGTTGTCGCTGCGGCCAAGCGGCAGCAGGCCACCGGGCTCGGGGTAGGGCGGCAGCGGCAGCCGCTCCGGGAACTTGGCTCTGGTCTCTGCGTAGGCGGCGAGCATGGTGTCCCGCTCGTGGAGCAGGCTGCCGGACGCATCGCGGGCGAAGGGGTTGAGCAGGTACAGGAAATCGTCGAACTTGCCAGAGCCGTACAGCTCGATGAAGGCCTTGTAGTCGTCGGGCAGGGCGGTGCCGAGCGCGGCCTCGACCTCGGGCCAGCGCCGGGGGTCGCCCGCCTCGAGCGGCTCGCCGGGAGGCGGCGCGATCTCGCGCAGGCGTTCCAGGTCGGGCGCCATCTGCTGTGGTCTCCCTCCTCAGGGCCGGGCCGGAGGCGGAATGTACTCCCTGACGGCGGCCTGGGGCGTGTTGGCGACCTCCACGCCCATGCGGAAGCCGCGGTTGCCGGTGGCGCGGATGCGGACCGCCCGCGGGGCGCCGCGTGCCGTGGGGCTCGTGTACAGCGGGCGCACCTCGTAGCGGATGGTCTCGCCGGCCTGCGCCGCGTCGGCCACCATGGTCTCGTAGTCGCGCATGACCGGCGAGTTGGCGCGCGACTGGTACATGGCGACCAGGTTCCCGGCGATCTGGCCGGAGCCGCCGAGCTGGCGCCCGAGCAGGTGGCCGCGGGCGCGGTTGCGCGAAGGCAGCTCGGTGAAGCCCGGCGGGCGGATCGACTCCTCAGCCTCGGAGCCCAGCTCGTCGCGCTCGGCGGCGGCGATCATCGCCGGGGTGATCGTGGCGGTGATGCCGCTGCGCTGCCCGGTGCGGGGGTCGACCCTGCCGTAGTCGACCGTGCCGCCGAGCCGCTGGATGGTCCGCAGGTTGCTGGCGAGGTCGTCGCCGCCCTGACGCGGCCGCCGGTCGCGGTCACCCGGCGCGGGCGCTGTGGTGGGCGTCCCCCGCAGCTCCGGCGGAAGCGCTCTGTTGATCTGTGGAGAGAGCGACCCGAACACGTCGGACCCGACCACCCACAGGCCGACCAGCACCAGCAGCGTCACCACGACCATGAGCGGGCTGATCTTGCCTTGGCGGCGGCGCCGGCGCCGGCGTCTTCGCGCTGGGGACATGCGTCGTGGGTCCTTTCCTCGGCCCATTCGGGGCTGACCAGCCCATTGGGGCGAAGCGGGATGGTCCCACTCTTTCTACCCAGTCGCAGAGCCCCGTAGCCGTACCCGGGCACGCCTCACACGCCGGCCGGGTGCCAGACGGTCTTGATCTCCAGGAACTGCGCGATCCAGTACGGGTCCTGGCCCTTGGCGTCGTCGAGCCAGCCGCGCGCGGCGAGCCGCACCGGCGGGGCCACGCGCTTGACGTTGGCGGCAGCGGCCAGCTCGACGTCCCGCAGCAGGGCGAGGTCCAGCCCGGCGAGGTCGAGGGCGTCGACGTCCATGTGGGCCGCCAGCGGCTTGACCAGCTCGGCGGTGAAGCCGGTGAGCAGGTTGACCACGCCGCCGGGGAGGTCGCTGGTGGCGAGCACCTCGGTGAGGGTGACGGCGGGCAGCGGGCGCGCCTCCGAGGCGAGCACGATCGCGCTGTTGCCCGACACGATGATGGGGGCGAGCCTGGAGACCAGGCCGAGCAGGGAGGAGTCGGCCGGGGCGACCAGGCCGACCACGCCGGTCGGCTCGGGGACGGAGAAGTTGAAATAGGGTCCGGCCACGGGGTTGGAGGAGCCGAGCACCTGGTCGATCTTGTCGGCCCAGCCGGCATACCAGACCCAGCGGTCGATCGTCTTGGCGACGGCGTCCGCGGCGGTGCGGCGGCTGGACCCCTCGGCGCTGGCCACCTCGTCGACGAACTGCCTGTGCCGCCCCTCGAGCATCTCGGCGATCCGGTAGAGGATCTGGCCACGGTTGTAGGCGGTGAGGCCGGCCCATCCGGGAAAGGCGCCGCGGGCGGACCGGACGGCGTCGCGCACGTCCTTGCGGGAGGCGCGGCAGGCGTTGGCCAGGGACCTGCCGCGGGCGTCGGACACCAGATACGAGCGCCCCGACTCGGTCCGGGGAAATTTCCCTCCGATATACAGCTTGTAGGTCTTGCGTACCTCAAGCCGTTCGTCGTCAGCCAAGATCAGCCCCCATACGGTCGCCGCCTCCGACACAGCCTACCTCGGGCCCCGGCGGGCTGACCGGTGGCGGAGCGCGCGACCCAGCTCACCGTTCGTTACCACCGGCTCCAGTTTCCGGCCGAGTCGGCTGGAGCGCATGGCGCATTTGCGCGCGTACCGCTCTGGCGGCAAAGCTGGCGGCAGTCGCCGGCGCGGAGGTGGAGCAAGGCATGACGTTGAGCGCTTCCCAGCAGTTCGACAGCCCGCTCGGCAAGCCGATCCCTCGGACCGAGGACCGCCGCCTGGTCACCGGGCAGGGCCGCTACGTCGCCGACCTGGCCCTGGAGGGCGCGGCCCAGGTGGTCTTCATCGACTCCCCGATCGCCCACGCGCGCATCGGCGGGATCGACGCCACGCAGGCCAGGGCCGCCCCCGGCGTGCTGGCGGTGGTCACGGCGGCCGAGCTCGGCCTCGAGGCGATGGCGCCGGTCATGGCGCTGCACGACCAGCGCATGGTGCGGCCGTGGCTGGCCGAGGGCGTGGTCCGCTACGTAGGCGAGCCGGTGGCCGCGGTGGTGGCCACCGAGCAGGCCCAGGCGGTCGACGCCGCCGAGCTGGTCGACATCGACTTCGAGCCGCTCGACGTGGTGGTCGACCCCCGCGCCGCCGCGCGCGACGAGGTGCTGCTGTTCCCCGAGGCCGGCACCAACACCTGCATGGAGCTGCCCAGCCCCTCCAGCCCGGACCTCTTCGACGGCTGTGAGGTGGTCGTGCGGCTGTCCATGACCCACCAGCGCATGGCCGCCTGCCCGATCGAGCCGCGCTGCGCGGCGGCGGACTGGGGCGCGGACGGCCGCCTCACCTTCTGGGCCTCGACGCAGGCGCCGCACCGCCTGCGCGACCAGCTCGCCTCGGCGCTCGCGCTCGAGCCCGGCCGGGTGCGGGTGGTCGTCGGTGAGGTCGGCGGCGCCTTCGGCGCCAAGGGCGGCACCTACCGCGAGGAGGTGGTGGTCGGCTGGCTCGCGCGGCATCTGGGCCGCCCGCTCAAGTGGGTCGAGACCCGCTCCGAGAGCATGGTCGGCATGTTCCACGGCCGCGCGCTGGCCCAGGACGTGGAGCTGGGCGGCCGCCGCGACGGCAGCGTGCTCGCCTACCGCCTGCGGGTGATCCAGGACGCCGGCGCCTACCCGCAATTCGGCGGCCTGCTGGTGATGCGGGCGAAGGCCCTGGCCTCGGGGGTCTACGCGATCCCGCGGGTGGAGTGCGGCGGCCGCGCGGTGCTCACCAACACCACGCCCATCGGCCCGATCCGCGGCGCCGGCCGGCCAGAGGCGAACATCGTGATGGAGCGCGCGGTGGACCGGTTCGCGGCGGAGATCGGCATGGACCCCGCCGAGGTGCGGCGCCGCAACCTGGTGCCGGCGGCGGCCTTCCCCTACACCACCGCGACGGGCACCACCTACGACTCCGGCGACTACCAGGCGCTGCTGGACTCGGTCCTGACCGCCGGCGGCTACGCCGAGCTGCGGGCCGAGCAGGCCCGCCGCCGCGCCGGCGGCGACCCGCTGCTGCTCGGCGTGGGCCTCGGCATGTTCGTGGAGGTCGCCGACCCGCTCGGCAGCGGCGAGTACGGCGCCGTCGAGGTCACCGCCGCCGGCGGCGCGGTCGTGCGGACCGGGTCCACCGCCCACGGGCAGGGCCACCAGACCGCCTGGGCGCAGATCGCCGCCGACCGGCTCGGCATCCCCATGGAGCGCGTCGAGGTCCGCTTCGGCGACACCGACCAGGTCGCCGCCGGCATCGGCACCTTCGGCTCCCGCTCGGCCCAGGCCGGCGGCGGCGCGGTGCGGCGCTCGGCGGCGCGGGTGCTCGAGCAGGCCAGGCGCCTGGAAGCCGACCTGCTGGAAGCGGACCCCGACGACGTCGTGCTCGACCGCGCCGCCGGCCGGCTGCACCTGGCCGGCAGCCCGGAGCGCGGCCACAGCTGGGCCGAGCTGGCCAAGGAGGCGGCGAGCCTGGGGACCGCGCTGCGCGCGGAGGTCTTCCCCGGCGACGAGCAGGCGTCGCCGGCCGCCTGGCCGAGCGGCGCGGTGCTGGCCGCGGTCGAGGTGGACTCCGAGACCGGGACGGTCAGGATCCGCTCGCTGGTGACCTGCGACGACGCCGGCAGGCTCCTCAACCCGCTGATCGTCACCGGCCAGGTGCACGGTGGCCTTGCCTGGGGGGTGGCCCACGCCCTGCTGGAGGAGTTCGTCTACGACGAGGACGGCAACCCGAAGACGGCCAATTTCGGCGACTACGGGGTCATCACCGCCGACGCGCTGCCCCGCTACGAGCTGCACGAGGTCGTCTCGCCGGCGCCGGGCAACGAGCTCGGCGTCAAGGGCGTGGGCGAGGCGGGCACGGTCGGCTCGCCTGGCGCGATCCTGAACGCGGTGGTCGACGCGCTCGCCCACCTGGGCGTGCGGCACATCGACCCGCCAGCCACCCCCGAGAAGGTCCTGCGGGCCATCATGGAGGCCAGATGAACGATCACGTCACCGTGTCGCTCGAGGTCAACGGCGCGCCGGTCACCCGCACGGTGCAGGCGCGCACGCTGCTGGCGCAGCTGCTGCGCGACCACCTCGCGATGACCGGGACCAAGGTCGGCTGCGACACCTCCACCTGCGGCGCCTGCACCGTGCTGCTGGACGGCCAGTCGGTGAAGTCGTGCACGCTGCTCGCCGCACAGGCGGACGGCTGCCGCCTGACCACCATCGAGGGCCTGGCCGACGGCGACGGCGAGCGGCTGCACGCCCTGCAGCGAGCCTTCCACGAGCACCACGCGCTGCAGTGCGGCTACTGCACACCGGGGATGATCATGGCCGCCGCCTCCCTGCTGCGGGAGCTGCCCGCGTCCCCGACCGATCAGGACGTGCGCGCGGGGCTCGAGGGCAACCTGTGCCGCTGCACCGGATACCAGCACATCGTCGACGCGATCCTCGAGGTCGCCGCGGAGCGCGCGGAGGGTGCCCGGTGATCCCGGCGAGCTTCGCCTACGCGCGGCCCGGGTCGCTTGACGAGGCGGTCGAGCTGCTGGCGGCCGGCGACGGGGACGCCAAGCTGCTGGCCGGCGGGCAGTCGCTGATCCCGCTGCTCAAGCTCCGCCTGGCCGTGCCGGCGGCGGTGATCGACATCGGCCGCCTCGGCCAGCTCTCGTACGTGCGCGACGAGGGCGACCACCTGGCGATCGGCGCGCTCACCCGGCACCACGACCTGGCGCGCGACCCGCTGGTCCGCGAGCGCGCGCCGCTGCTGGCGCACGCGGCCGGCCGCGTCGGCGACCCGCAGGTGCGGCACCGCGGCACCCTCGGCGGCTCGCTGGCCCACGCCGACCCGGCCGGGGACCTGCCGGCGGTGCTGCTGGCCTACGAGGGCGCGCTGGTGGCCCGCGGCCCCGGGGGCGAGCGCGCGATCCCGGCGGCCGAGCTGTTCACCGGCTTCCTCGAGAGCTCGCTGGCGCCCGACGAGGTGCTGCGCGAGGTGCGGGTCCCAACGCTCGGCCAGGTGGGCTGGTCGTTCCAGAAGTTCACGCGGCGCGCCATCGACTGGGCGACGGTGGGGGTGGCGGTGCTCTACGGGCCCGGCCTGGCGAGGGTGGGCCTGGTCAGCATGGGGCCGACCCCGCTCCGCGCCCGCGCGGTCGAGGCGCGCCTGGCCGAGGGCGCCTCCCCCGCCGAGGCCGCCGAGCTGGCCGCCGAGGGCACCGCGCCGACCAGCGACGCCTGGGCCAGCGCGTGGTACCGCCAGCGGCTGGCCCGCGTCCTGGTCCGCCGCGCCCTCGAAGAAGCCTCGCGGACCTGGTCGCCGACAGGCTGACGGACCTTTGCTACGGCGTGCCGTTATGGCCGGTAGATGTCAGAGGCGACGGGTTTGCCGTTACGGGCGAGGCCGCGGCGGGCCGCGGCGGGCCGCTCAGGGTCTTACGGCATTCACAGCCGGAGCTCCAGGTAGGCGGCCAGGCCGTGACGGCCGCCCTCGCGGCCGAAGCCGGACTCCTGGTAGCCGCCGAACGGAGACGCCGGGTCGAAACGGTTGTAGGTGTTGGCCCACACCACCCCGGCGCGCAGCCGCCTCGCCATCTCGAGGATGCGGCTGCCCTTCTCGGTCCAGACCCCCGCCGACAGCCCGTAGGGCGTGTTGTTGGCCTTGGACACCGCCTCGTCCGGGGTCCTGAAGGTCAGCACCGACAGCACCGGCCCGAAAATCTCCTCCTGGGCGATGCGGAAGGACTGGGCGACACCGGTGAACACCGTCGGCCGGAACCAGAACCCGCGGCTCGGCAGCTCGCAGGGCGGCTGGTACAGCTCCGCGCCCTCCGCCTCGCCGGAGGCGACCAGGTCCTGGATCTTCTCGAGCTGCTGGCGCGAATTGATCGCGCCGACGTCGGTGTTCTTGTCCAGGGGGTCCCCCACCCGCAGCGTCGCCATGCGGCGCTTGAGCTTGTCGACCAGCGCCTCGGCGATCGACTCCTGCACCAGCAGGCGCGAGCCCGCGCAGCAGACGTGGCCCTGGTTGAAGTAGATCCCGTTGACGATCCCCTCGACCGCCTGGTCGACGGCCGCGTCGTCGAAGACCACGTTGGCCGCCTTGCCGCCGAGCTCGAGCGTCAGCCGCTTGCCGCTGCCGGCCAGGGTGCGCTGGATCGACTTGCCCACCTCGGTCGAGCCGGTGAAGGCGACCTTGTCGACGTCGGCGTGGGAAACGACCGCCGCGCCCGTCTCGCCAGCCCCCGTGACGATGTTGACCACCCCGGGCGGCAGCTCGGCCTGCTCGAGCACCTGGCCGAGCAGCAGCGCGGTGAGCGGCGTCGTCTCCGCCGGCTTGAGCACCACGGTGTTGCCGGCGGCCAGCGCCGGCGCCAGCTTCCAGGCGGCCATCAGCAGCGGGAAGTTCCACGGGATCACCTGCGCGGCCACGCCGAGCGGCCGCGGCGTGCGCCCGGGGAAGGCGTACTCGAGCTTGTCGGCCCAGCCGGCGTAGTAGAAGAAGTGCGCGGCGGCCAGCGGCACGTCCACGTCGCGCGATTCCTTGATCGGCTTGCCGCCGTCGATGGTCTCGAGCACCGCGAACTCGCGGGCGCGCTCCTGGAGGATCCGCGCGACGCGGTAGAGGTACTTGGCCCGCTCGGCGCCGGAGGTCTTGGCCCAGACTCTGGTGTAGGCAGAGCGGGCGGCGCGCACCGCCAGGTCCACGTCCTCCTCGCCGGCCTCGGCGACCTCCGCCAGCGCCTGCTCCGTGGCCGGGTCCACCGTCTTGAAATGGCGCTCCGAGCGTGGCTCGACCCACTTGCCGCCGATCAGCAGCCCGTAGTGCTCGCGAAGCTTGACGTGGTCGGTCGCCTCTGGCGCGGGCGCGTAGTCCAGATCGAAGCGCGCCGGGGCCGCCTTCGCCCGCGTGGTCATCTCCTCGGCCAAAACGCCCACCCCTCGGTTCGCAGGTCACGTGCTCCCGGCGGTCGGCCGCTGGGTGTCGGAGCCGACTCGCCGAGCTTCGAGGATACGCCGCTGGGTCAGGGGCCCGACCTGGTCACGGCCGCGAGGTAGCGTATGACCACAGCGCCGCGCCGGACACGTCAGGTGAGGTAGCCCAGCCTGCGGAGATCGCCATGCTGGATGGCCTCCACCCGCGCCACGGCGCTCGGGGCGAGCCGCGTGCGCCAGCCCTCGTTCTTGTTCGGGTAGGACAGCCGGCTCAGCTCCCGCGTCCAGCCCCGGTCCTCTCGCAGGCCCGCGAAGGCGGCGATCCGCCGCGTGGTGGAGATCGGCTCCGCCACCAGCTCCTCGTAGCGCACCTCGAGCCGCTGGCCGGGCGGGACCGCGGTGAGCCCCTCGTCGATCACGGCCAGCTCCCGCACCCAGTGCCGGGCGCACAGCTCCCACGGGCCACGGCCTGCCGCTCGCCACGACCCGGGCGTGCTCCCGTACCACCAGATCACGCTGTCCTGCCACCAGTGGACCCGCGAGAGCGAATAGGCGACGGCCCGACCGTCCCGCACAATCTCACCGAAGCGAGCGTTCGGGAAGAGCTTGACAAGCGCGGGAATGTAGTGATTGTTGGCGAGCTACTTGGAGACAAGCATGCGGCCGCCGCTGTAGCGCCGCAGGGCATCGAAGGTCGTCGGGAGCCGGTCGAGGCGGGACGGGTCCGGGTGCCCGGCCGGCTCTACATGATCGATCCCGCAGCGGCGGTACACAGGCTCGCCCTCAATGGGGGTGGGAAAAACCGTTCACGACGCGAGCGGTGGTCGCCGTAATTGTAGGCATTGGCCCCGTCGGCGCCGAACCATACTGCCCGGCGGGCGTTGGGGAAATGCGGAGGAACCCGGTTCAGCGCGGCGAGAGCGGTCACGGCCGGGGCGACGCGCATCCAATTGGAGATGCAGGCGTTGGAGATGCAGGCGGCGTCCGGGTGCAGGCAGAGCAGCTTGTAGAGCAGGCTTGTGCCAGAACGGGGCACTCCTACCAGAAACAGCACAGCATCCAGGTCGTTCGCTTCGATCGGCATTGTCACTCCGTCGTCTGCACGGCCCGGACGGCCGCTCTTTGCTCCCTATTGCTGAGCGCTGGCGCCGGCGGATTCGTTACGGCCCGCCGCCCCGGGTTGAGGGCCGCGATCGCGCGAAGGGCCGCCCACCGTTCAGTCGTTGCTGAAGTAGTCGGCGGACTGGTAGCGCCCGGTCCGCTCCTTGGCGAGCTGCATCAGGCAGTCGTTGAGGAGGCTGGAGGCGCCGATCCGCAGCCACTCGGGGGTGAGCCAGTCCTGCCCGAGCGTCTCGTTCACCACCACGAGGTACTGGATCGCCTGCTTGGCCGTGCGGACACCGCCCGCGGGCTTGAAGCCGACCATCTGGCCGGTGCGCGTGTGGAAGTCGCGGATCGCCTCGAGCATGACCAGGGCGACCGGCAGGGTCGCGGCGGGCTGCACCTTGCCGGTGGAGGTCTTGATGAAGTCCGCCCCCGCCGCCATCGCGAGCACGCTGGCGCGGCGCACGTTGTCGTAGCTGCCGAGCTCAGCGGTCTCCAGGATCACCTTGAGGCGCGCCGAGTCGCAGGCTTCCTTCACGGCGACGATCTCCTCGAAGACCTCGCGGTAGCGGCCGGCCAGGAACGCGCCCCGGTTGATCACCATGTCGATCTCGTCGGCGCCCGCCGCGACCGCCTCGCCCACCTCGGCAAGGCGCACGTCGAGCGGGGACTGGCCGCTGGGGAAGGCGGTGGCCACCGAGGCGATCCTGACCGGTGAGCCGGCCAGCTCGCGCTTGGCGGTCGGCACCAGGCTCGGGTAGATGCACAGCGCGGCCACCGGGGGGACGCTCGGGTCGGTGGGGTCGGGCCGCTTGGCCTTCGCGCACAGCGCCCGGACCTTGCCGACCGTGTCGGCTCCCTCGAGCGTGGTGAGGTCCATCACCGAGACCGCGAGCTTGAGGGCCGCGACCTTGGATTCCTTCTTGACGCTGCGCTTGGCCAGCGCGGCCGCGCGCTCCTGGGCGCCGACCTGGTCCACGGCGAAGCGGGACAGCACCGGCCCCAGCTCGAACTGGTGCAGGAACCCGTCCCCGGCCTCCGCGAGCCGGACAGGCGTCGCCATGACGTCCTCCTCCCCCGGCGCCCGGCGGTTGCGCCTACGCCGCTTTGCCGATTGTAGCGACGGGCCCCGTCCCCGACGCTGCTTGCACAGCGCGCAAAGAAGACCCACGAGCGCGACAAACCTGTCACCATCTTGTGATCCCACGGGCGGATCCTTGGTATGCGGGGATCGATTGCCCGACCCGTATCCGGGAGGAGGTGGCCGCCACGCGACCACTGCGAAACCTCTTCCTGCTGATCCTGGTCGGCGCGTTCTTGCTCGGGGTCTGGTCGGCTCACCACCCCCCGGCAGCGCGCGGCCAGGGCCAGCCGCCGTCCGCCGTTCGCGCCTGACCTGAAGGGACGGACGGCATGGGCCTCGACGTGTACGTCGGCTCTCTCACCCGGTACTTCCTGGAGAGCCCGCGGGCGGTCATCGAGCAGCGCGTTCCCTACGTGATCGTGCACCACCCCGGCGACTGGGCGGGCAACGGCGCGCTCGAGCCGGTGATCCGCGCGTCCGTGCTGGCCTGGCGGGACGGCGTGCGCGAGCAGCTCGGCGAGCGCCTGAGCGGACCGCTGGAATGGGACGAGTCGCCTGACGGCCCGCACTTCACCGACAAGCCCCGCTGGGAGGGCTACGGCGGAGCTCCCCTGCCCGTTCGCCTTCACCTTCCGCACGCAGGACGCCACCGGGCAGGACGTCCAGGTGGGCTCCAGCCCCGCCCTGCTCCGGCAGCTCCAGGCCCTGCGCGCCGAGCATCCCTGCGGGCACGGCACCCTCGGTCCTGTCGCGCGCGCCGGGCTCGCCGTCCTGCTGCGCATGGCCGAGCGCTCCGTGGACCACCACGTGCCGATGAGGCTGGACTTCTGAGACGCGCGGGGACGCCCGCCGGCGTGACGCTCAGCCCCAGAACAGGTTGAAGGTGCTGAACATGGCGGAGGGACGCCATTGGAGGGGCGGGCCGAGGCGCATGCGGGTGGTGCGCGAGCGCTCCCGCTCGCTCCAGGCGCCCAGCGCCCGCAGCGCGGGCCGGTTGCCGCCGGGAACGGAGAGGTGCAGCTCACCGCCCGTGTAGCGGCGAGCCCAGGTGATCAGGGCGAGGCCGGTCTGGAGGTCCTCGGCGACGATCGCGCCGCCAGGACGCCACGGGGAGGACAGGAAGTAGCCGCGCGGCCCGCCGTCCGATCCGGCCACCAGGGCCGCCTCCGGCCAGAACGCCGTGAGCAGCCTGGCGCGGTCCTCGCCGGTGGCGGCCCGGTCAAGGTCCAGCGCGGCCTCCAGGTCGCCGGCGTCGGCGACGCGCACCCCGGCAGGACCCGGAGGCGGCGGCCCGCGCCGCCCCGCCGGTGGCGCGCTGAGGGCCACGCACTCCCCTTCCGCCACGAAGCCCAGGCGCTCGTAGACGGGCCTGCCCATGCCGGTGGCGTACAGCGTCACCGTGCTGGCGCCCAGCTCGAGCAGCCGCCCGATGGCGGCCCGCGTCAGGGCGCTGCCCAGCCCGCCGCCGCGTCGCTCCGGCAGCACCGCCACCGCGCCGACCCACCCGCTCGCGCCGAAGTGCGCGCAGGCCGAGGCACCGGCGAGCTCGCCGGCCAGCTCGGCGACGAAGGCCTCACCGCCGAGCGTGTCCCTCGCGAAGCGGACCACCTCGGCCATGCCGGGATTGAAGCTGGCGCGCCGGTACAGACCGCGCAGCAGGGCCAGCTCGTGGTCCAGGGCGGGGCGGACATGACCGGCGAGTCGCATTGCGTGCCGAGTGTAGCGGCGGTCAGAACCCGGAGGTGAGGCCGGTCGGCTGGCCGGCCTCGGCGGGCGCGGCCTGGAGAAGCCCGCTGACGGCGCCCGCGCGCAGCGCGAGGAGGTCGATGATCACCGCGAGCGGCGGCCCCTTCGTGCTGCCGGCGCGGATGTGGCCGCGCAGCCGCATGCCGTCGAAGGAGCTGATCCTGCCCCCGTAGGTGACGCCGGCGCGGCTGCGCAGGTACAGCCAGTTGCCGGTCACCTGGACGCGCCCGCCCTCCGGCGGCACCCAGCCCTGCACCAGCAGCTCCATGGAGCCGTCGAAGCCGCCCCACAGCGAGCCTTCGAGCTGCATCACGATCCCGTCCAGCCCGTCCGGGCCCTGGCGCATCGTGCCCTCGAGATGCGCCTCGAACCCCGGTCCGTCGCGGCGGCCCCAGCCGCGTGCCGCCGTGGCGGTCGCCGCCGCCTGGGTCGCGGTGGCCGCCACCGCGTCCTGGTCGCGCACGCCGAAGCGCAGCACCAGCAGACCGCCGACGAGCAGGAAGCTGGCCGCGTAGATCCCCCAGCTCCAGACCGAGCCGGTGTCGCTGCCGCTGCCGATGGCGTGCGCGGCCGCGGCGGCGTACACCACGAAGGTGGCGAAGTGCAGCCGCCGCCACCAGCGGTAGCCGATCAGGCGCTGGAGCCAGGTGCTGAGCCACACGGCGGCGGCCAGATACGCGGCGACGATGCCGATCCCGGTCCACAGGGGACGGTAGTGGCTGATGAACGGCACCAGAACCTCGACCGGCCTGAAGCGTATGAAGCGATCCAACAGCGCGACTATTACGTGAATGGCGATGAAGACCAGGGTGAGCAGGGTCACGAAGCGGTGCAGCTCGGTGGTGGCGAAGCGGGGCCAGCGCGACGAGCGCCATTGCGAGCTGAGCAGCAGCCCGAGCGAGACCGACACGGTGAGCAGCGCGAAGGAGGTGTAGCCGGCGGCGCGGGTGGCGACCCAGGTCAGCGAGACGTCCACTGGCCCACCTCCGGGGCGGCGCCCGCGCGGCCGCCGGGTTCCCCACCGCCGGCGGCGCCCGGCCACAAGCCGGCGGGCCGCCAGGCACCGGAGTCGGTGGCGAGCAGGCCGGCGAGGCGCTTGTCGGCGAGGAAGGCGGCGCCCGCCCGGGCGCCGAGGATGAACGTCGTCTTGGCGGCGACCTCGGCCTGCGCGCAGGTGGCGGCGGCCACGGTCACCGACCACAGGCCCGTCCGGGCCGGCTGCCCGCTGCGCGGGTCGAGCAGGTGATGGCGCTCGGCGGCGCCCTGCCGCCAGCGCCGCCGCGCGATCCCGGAGGTCGCCAGCGCGCCCCTGGCCAGCGGCACGGTGAGCGAGCCGCGCGGGCCGTCGATGGCGACCGGCCACGAGCCGACGCCGGCGGGCGCGCCGAGGACGCGCAGGTCACCACCGGCGTTGACCATGGCGAGGGCGAGCCCGCCGGCGCGCAGGCGCCCGATGGCGGCGTCCACCGCCATGCCCTTGCCGATCCCCCCGAGGTCGATCCCGACGCCGGCAGGGACGGTCACCGTCCAGTCCCGCTCGTCCAGCCGGACGCGGCGCCACGCCCCGCCGGGGTCCGGTCGCGCGACCGCGGCGGGCCCCTGGGCCGGGACCTGCTCGAACGAGCGGTCGTAGCCGAGTTGCTCGAGGGCCCGCAGCATGGTCGGGTCGTACAGCCCGGCGGTCGCCCGCGCCGCCGCAAGGGCGCTGGCCAGCGCGCCGAACAGCAGCTCGCTCACGGCCACCGGCCGGCCGGCGCGGGCGTTCAGCCTCGACAGCTCGCTGTCCTCGCGGAAGCGGCTGAGGGCCTGCTCCCAGTGCTCGAACAGGCGGGCGACCTCGGCGCCGGCGCGCTCGGCGGCGGGCACCGCCGCGACCACCGAGACCTCCGCCCCCATGGCGCGGAACGCGACCCGCCGCATCCCTTCGGGGAGCGGAAGCTCAGCGGGCAACGGGTCAGGAGGCACCGGACCGCCCGAACGGGGCCGCCTGCGAGCCGCCGTCGCCGAACCCGTAGCCGCCGTCCTCGCCGCGGCCGAAGAAGCCGTCGTCCGGCCGCTCGCTCGGCGCCACCTGCCGCCCGCCGTCGCCGGAGGGATCGTTCACCGAGGGCGAGCCGGAGGTGCCGGTCGATCCGCGCGCTCCCGCGGCGCCGACGAATCCCAGCAGCGCGCCGAACCCGAGGACCGCGGCGACGGCGACCCCTCGCTTCCAGCGGTCCACGCGCTCGAGCGCCTCGTCCCGCGCGCTGCCCCGCCGCGGGCCGGCCCGCGGCGGGACCACCGGGCCTTGGCCCGGCGCGCCGGCCGTTCGCCTGGGGTCCATCACCACCTCCGGCAGCACGTTCCGAGGCCGTCGCACCACCGTGCCGGGCGCACGTTCGAGATCTCTCAGCGTTCCACAGGCATTTTGTAAGGTCTTGCCCGGTGCTGCGAATCCGCGGAGGGCCCGGCGCCCACGACGGCGCTCACGACGGCGCTCCCGCTCGGCTCCCGGCGCTCGGCACGGCGCCGAAGCGCCGCTGCCGCCGCTGGTAATCGCCGATGGCGTTGAACAGCTCGCGGCGGTTGAAATCCGGCCAGCGCAGGGAGGTGAAGTACACCTCCGCGTAATAGAGCTGCCACAGCAGGAAATTCGACAGCCGGTGCTCGCCGGCGGTGCGGATCAGCAGGTCCACGTCCGGCATGTCGGGAGCGTCCAGGCACGCGGAGATGGCCCGCTCGTCGATGCGCCGGGGCGCCTCACCGGCGCGGGCCTCCGCGACCAGGCGGCGCACCGCGCGGGTCAGCTCGTCGCGGCCGCCGTAGTCGAGCGCCACCGCCAGGGTCATCTGGGTATTGCCGGCGGTGAGCTCCTCCGCCTCGCGGATGCGCCGGCGCACGTGCGGAGGGATGCGGTCGCGCCGCCCGATGAAGCGGATGCGCACGTTGCGCTCGTCCAGCTCCTTCGAGCGGCGCACCAGCAGGGACTCGTTGAAGTTCATCAGGAAGCGGACCTCCGAGGGCGGCCGGCGCCAGTTCTCGGTCGAGAACGCCCACACCGTGAGCCAGCCAAGGCCCACGTCGAGGGCGCCCTCGACGGTGTCGAACAGCGCCGCCTCACCCGCCTCGTGGCCCTTGTTCCTGGGAAGCCCCCGCTCCCCCGCCCAGCGGCCGTTGCCGTCCATGACGATGGCGACGTGATCGGGGACGGTCCGCGGATCGAGGCCGGGGGGCAGCGCGCGCGGGTTGTGACTGGGCATCAGCGGTTCACCAGCGGGTAGGAGCGAAGGCGACGGTCGAGATGGTACTCAACGTAGCTCTTGACGAGGTTGGCCGCTTCACGGCGCGGGACGGGCGCGCCGCCTCCGCCGGCGTCCAGCCGCTCCATGTCCGCGCCGAGCAGGTGCGCGAGCAGGGGCACCGTGCCCGGGTCGAGCAGCGACTCGGTGCCGTTGCGGCACGCCGAGCACAGCGCCCCGCCGCGGACCGTCGAGAAGGCGCGCAGCCCGGCGGCGCGGCCGCAGCTCGCGCACTCGCCAAGGACGGGCCGGTAGCCCTCCAGCGCCATCAGCCGCAGCAGGAACGCGTCCAGCAGCACGGCGGGGTCGCGAGGGCCGGCGTCCAGCGCGCGCAGGGCGCGCACCAGCAGCAGGAACACCCGGACCGCGCCCTCGCGCTCCTGCGCCACCTGGTCGACCGCCTCCAGCATGGCGGCGCCGGCCACCACCCGGTCGTAGTCCTCGCGCAGGGCCCTGAAGGGGCTCACCACCTCGGCCTGGGTGATGATGTCCAGCTCGCGCCCGCGGTACAGGGACAGGTCGACGTGGGTGAACAGCTCCAGGCGGCCGCCGAAGCGGGATCTGGTCTTGCGCACCCCCTTGGCCACCGCCCGCACCTTGCCCTCGCCCTGCGACATGAGCACCACGATGCGGTCGGCCTCGCCGAGCCTGTAGGTGCGCAGCACCACACCCTGCTCTCGGTAGAGGCTCACGGACCCTCCTGGGCCAGGCCAGGCAACGAAAATATCGCTGCCAGCCTAACACCCAGGTCCCCACCCCACCGGGCCGCTCCCGCTACGTCACCGTGGTCGGCATGGGGACCTCGCGGACGGTCCCGCCGGCGACCTCGAGGTGCCGCGTCACGCGCAGGTTGGCGAGCATGCGGCGGTCGTGGGTCACCACCAGGAGGGTCCCGTCGAAGGCGGCCAGCGCCTCCTCGAGCTCCTCGAGCGCGTCGAGGTCCAGATGGTTGCTTGGCTCATCGAGGATGAGCAGATTGGTGCCCTTGGCCATCAGGATCGCCAGCCCCGCCCGGGACCGCTCGCCCGGGGACAGGTCCGCCTCCAAGCGCTCGGCGTGCTCGGCGGTGAGGTCGAACTTGGCCAGCAGCGAGCGTGCCTGTTGCGGCTCCAGCCCCGTCTGCGCCCGCACGCGGCCGAGCAGCGTCGGCGGCCCCGTCTCCGCCGGGGGCGCCGGCGGCTCCGCGCCGGCCGTGTCGCGGTCCTGGCCGAGATAGCCCACGACCACGCCGGCGCCCAGACGCGCCAGGCCGGCCGACGGCCGCAGCTCGCCGGTGAGCAGCCGCAGCAGCGTGGTCTTGCCGGCGCCGTTGGCTCCGGTCACGGCCAGCCGGTCCCGCCAGAAGATCTCCAGGTCCACCGGGCCGAGCTGGAAGTCGCCGCGGCGAACGCGCGCCCCGGCGAGGGTGGCGACGACGTCGCCGCTGCGGCGCGCCGCCTTGAGCGACAGGCGCAGCTCCCAGCCCTCCCAGGGCTTCTCGGGCGTGCCCAGCCGCTCGATGCGCCGCTCGAGCGCCTTGGCGCCGCTGGCCGCCGCGGTCATCCGCTCCCTGCGCCGGCCCGCCAGCGCCTTGTCGTTGTCGGTCGTGCGCGCGCCGCGTTGGCTCACGCTCCACTGCTTGCGGCGGCGGATGGACTCCTCCAGCCGCCCGCGCTCGCGCTGCGCCTCCTCGAAGCGCTCGTAGGCCTGCTCGCGCCGGTGGCGGCGCTCCTCGAGGTAGGCGTCGTAGCCGCCGCCGTACTCGCTGAGCCTGTGGCTGACCAGGTCCAGCTCGGCCACGCGGGTGGTGACGGCCGACAGGAACGCCCGGTCGTGGCTGACCAGGACCACCCCGCCGCCGAGCCCCGACGCCCTCCCGGCGCCGTGCTCGCCGACCAGGAAGCGCTCCAGCCGCTCCAGACCGTCGAAGTCGAGGTTGTTGGTGGGCTCGTCCAGCAGCAGCACGTCGAACCTGGCGAGCAGGATGGCGGCGAGCCCGAGCTTGACCTGCTCGCCGCCGGAGAGCCGCGCCGCCGGGACCTCCAGGACGCGCTCCGGCAGGCCGACCTCGCCCAGCACCCGCGGCGCGCGGGCGTCGTGGTCGTCGCCGCCGAGCGCGAGGAAGCGCGCCAGCGCGTCGTCGTAGGCCGCCAGCTCCGCCTGGCGCGGCCGCTGCTGGGCGGCGCGCAGCGCCGCCTCCAGGCCGGCCTCGGCGGCGGCCAGCCCGGTGCGCCGCCGCAGGAAGCCGGCGGCGGTCTCGCCGGGCCGGAAGTCGGGCTCCTGCGGCAGGTAGCCGACGGTCAGCTCGGGCGGGGAGCGCTCGACCACCCCGTCGCTGGGCTCCTCGAGGCCGGCGAGCACCCGCAGCAGGGTCGATTTGCCGGCGCCGTTGCGGCCGAGCACGCCGATGCGGCCGGCCCCGTCGACGACCAGGTCGACCTGGTCGAGCACCACCTGGGCGCCGCGGACGACCGTGACCTTGCGCGCACCGAGCACGTCGGACCCTCCTCTCTCCTGGACCACCGCCAGCGTGCCACGCGACCGGGGTGGGGGGCAGCGGATTTCGGCCGCAGGACGGTGGTGACCGGCGTCACCGGACCCCGGTGACGCTCGGCACCGGCCATCTGCCTTTACTGGCGCTGATCGAGCTGCGAGGATCAGTCGTCGAGAAAGTTCCACGCAGGGGATCGAGTGGAGCGGAAGTGATGGCGGACAGCCCTGAGCGGGGTTCTCCATGAGGACCAAGCGACACTGGGCCATCCCGTTGGCCATCGTCGCCCTCGGCGCCGTCCTGATCGCCATCGGGTCGCTGGTCGGCGGCGACTACGCTTCCCAGGTGTGGCTCCAGCTCGGCGCCTCCCTGGCGCTCTTCGGCCCGCTGTTCTGGGTCCAGTGGATGCTGGAGCGGGAGATCAACGAGGCCCGCCAGCAGGCGCAGCGGACCCACTCGTCCGTCGAGCACCTGTCGCACGAGATCGAGGCAATTCGGCAGCAGACCGCCGCCAGCCTGGACGACCTGCGTGACGTCGCCCTCGAGAACGTGCGCCAGCGCCGCCGCGGCGACGAGGACGCCTTCAGAAGGTTCAAGGACGAGCCGACCTTCGAGAACGTCACCGAGCTGATCCAGCGAGCGCGAGAGCTCGGGGCGATCTCCGATCGGGGCGTGCGGGTCCGGCTGCCCGGCACCACCCTGAGATTACGGTTCCCGCTGCCGCCGCAGCTCGGCAACGGCACGCCGCCGGCGCTCGAGGTCGGGCTCGAGGAAGAGGACGGGACGCTGCCGCACGACGCCACCGCGCCCGGGGTCGCCATACGCGGGCAGCGGCCGGTCGCCTGGTCGGCGATGCAGGACGCGAGCGAATGGGCGACCGCCGTCGCGCCGGAGCTGCAACGGCTCAACCGCTACCCGGGTGACGAGCAGTTCGACCCCGCCGGGGCGCTGGAGGAGCTGATGGGCCTGCTCCAGGTCGCCGTCGAGGCCCGCACCAGGCCGCCGTCGGCGACCGCGCCCGCGGCCCGCCTCCGACCGGTCGTCGAGATGCCGAACGACGAATGGGTGATCACCGAGGACGGCCTCCAGAGCCTCACCTCCGCCGCCGCGTTCACCGTCAAGGAGCTGTTCGACGAGGCGGGGGCCGAGAAGGCCGTCGCGGGTCTATCAGAGGAACGGGCTGGCAAGCTCCACGAGGCCTGGCGGCTCGCCCAGCGCCTGTTCCTGCCCCCTGGCTCCGAGTTGCCGACGCGTCAGTGATGGAGGTCCGGATGAGCGCCCAACGGGAGGACGACCTGAGCGTGGAAGGGTTATCAGACCCGGTGGGTCCGTTCGGCAACCCCGACGGTTCCAGAGCGTCCATCGAAGACCTGCTGACAGATTTCGTCGACTTCCGCGGCGATCCCGCCTTCGGGGCGCTCGCGACATCCGCCGGGGACGCCACGACCCGCGTGATCGTTGGACGGCTCGGCGCCGGAAAGACGGTCTACCTGCGACGCCTGCGGGATTTCCGGGCGCGCCAGGAGTCGGTCTACGCCGACCATCCGCAGCAGAACCTTCCGTCGACGGAAGCCATCGTCAAAGCCTGCCAGTGGTTTCCCGAGCGGTTCCTCACCGAGAAATGGATGCAGCTCTGGAACCGCGCGGCGCTGAGCTCGCTGGCCACGCACCTGCTGGCCCACCATGACCTCAAGCAGTACATCTCCCACGACCAGGCGGAGTCGATCAGGCAGGACTACGGGCACCTGCTGGGAGAGTTCCGCAGACCGCGGTCGATCTACGCGGAGCTCCGCACGATCATCAACGCGCAGAACAACGCTCGCCAGCTCACGCAGTTCCTCGAGGACAGCGCCTGGTACGACATCGAGGACGTGCTGGCGGAGCTGCTGCGCACGTGCCCGCCCGTCTTTTTCTACCTCGACGCGGTCGACGAGGAGTTCAGCCACGCGCCGATGTACTGGCTGCGCTGCCAGAAGGGTCTCTTTTACCAGGTGATGCGGTACCTGAGGGATCCAAGGCTCGGCGGCCGCCTGCACATCGTGATCTCGATCCGCGACATCGTGATGTCGTCGGTGTACCGCTCTGAGCACGCGCCCAGATATCACGACGAGCCGCACATCCGGGTCCTCAGCTGGAGTCGCGAGTCAATCGAGTACCTGCTGCTCGAGAAGCTGCGGCGGCTGGACCGGTCCTATTTCATGGCCCCAGGGGGCTACGCGAACCCGGTCGAGGAGTGGCTCGGTACGCCGGTGGTGCACAACGAGGCCAGAGGCGTGCACGAGCGGGTGACCGACTACCTTCTGCGGCACACGCGGCTCATCCCGAGAGACATCGTCTCGCTGGGCAACGCGATCTGCGCCGAGATCCTGCGCCACAGGGCGGCCGGCCGCTCCGAGCTTCCCCAGGCGGATCTGCGACGCGTCGTTTCCCGCGCGTCCAGACGCTTCGGCGACTCGCAGCTCGCCCAGTCGAGCAACCAGATCGCCGCGGACACCATGCCCAAGGACGCCGCCCGCCGTGGCTACTCCGAGGTCTACACCAGCACCATGGAGTACATGGCCGGGATCGACCAGGTGGTCCGCGAGATCATCAGGGAAGTCGGCCAGGACCGGTTCTCGCGGCAGGAGCTCGAGCTGATGCGCAAACGGGCCGACAAGGAGTTCGAGGGCAGCACCAGCTTCCCCTCCGTGCTCTGGCAGAACGGGCTGCTCGGGTATGTCGAGCCCGGCGGCGAGGCCCGCTTCTACTCCCACGCCGACATGGACCAGTTCGACATGCCCACGGACGCGGAGAACTACGTCTTCCATCCGTGCGTCATCGACAGCGTCCGCATCCGCGGCGTCGGGGATCCTGTCTATCCGTTCGGTCGTAGCTGACCGGTGGCCCGCCGCGCCGCCGGGCGCCGGGACTTCACCGTGCGGGCGGAAGGGGCAGCGGAGGGGGCTGCCCCTTCCACCCGCTCGGAGGGGGGCGCTCAGGCTACGGTGTCGGGTCCGGGTAGGTGCCGCCGAAGATGTCGGAGTTGCCGAAGGTCCCCGGGCACACCTTCTGCACCGGTGGCGCGACCGCGTCCTCCACCTGGACCTTCATCGCCTTGCGGATGGCGTCCTCCTCGCCGCGCGGCTCCTCCGGTTCAGCCACCGGGGCGCCGACCGCCAGCGCCTCGTTGTGCAGCGCCAGCCGGTAGGCGTCGATGGCCGGGCAATCGGCGGCGTCGCGGACGTCGTTCCACACGGCCGCTCCGTAGGTGCGGGTGGCCGCCGCATAGACGTAGTCGCCGAGGAACTCAGCGGCCAGGTTGTTCTGGCTGCTGCCCCTCGGATCGCCGCCAGGGCTCCTGTGGACCGCGGTGAAGGCCCCGACGGTGCCGCCCGCCCCGACGTCCGCGTGCTTCACCACGCCGACGAGGTTCCTGGGCGAGGTCGTGTCGTCGCGGAACGGCGTGGTGAACGCGTTGTACACGACCCACACGTCGCTCCCGTTCGGCGAGATCGCCGGCGCGGCGTAGTAGCCGCGGTCCCCTGCCGTCTCGATGCTCCTGGGAGCTGTCCAGGTGGTGCCGCCGTTGGTGGAGGTGGAGAACATCACGTGCTCGTTGTTGAGGCCGTCACGGCCGTCAGCCCACGAGTCGACGATCTGGTTGGTGGCGTCGGCCCCGGTCGGGGCGCCGTTGGCGATGTCCACGCTCGGGGAGGGCCCGAGGTCGTCGCGGGCGCCGCCGATGCCGTCCTCGACACAGCGGCCGATCGACGGCTCGAAGGCGTTGCACAGGTCGGTCGCCGGGAAGATGGGCTGCGCGCGGGTCCAGTGGCGACCCCCGTCGAACGACTTGGCCATGAGCTGGGGGCCGGTGCCGGGGAAGCCAAAGGCGAACTGGTACGCGAACACGTACACCACGCCGTGGCTGTCGGTCCGGATCGTGCACCCGGAGCGGCCGAAGCCCTGGGGGCTGACGGGGTTGTTCGTGGCCGGGGTGATCTGCTGCGTGGTCCAGCTGTCACCACCGTTGGTCGACGTCGCGACCACCAGCGGCTGTGACACGCCGGGCGGGCTGCGGAAGGCCCCGGAGCAGACGTAGGCGTGGCCGAAGAAGGGGCTCGACGAGGCGTTGTCCGCCCACACCTGCTCCTTGTCGGAGAACAGCGCCGCGTTCTGCTTGCTGGCGATGACCGGTGCCTTCCAGTTGGCCTGGTTCGACACGATGGCCTGAGTCAGCCCGGTGGAGGCCGGCCCGTCGACCCGTGACACCGCGATGGCCTCGAAGCCCTTGAACGCCGACTTGCCCGGGAAGTTCGAGGTCAGGTTCGCGTAGTAGAGGCGGGACCCGTTCGCCCACGAGAAGCTGCCGTTGCTGAACACGGGACCGAACGCCACCGCCGGGTCGCCGTCGGAGACCAGCCCTGCCTCGAAGTATCCGGGCAGCGTGCCGATCGGACCGACCTGCGGCTGGCAGAGCGGGTCGCTGTCGCCGGGCGCGCCCACGCAGTTGCGTGCGCTCCAGCCGGTGAAGGTGGGCTGGAACCACGAGGTCCCGCTGTTGAACGAGAAGTACACGCCCGAGACGCCGACCCCGTCGGTGAACGGGCAATCGTTGTCGGGACCCGCGTTACAGGCCTCCAGGTCGATGTTGTCGTTCGAGCCCGCCGCCAGCACGGTCGGGTGGTTGGCGTCGATCGCCACAGCCGGCTCGTTCTGCTTGTTGGCCGAGAATGGCGACGTTGGGCTGCCCACCGTGATCCGCGTGTCCGCGTTGAACGCCTTTGCGCTTCCCGATAGAGCCGCGAACAGCGCCACCACCGCGACGATGAGCGACACCCGCAAGGACTTCCGCATTCCTCTCCTCCTTTCGGCCGGAGACGCGGTGCCCCATGGCCGTCAGTGGCCGTGAGGAGGTCGGCTCCGTCCTACCTATAGGCCGCTGGCGAAGGCTTGTGCGTTACACGCGTTCGCGAGGGCTGTCCGTCACTCCGCGGCGGCCAGCGCCCGGTCGTCGTCGGCGAAGTCCGCCGCGGCCTCCTCCGGCGGGTGGGCCAGGTGCCAGGCGACCGAGCGGGCCAGCGCCTCGTGCGGGTCGGTCTCCTCCCAGCCAAGCAGGTCCCGCGCCTTGGCCGAGCTCACCAGCACGTGCTGGGGCATGGTGGCGAACAGCCGCAGGTCTTCGGGGAGCAGCACGTCGGGCACCCGCACCAGCTCGGCGGTCGCGCCGGCGGCCTCCAGGACGTGGCGTGCCCACAGGGCCATGGACCAGGTGCGGCGCTCGCCGAGGTTCAGCACCTCGCCGATGCACGCCTCCGACTCGAGGGCGAGCCGCACGCCGGCGGCGACGTCGCGGACGTACCCGCGCGACCACAGGAAGGTGCCGGCACCGGTGGGGATGCGGGACCGCCCCGCCCGCACGCGCCGCAGGACCGGCTCCTCGCGCCGCTGGTAGTCGCGCTCGCCGTAGACCACGGGCAGGCGGCAGACGGTCGCCTCGCGGCGCAGGTACGCCTCCTCGACGTCGAGCTTGTCGTACTGCCCGGCCCATTCCCCGCGGCCGTGGCGGGGATGGCCGCGGTAGGGGTAGCGCTGCTGGCGCACCGGGGAGGTCTCGTCGAGCGGCAGCGCGTCGGTCTCGGTCTCGGCGATGAGCGAGCCCCAGGCCCGGTAGACGTCCATGCTGGAGAGCACCAGCAGGCGCGCGTCGCCGGTCGCGGCCAGCGCGGTCTCGGCGTGGGCGGCGGTCATGGCGCAGGTGTCGACCAGCGCCTCCGGCCCGAAGTCGTCGACGGCGCCGCGCAGGTGGGGCAGGTCCCGGCGCTCGGCGTGCAGGTGCTCGGCCTCTGGCAGGCCGTCGGGCTCGTGCTGGCCGCGGTGCACCAGCAGCAGCTCGTGGCCGTAGGCGGCCAGCTCGTCGACGATGGCGACCCCGATGAACCGGGTCCCACCGAGCACCATCACGCGCATGGCCTCAGCCCGCCTCTCTCGAACGCCCGTGCCTGTGCCGCAGCCTACCGGCGCGGCCGCTCCCGCGGGGCGGCTCCCCCGCCGTTCCGCCGAGGGCGAACGTCTCAGTAGCCGAGGCGGGAGAGCTGCTTGGGGTCGCGCTGCCACTCCTTGGCGACCTTGACGTGCAGGTCCAGGAAGATCCTCGTGCCGAGCAGCGTCTCCAGCTCCGCCCGCGCGCGGGTGCCGATCTCGCGCAGGACGGAGCCCCGGCGGCCCAGCACGATCGGCTTCTGGCTGGAGCGCTCGACGAACAGGGTCGCGCGGATCACCAGCAGGTCATCGCGCTCGTCCTCGCGACCCATCTCCTCCACCATCACCGCGATCGAATGCGGCAGCTCCTCGCGGACCAGGGCGAGCGCCTTCTCGCGGATCACCTCCGCGATGAAATTGCGCTCCGGCTCGTCGGTGACGCGGTCCTCGGGGAACAGCGGCGGGCCCTCCGGCAGGTAGCTGAACAGCAGCTCGACGAGCAGGTCGAGCTGCGCGCCCGTGAGCGCCGAGATGGGCACCACCTCGGCCCAGTCGCCGAGCTCCGCCACCGCCTGCAGGGACTCCACCATGCGCTGGCGCGACGCCCTGTCCATCTTGTTGACCAGCGCGAGCCGGACCGTGCCCACCCTGGCCAGCTCGGCGGCCAGGAGCCGGTCGCCGCTGCCGACGCCGGCCGCCGCGTCGACCATGAAGCAGACCAGGTCGACCTCGGTCAGGGTGCCGCGGACCAGGTCGTTCAGGCGCTGGCCGAGCAGCGTGCGCGGCTTGTGCAGGCCGGGGGTGTCGACGAGCACCGCCTCGCCCTGCGGACGGCGCAGCACGCCGCGGATCACCGAGCGGGTGGTCTGCGGCTTGTCGGACATGATCGCGACCTTCTGGCCGAGCAGCGCGTTCAGCAGCGTCGACTTGCCGACGTTGGGCCGGCCGACCAGCGCCACCAGACCGGACTTCACGGCTGGTCCCCCACATCGTCCGTGTCCCGGCCCAGCCGCTCCGGCCCGAAGCTGGCGGGCAGCAGCTCGCCGAGGGTGGTGGCGACCACGCGGTCGCCCGACTCGCCGGCGCACAGCACGCGCAGCTCGAGCGCGCGGGGGAACTCGCGCAGGACCTGGCGGCAGGCGCCGCACGGGCTGGCCGGCTCGGGCCCGTTCGCGGCGATCGCGACCGCGTCGAACTGCCGGTGGCCGGCGGCGACCGCGGCGGCGACCGCGGCGCGCTCGGCGCACAGCGTGAGGCTGTAGGAGACGTTCTCCACGTTGGCCGCCCGCACCACCGTGCCGGCGGAGGTGAGCAGCGCCGCCCCGACGCGGTAGCGCGAGTAGGGCGCGTAGGCAAGCGCCCGCGCGGCGCGGGCCGCGGCGATCAGCTCATGGTCCGGGACGGTGCTCACTGGTTGCGGGCCCCGGCGGGGTTCTCCTGCCCAGCGCTCGGCCTGGTCAGGCGGTGGATGCGCACGCGGCCGACACGCCGGCCCTGCACCCGCTCCGCCCGCAGCGACAGGCCCTGGAACTCGACCTCCTGGCCTTCCTTGGGGACCTCGCCGATCAGGTTGAACAGCAGCCCGCCGATCGAGTCCCACTCGGTCGCCGGCAGCTCGACGTCGAGCAGCTCGTTGACCTCGTTGATCGACAGGCGCGCGTTCACGCGGAAGTCACCGTCCGGCAGCGGCTCGATGTTGGGCTCCTCGCGGTCGTACTCGTCGGCGATCTCGCCGACGATCTCCTCGAGCAGGTCCTCGATGGTGACCAGGCCGGAGGTGCCGCCGTACTCGTCGATGACGATGACCATGTGGCTCTTGCGGCGGCGCATCTCGCGCA
>WNFU01000609.1_pt1 | contig 49117 bp, 44 predicted proteins | sample 5400121 | NCBI WGS metagenome assembly WNFU01 (sample SAMN13153360, study PRJNA577476) | soil metagenome | isolation source: 100 cm soil or saprolite under grassland replicate 1 | place: USA:California | collected 2016-06-15 | reverse complement strand
CGGAAGCCAACCGCGATACCCATCACGCAGTAGTCACTGGAGAGCCGCGGTGATCGGAAACGATCATGCCCGGTTCGGCGGGGGGCCGTAGGGAAAAGGACCAGCCAAGCTGGCACCTCGCCTTACGGCCTACCCATCAGTGAGGTTGATCATCGATGATGACCAACCTGGCACTCGGCGGGTGTGCACATCGCCGTTGTGGCTGATCGTCGCAGAGTCTACGGCGCAGTCGGGTGGTCCGCCTCCGGCGGCCACCATCCAACCGGCGTGTCGCCTCGGCAAGGAAGCTCGGTTCGCGGCGACAGGGCCTTCGCAAAAGCGGCGGCCCGTGGTCGTGGCGCGGAGGATACTTGGCTGGCTGGATGGCCAGGCGATCTTGGAGGGTGGATGCGGGTACGCCGGGTGACGCTACACCACTTCCGTGGCGTGGCCGCGGGCACGGTGCTGCTGGACGGGAACGCGCTTCTCGTCGGCTCCAACAGCGTGGGCAAGTCCACCGTGTGCGAGGCACTGGATCTTGTTCTCGGCCCGGAGCGCATGTTCCGACGCCCGGTGATCGACGAGTACGACTTCTACGCGGCCCGGTACCAGGAGGTGGACGGGGTCCTGCCCGAGGTGCGCATCGATGTGGTGCTCACCGACCTGCCGCCCGAGGCGCAGCGGCGCTTCCGCAGCCACCTTCGCCGGTGGTCGGCGCAACGGTGCGACTTCGTCGAAGCGCCGACGCAGGAGACCGGTTCGGACAGCGAGCAGGGCGAGTGGTGCCTGCCGGTCGTGTTCCTGGGCCGGTTCAACCCGGATGAGGACGACTTCGAGGGGGCGACGTTCTTCGCTCATCCCGAGCTGGTGGCCGACGACCTGACCGAGGAGTCGGTCGGGCTCGGTGCCGGGCTGAAGCCGTTCACCCGGGAGGACAAGCGGTTGTGCGGTTTTCTGTACCTGCGGCCCAACCGTACGGGCAACCGGGCGCTGAGCTTCCAACGCGGGTCCCTGCTGGACACGATCGTGCGGCTGGAGTCGGAATCCGCCGGGCAGCTGTGGGAGAAGGCCCTGCGGGACTTGGACGATGTCGTGATCGCCGGCGATGACTCGGCGTTCATGAAGGTCCGTACCGAGGTCCGCGCCCGGGTGGAACGGTTCCTCAGCTTGACCGACGACCCGGGTGCCGTCGACGTGCGGGTGTCCGAGCTGACCCGCGAGCACCTGCGCGAGGTGCTGCGGCTGTTCCTGTCCACCCAGCCCGGCGCGCACGGCGTACCGTTCAACCGGTTGAGCACCGGATCGCTGAATCTGCTGGTGTTCGCCCTGCTGACCTACATCGCCGAGCTGAAGGGCGACAACTCGGTGATCTTCGCGATGGAGGAGCCGGAGATCGCCCTGCCGCCGCACGCGCAGCGCCGGCTGGTCGACTTCGTGGTCAGCCGGATGGGACAGGTGATCATCACATCCCATTCGCCGTACGTCATCGAGAAGTTCGACCCGGACCGGGTGGTGGTGCTGGCCCGCGACAACGCCGGCACGCTGACCAGCACCAAGGTCGTCCTGCCAGCCGACTTCAAGCTCAAGCGGTACCGCGACAACCGGCGCCAGTTCGCCGAGGCGGTGCTGGCCCGCGCGGTCCTGGCGGTGGAAGGGGCCACCGAGGCCGCCGTCTTCCAGGCGGTCGCCGATGTCCTCGACCACGACCCGACTGTCGTGGACTACCTGCACCCCGACCTCGCGGGTATCTCGATCTTCGACGCCGGCAACGACGTCTCGGTACCGCTGTTCGCCCCTGTCTTCGCCGCCATGGGTAAGCCGGTGTTCGGCATCCACGACGCTCCGACCAAGCCGCTGGAGCCCGGTCCGGCGGCCAAGACCGCCCAGTTCACGCGGTACGAGGTCATCCCGTACGCGGGCATCGAAAAGCTACTGGTCGCGGAGACGCCGATCGACGTGCAGAAGCGCTTCGCCGCCACGGTGGCGACCCGGCCCGACTACCCGAGCGGCACCCCACCGCTGCCGACGAACGCCACCGATGATCAGATCCGTGCACACGTGCGCAAGCTGCTGCAGGACCGGAAGGGATCCAACGGCGGTTACGCCGCACTGCTGATCGCCGAATGCGCCAACGCGGCCGACCTGCCGGCCTCGCTGGCCGCCTTCCTGCGCACGATCGACGCGGACCTGCGCCCGCCAGCGGCACCGTCCACCGACCCGGCAGCGGATCCAGACAGCTGAGCGCCACCGTGCACCTCGACGACACCCGGCAGGAGATCCTTGCCGCCGCCGGCCACCTGCTCATCCAGGGCGGCCCCGGCTGCGGCAAGACCACCATCGCCCTGCTCAAGGCCGCCACCGTCCTGGACAAGTTGGAGCCCGAGCAGCGCGTGCTGTTCCTGAGCTTCTCCCGGGCGGCGGTGCGCCAGATCTCCGATCGCATGCGCGGCACCCTCAGCCGGGCCGTCCGAGACCGGCTGGAGGTCCGCACCTTCCACTCCTTCTTTCTCGAACTCGCCCGCGCCCACGGGCCCCTGCTGACCGGTCGCCCGTCGTCGTTCATCGCACCGGACCGGGAGCGGCAACTGCGCGCGGACTTCGACGGCGACTGGTCCGAGGAGACCCGCCGGCTCGCCCGCGAGGAGGCCCGCTTCGTGTTCGACCGCCTCGCCGGTACCGCCGCCACGCTGCTGGGCACCATCCCGGCGGTGTGCGCCCTCTACAGCGACACCTACCCGCTGATCATCGTCGACGAGTTCCAGGACACCAACGACGATCAATGGCAGGCGGTGCGGGCGTTGAGCGATACGTCCACGATCGTGTGTCTGGCCGACCCCGACCAGCGGATCTTCGACTTCATCCCAGGGGTGGACGAGAAGCGCATCGAGCAGGTCATCGAGCACCTCGACCCCACGCCGTTCGACCTGTCCAAAGACAACCACCGTAGCCCGGAAGGAGGGCTGCTCGACTACGCCAACGCGGTGCTGCGCAACGACCCCACCCAGCCAACCCCCAAAAACGTGATCACCTGGACGTACCGATGGCCGGCCACGTGTGAGGCGCTGGTGCACCGCGCAATCGTTGCCCTGCGAAACCACCTGGAGCGCCAGCTCGGTCAGACGCCGACCATCGCGGTGCTCGCGCCCACCAACGCGCTGGTCGCCCGGATCTCGGAGACGATCTCGGCCGACCGGCAGGACCCCCGGGATGCGACGAAGGTTCTGCCGGCCATCGACCACGAGCTGAATTGGGATCCGGACCTGTCCGCCGCCGCCGGATACGTGGTGGCCTCGATCATGGAATGGCCCGGTCTGACCCGCGTTCAAGCACTCACCGGCACGCTGCGTGCGGTCGCAGACTTCTACCGGATCAAGCTGGCCGGTGGTACCGCCGGGGCCCGCGCCACCATCTCCACGATCGACAACGCGATCACTGCGCTGCAGGAGGGCACCACGGTCCGGTCGAAGGCCGCGAAGCTCATCGTCGCCGCCTTCGATGCCACCGTGCAGTTCGCCGGCGATCCGGTCAGCGACTGGCAGGTCGCCCGCGCCCGGCTGCACGGCGCCACCGAGCTGGAGGAGATCTTCAGCAAGGCGCGCCTGTTGCGGCTGTTCAAAGCCACCGACGCGCTCGCGTGGGCGCTGATGGACGCGTGGAACGGTCGCGATGCCTACGCCGACGCCGCGCAGGCCGTACGGCGAGTCCTGGCCAACGAGACGCTGGAAGCGGCCCCGGCCGAACCTGTCGCGGTGAGCCTGATGAACATGCACAAGTCCAAGGGCAAGGAGTTCGACGCGGTCATTATCGCCGAAGGCCAGTACTCCGCCCCACTACTCAACCCGACCTGGAGCCCGTCGCGCACCCAAGCCGCCCGACGGCTCCTGCGGGTGGCGATCACTCGCGCCCGGCACGTCGTCATGTTCGTCCGACCGCCGGACGCCACCCCGCTGACGGGGTGAGAACGCGCTCGCCACCAGCGCGACGGGGGCCGGACCCGTGCCGCACGGCGACCAGGTAGGCAAAACCCTGCCGGAAACGCCGGCGGAACAGACCCGCCAGTGTGGTTAAGGTCGGCGCTGCGGGCGTCCGACGGCGAGGCAAGAGGCACCGCTACCAATCTGCCAGGTTGGCGTCGGTGAAACCGCAGTCTTCAGCCATCCACACGAGCGCGGACCTAACAATCGTGTAAATCTGCGGTTCAGCCTGATCCATGGCAACTGTGATTCCAGCGGCGAGCTCGTAGTGGTTACGGGTCGTCGAGCCGAACGGGCTCAGATCGAGCATGTCTCCGGTCTGCAGGATGCGATCTCCACCGGTGTTCGGTGACCGCTCGTTGACGACGTACATTTCAACCCGCGATGCGCCGGCCGTTGTCAAGTCGTCCGGGGTACCGGTTACTGCCTGCGGAAGGGTTGTCATTGCAAGACCCCAGGCTCGCGAGAAGAAGGCGGCCAGTTCTGGCACCGTGACGCGAAGCTCAGGTGGTACGGGTGAGTCGCCCACGCGGGCTGCGCCCGGCCACATAGCGTCGAAGTCCAGCCTCACGTCGACCAAGCTCAAGAAGCTGCCATCCTGCGGACCGCCTGGCAGTTGGGCCAAGACTCGACCGACGATGGCTGGCCGTCCGCCCGGCCCGCGCAGCGCGCACCTGTAGGCGGCGCCCCAGCTGTCGTTGCGACCGTCCAGCTCGCTCGTCTTTGTCCACCGCACGGTTTCCCCGATGGTTGGCCGGGAGTGGCCGAAGGCGCGGACGACCTCGGTGGCCCACGGTTGGGCGAGTTCTGCGTCCAGGCGACGGCGGCCGGCCGAGCGGATCCTCAACTCGTTGCCGAGCCATGGGATTCGCGCAGCGAATCTGAGCCGAAGGTCCATCTTGTCTGCGCCGGCGGTCCAGATATTGCGGTCGCGGTGGGCGTTGGAGTCCAGCCGGGTCTCCGGGCGCCATCGCCAACCCCCAGAAGCCCGACGGACCATGCGCCCGGGGCCCCAGGTTCCCCCGAGCGTTTCGATCTCGGAAACCTCGGGTCCGATGTACCGTCGGGCACCGCCGGCGCGGGCGGCGGGAAACCCGACCGCGCTCGGTCCGCCTCCCAGGCTCGGATGACCCTGCTGGCAGATCGCCGCCCACAGCTCTCCTGTCACGGCTACCGCGTAGGAGCCCGGGAGTGCGCAGAGCACAGCAGCGTCCCCGCACGACCCGCCTCGCAGGTGCTGCACGTAGCCCGGCCCGTCCTCGTACGCCAGACTCGCTGTGGGGCCAAGGAATGTGACCCCTCCGGCGGTGTCGTACGCGAGTTGAAACGCCGGTTCGATGCCGGGGATCCCCTCGCCGATGCGCGGTCCTCGCTCCGGGATCCGGTCGACCGCGTCGCGCAACAACTTGGCTGACTCATGGGCGATCAGCCCAACTTCTTCGACGCGGTCGACGGCTGCACTCAACTCGGACGTGGTCACCTGAAACGATTGGACGAGCAGCCCAGGTAGCTGCGCTCGGAGATCACCGAATTGGTCCAGTTGCCCGAGCGCGCTCGCTTCGATTTGTTGTTCCTGTTCATATTTCCAGCTTCGGAGGACTTCGACGGTGTACCGCTCGGCGGTGGCCGGGTCGTCGATAATTTTGTGGTGCCTGGCGCAGAGAAGCAGCAGGTTGGAGAAGTCGTTGCCGGCTCGAAGAGGTAGCCCGCCGCGGGGGCCAGCTGGGCTCGAACTGACGATGAGGGCAATCTCGCCGACGAACACGGGCCTGTCGTGTTCCATAACGATCATGGGCTCTCGGCAGCCAGGAGCGTAGCAGCGGCCACGGCTCATCAGGTACAGAGCTCGCCTGATCCGCTCAGGAATACCCCGAGGTTGCTTGTCCTGCTCGTCCACGACCAGCAGCGTAGACGGCGCCTCCGACAGAACCGCGTACTCTCGGGCCGACCTGTTGCTGAAGCGCACACCGGAGAGCCGCGGTGGTCCTCCGCCGCCCTATCGTTGCGGGATCGCGAAGGGTAGTAGGGCGATGTTAATGCGCTGGTCGGGGTCCGTCCCCGACCGCAGGATGGCGTCGTGGCGAAGGTCGTTGCGGTGGCGTCCGGACCGGATGAAATTCGGGTGCTCGGTCAAGGCGTTGCCAGCTTTGGCAATCGCGGCGCGCACGTCGCGGTTACGGATGAACAGGAGGAGGCCGGCCTTGGTGTCGCGCCACGCGGGGTAGCCGAGCAGTTGGTCGACAGCCTTCAAGAAATCGGACGGACCTGTCCAGAACTTGCACTCGCCGATGAACACGTTCCGGTCTCGGCTGCGCACCAGGATGTCCGTCTTGCCGAGCCCGTTGAATACCTCGCCGGCGACCTCTCCAGTGAATATGGTGTTGAGCATGACGAGGAACAGGTCACGATAGCGTTCCTCGACTTTGTCGATTGCCCCCGCCTCTTGGATCGCGAGTTTCGCGAAGGTGGTCGGATTTCGTTCAATCATGGTGCGCATGGAGTGCAGTACCTCTAGGACGCTCTCGTAGTCCGCTTCGTCGAGTGCCGGATCGGGCTGGAATGCGGACTGGTTCGGTGGCACGTGGGCCCTGATCGACCGTCGAATGATGGGAACGGCGTGAACATCGGCATCAGCGCGACGGTGTAGCGGAAACGGCAATGCCTTGACGATCTCGCGTGCCTGGAAAATCTGTTCTCTGGCTGCGGCGAGTTCTTGTTCGGCGATCCTGTCGACGTGTCGATTGTGTTCATCGACTTGCTCGCGAATGGCGACGAGGTACGGGTTCTCGATCTGGTCCAAGATGGCGCCAAGCTGCGTCTCGGCGTTTCCAGGCGCGTCGAGATCGGTCTCGACGGAAAATTCTAGTATGCTGTCCCCAATGCTCGCCGCCACGGGAGGGCTGGTTTTGTAGCTCTTCGGTCTCATTCGAAACAGCCGACTCGGACCGGTGAAGGGCACCGCGAAGCGGATCGTCAAGCGGCGCCGTCCGGTGCTCGTAGTGGTTGATGACGATATTACGCTGATGCCGGTCCGTTCGATCGCGATCGGATCCAGTCGGCCCATGTCTCTGAAATGGCGGGTCAAGTCGTCAGGGTGTGAGTCGGCGAGGAAGCTGTCGTCCGCTGTCGCGATGGCATTCTGGAGCGTGACGACTCGCTCGGTGAGCCAGTCGCCGAGGCTCTCGTCGTGGAACAGGGGGATGCCGGTCACGGAGGCATTGTCCTACAGTCAGTCCGCGCCCGGACCGGCACGCGACGGGCCATGATCGTCGAATGCAAGCGCCAACAGCAGTCCGCCCGCCCGGCTACGTAGCCACGGCCCACTCCGGCAGTCCCAACGCCGCCGCGCCTGGACACTCGGTACGGACGCGCGACCTCCAGCCGCCGAGGCGTTGCGTCCCGCCATGTCAGCTCACAGCGCAGGCGCCCGGCAGCGTCCACGGCCTGACAGCGTCCCCGGTGGCGGCCCAGCCGCGCCGCCGCTGTCGGTATCGGGAGCGCGGTCAGGACAGCGGGCGCTGCTGGCGGGTGTCGGGGGTCCGTTCGATAGCTTCGACCTGCTGCAAGATCTCCATCGCGAGTCGCCGGGCATCGCCCGGCATCAGAGAAGCCGTCGTGTCCCGTCCCCCCAGACACAACTCGACACGGGCGGTGTCATCGGAGAAGTGTGGCCGGCGCAGCGCCGGCAAGACGTCACAGAAGCTGGTGCGTACCCTGACGTTGTCGGCGCCCGCGATGTCCACCAGTGCGGGGATAGGCGGCGTTGGTGCGCCGTGGTGAAATCGGGACCCGGGGAGGTCGTCCGAAAGGTCCCAACAATCCACACACCACGGCGGGCACGTGGGCATCGTGGCCTCGACTACCTGCGCATTGTCATTGCCGTGTCGGTCACTCATCCTCGTCTCCGGTCTGATCCATGCCCCTTGACGGCGCAGTCCGCGACAGCTGCGCGAGGACCGAGTGACTGGCCATATGTCACCGCCCCCGCACCACAACTGTAGCCAGGCGGCACCAGGCTGATCTCCCCGATTCTCGCGAGGTGTTGACGCCGGCCCGCGGCTGCCGAGGACGACCTCATACGCGAAGCCGGACAGGAGTTCCACCCCATGGTCACGGCCGTGCGACGCTGGCCTCGGTTCGCGCGGCGCTCGTCCGCCAGAGGTGGAGGTCGGGACCGGCCTGCGACGGTGGTTGATCGACCGATGTCAAGACAGCCGGTCGGCGACAGGCACCCAACGGGCATGGGCCGGCGCGCTGTTAGGTTGCAGGTCCAGCACGTCACGCTCGTCGAGCATTCCTGTCGCTCCTTTCCCCGACGCCGCCTGCCCGCGCCCGGCGTTCAGGTACGGCGCGTTCAGGTATGGCGATCTTCTGATTGGCTGGCGTGCCGCCGAGGCAGCCGCGCCCGCGGGCGCCCCGCCACCCTTGGGCGGACTGGGTCGCGGCTTGGCCATCGGGCTGCCCACCCGCTCGGCGTGCCCCGTGGGTTCATTTCGCAGCGTGGACGCATTGCGTGGCGGGCGGTGTTGCTGGCCTGGGCAACCCGAACTGTGCCTGAGAATCGCTTCACAGGACGCGCCGGCATCGCCGACCGCCGTGCTCGACTGTGCTCGGCTCGTCCCAGTCGGCACGGTGCGCGCCGACGGTGTGGGCCATGGCAGCCGGATGCGGCAGGTCGAGGCGAATCGCTTGGGGGCGAGGGCTGTTGCGCGGGAACCGGGGTGGCCCGGACGCCCAAGGCTGGTCGACCGGCACACAGAGGGTGAGGGTACGCAACGTCGCGCCGCGGACAGCGTCCAGCGCCGGGCACGCACCCACACCCGACGCCGGTCGGGGCTGGTGTAGTTCCGGTCAGCCTTCGTGACCGAGTCCGCAGGTCACGAGGGGCCGGGACCGGCTGCGCCACCAGGTCAATGCCGCCGCCACGGTCATCGTGGCCCTGCACGTGGACAACGTCGAGCTGCGCGAATAGGTGGACCGCCCGGGCGTCTTTGTCACCTCTACCAGCGCCGCCTACCGCCTGACCGGTCGTGGCCGTAACGGCATGACCACCGCTGCCGAGTCCGGATCCTTTGGCGGGGTGTAGTCGTCGCCGAAGGTGATCCGGAACCACCAGCCCTCGAACGAGGCCACCGCCTGTCCGAACTCCTCCCAACTCATCCGGCGCCCGTCCACCACCACGTCCGGCGGGCCGCCGGCACCCGAGCTGACCCGGCCGGCCACCTCCAACCCGGCTACCTGCCAGCGGCCCCGGTCGCGCTCCAGATACCGCCGACCGACCTCGGCACGCACCCGTTCGTCCAATTCGGCCAGCAATACGGCCGGGTCGGCGCCGTGCTCACCGAACACCTTCAGATGGAAGCCCTCGTCTGCATCGTCGTCAGGCGGCTCCTCGATCGCCTCCGCGCTGATCCCGCCGGGCGAGCGCCACAGCCGCATACGTAACCGGTGCCGTCGCCCGTCCGGTCCAGCCACCACGACCGGCGCAGGCGGCGCAGGCAGCCGCGGCCAGCCCGTCGCCGTGGAGATCCGCTCGTCGAAACACCTATCGCACAATGGGCCATCCTCACCCAGCCACGTCTGCGCCGGCACCGACCCGCACCCGATACAGCCCTCTGCCACACCGCACAGGCTACGAGCCCCATATCGCCAGGACCGCACTACCCGCCGAGGCGGCACCGGTCGGTACGCGGGTAGACACCTGTCAACGCTCCGCGAAATTGGAATCCGGTTCTCAGTCTCAGGAGTTGTCGGCGACAACGCCGACCGGGAAGGCCACGAGCCCTGGCACCGCCCGTAGGCGATCACCACCCTCGGGCACCGCGGGCAGCACCGTGGAGCCGAGCAGCCAGCGCCACCGCGAGCACGAACAACCCCGGAGGGCCGCTGTCCTGCCAGTCTGGCCGGCGGCACCACCAGCGGGCGTCGGTGACGAACTGGCCGCCGTGCGAGCACGCAGGATCGCGCCCCACCCGACCGGCTCGGCCCGGCCCGATACGCTCACCTCTACTCGCCGAGGATGCCGAGGGAGCAGCATTGGTAACGGCCACTGACAACGCCGCCAAACTCGCCGTGCTCATCGATGCGGACAATGCCCAGCCCGCGATCGTCGAAGGTCTGTTGGCGGAGATCGCCAAATACGGCACGGCTCACGTCAAGCGCGCCTACGGCGACTGGACCGGCCCGAGCCTGAGGGGCTGGAAGGATCAGCTCCTCGCCCAGTCGATCCAGCCGATCCAGCAGTTCGCCTACACCAACCGCAAGAACGCCACCGACGCGGCCATGATCATCGACGCAATGGACCTGCTGTATTCCGGCCGCTTCGACGGGTTCTGCATCGTCTCCAGCGACAGCGACTTCACCCGCCTCGCCTCACGCATCCGCGAGTCCGGCCTCACCGTTTACGGCTTCGGGGAGCGCAAGACCCCGAAGTCATTCGTCGCGGCCTGCGACAAGTTCATCTACACCGAAAACCTTCAAGGGCCCACCGCGCAACCCGACACCGGACCCGAACCCACACAGCCCACCCCCGCCGCGCAACTCAAGAGCGACACCGCATTGGTCAACCAGTTGCGCAACGCCATCGAGGCAGCGTCCGACGAGGACGGCTGGGCCGCGCTCGCCTATGTCGGTCACATCCTCACCGAACAGAGCCCGGACTTCGACTCCCGCAACTACGGCTACGCCAAGCTTAGCGACCTGATGGCCGCGACCACGCTGTTCGCGTTGGATCGTCGCGATCCTGGCGAGGGCAAACCAGCGGTCATCTACGTCCGCGACAAGCGCCGTCGCTCCACCAATAAACCCGGCCCGCAGTGACCTCACCGATCGTGGCGACTCCGCGCTCAGTCAGCGGCGTTACCGGTCTGCCGGATTACGGTCAGTGCCGTTTCGACGTGCTGTTTGGCTGTGTCGCAGCGCGAGGCGACCTGCGCAAGCTCCTGCTTGATGGCATCGGGCCGGCTGTCCACCGTCTAGGACGGTGGAGATGAGCGTGACCGTGACGGTTGGGCGCTATGACCGGCGCGTGCCATCCGGTGCGCGGTCGGCCGCCAGGGCCTCGTTCGCTGCCTGTGGGTCGACCTCGACGCCGACCAGGGTCCACAGCGTCGGCGCGTACCGGGTGAATGCCTCGTGGTAGGACAGGTACGTCGACACGGTGTGGATCGAGATTGCCGCGTCGGTGGCGGCCCGGTCCAGGTCGGCGTGGGTGGCGAGGTGTCCGGGTGCGGTTCTGATCGCGTCGATGAGCACCATCGCGGCCCGGGGGTACACCTGCTCTGGGCGTAGCGGCTGCGCCAACCGCACCATGACGGTTGCGTTTGCCTGTGTGTCGTCTGCCTGGCTGTCGACGACGAAGCCGTGGTGGCTGCGGAGCAGCGCGGCGAGCGCGTCGAGGGGCGGGGCGTCGGTGATGCCGCGTCCGCGCAGGCGCCGGCACCAGCCCTGGTGGATCGCGGTGATGGGCAGGCTGCCGGCGATGGCGAGCATGCCGCGTGCCACGTGGGTGACGGGTGACTGGGTGCCGTTGCGGCCGGGGCGCCATACCCAGGTTCCGGCGACGGCGAGTCCACGGTCGCCGCTGGCGAGGGCGGCCACCACCATCTCGGGTTTGACCGGTCGGCCAAGCTGTTCGGCTGCGGTCGCGGCGATGTCGACGACGGGGGCGATGCCCAGGTGTCGGTGGCGGATGGCTTGTTCAGCCAGGTCGAGCAGGAGGGACCGGTCCGGGTCGGGGTGCCAGGCGACCCGCTGCACCCGGCCGCACAGCCGGGCCAGGGCGTTGACGGCCTGCGGGTGCCACGGCCGGCGGGTCAGGCCACGTGCCTGCAGGGCGTCGCCGTAGTCGTCGGGGTCGACCGGGTCGGCGCCTAGGCGTAGCGCCTCGTCGAGCGCGGGCGCCCAGGCCCAGGTGGTCGCCGCCGCTTGGACCTGTAGGGCCACCCGCCGTATCCGCTCGGTGGACACGCCGCTGCCTCGGGCGGCCGTGGCCAGGGTTGCCGGCGGTGCGCCGCGCAGTCCCAGCCGGGCGGCCACCGCCTGCCGCACCTCTGGTCGCAGCGGCGGCGCCGCGCGCGGCTCGCCCGGTTTGACTGGCAGGCCGTAGCGGACCACCTCGTCCGGCGGCCGGGACCGCTCCCACGCGTCGAGCAACTCGGCGGCGAGATCGTCCAACGTCGTACGGGCGGTGCGCGCGGCCCACGAGCGCAGCTGCGCCTCAGCGGTGTTCAGCGTGCGGGCGGCCTGCGGATCGCCGGTGAGCGCGAGCTGCGCCACCGTCGACGGTCCGAACGCGGCCAGGGTCGGGCATATCGAGCGCAGCCGCGGATCGTCACAGCGGATGAGGTCGAACGGCGGCGAGGGCAGCGAGGTGATCGGCATAGCTGGCCGTTTCGCGTGGCTGCCCATTGCAGAAGACTGCCGTTCATGCCCGGCCGGCGCCGTGGGGGCGCTCGGCGGGCAGGAGTTGGTGGCGGCGCTGCCCCGGCTGCTGGAATGGCGGCGGGCACAGATACCCGGTGTCGGCGGCGACGTACCGGTGCCCGGTGTGGTCGGGGAATAAGGCTGCGCCGCAGCGTCGGCACGACCCGACCGGCGCAGCGGGCGCCCTGCGGCTGTCGTGGATGGCGTAGCCTGCCGCGGCCAGCGCCAGCAGGGCGGTGGGTGCGACGAGTACCAGCCACGCCAGCCAGGCGGCCAGGTGCGGCTGCGCCGGGAACAGATGCGGGAGCAGCCACCCGTCCGCCAGAACCATGATGGCGCTGAGGGCCATCGCGACGCTGAACGCGACGGCGACGACCGGGTCCAGGCCGAGGTAGTCGCCGACCGGGATGACCAGCAGCCAGGCGATGGCCAGGGCGAGGATCGGTACCCAGATCGGCATGGCGGCCTCCCCTCTCGCTGTGTTGGCCGATGCGCGGTGCGCGGCGGTGGGTCGTCCCGGGTCTGGGGTGGCTCATGGTCGTCTGCGGGCCTGGTTGGGTGGCCGTGTGGGCCGTTGTCCGAACGGGGCGGTGCCGGCTGGCCGGGACGCCGGATTGGCAAGGGTGTGCATCCTGGGCGGCGGATCGGGGCGCATCAGTCGTCCTCGGCGGCGGAGGGCTGGGGCTTGCGTCGGCCGGGCGGGGCGGGGATGTGGCCGAGTAGGTCGGCGGCGAGGGCCTCGGTGGCCTCGTCGGGCTGCTCGTCGAGGTCGTCGAGGGCGGTGCGCAGCCGCCGTAGCCGGGTCCGCAGCGCGTCGGCGTCGCCGGCGCGGGCGTGGGCCTGCAACGTCTGGCAGGCCAGTTCCTCGTTGTAGGGGTCGAGCTCACAGGCGGTGTCCAGCAGCTGGGCGGCGTCGGTGGGGTCGGCCTCGGCGACGAGCGCGGCGAGGTGGGTGTGGATGAGCACGCCTTGGCGGCGGACGTGCTCGCGCGCCTCGGGTGCCCAGTCGTAGTCCATCGTGTCAGCCAGCGGGCCGTGGTAGGCGTGCACGGCGCGGCGGAGCGCCTGCTCCCGCGCGGCGGGGTCGTTTTTTGCGGTGGTGGCCTGGGCGATGGCGTCCTGCACGGTCCACCAGTCCACCTCGACCAGGTCGGGGTTGAGGTGGTAGCGGCCGCCGGTGTTGACCACTGGCTGCAGCGTCGATTTGGGGAGCGCGCCGATGATGTGGCGGATGCGGTTGCGGAGGTTGCCCACGTCGGTGGCCAGTCGCTCGTCGGCGCGGGTGACCTGCGCGTCGGGGTAGAGCGCGAGTTTGACGTCGTCCAGCGACGCCCCGTCGCGGTGCACGGCGAGAAAGACCAGCATTTCCAGGGCGTTGCCGCGTAGCTGGTCGATCTGGCTGCCGTCCAGCCGTAGCAGCGCTGGCGTGCCCAGCACGTGGGCGCGTGCCCGGAGGGGGGCGGTGCTGCCAGGGGAGTCCGGCTCGGCCGGGGTGCCGGTTGGTGTGGCCTCATCGGTGTGGACCGTGGCGTCATCGACCGTCATGTCGTGGACTGCGGTGGCATTGGCTGGCCGTGGCGGCGCGTCGGCGGGTTCGGGTTCCTCGTCGGCTGGCGGTGCCGGCGTTGGTGGTGTGCTGCTGACCTCGTCCCCGTTGTCGGCGCCGGGGTGGGGTGAGGTCGGCGGCGACGCGATGGGGTCCGCGGGGCCATGGGGGACGCGTTCGCCGGTGTGGGCCTCGCGCAGCACGTTCAACAGCTGCGCGGCGGTGGCGGTGTCGAGCACGGACAGCCGCTGTCCGTCGGCGCTGCCGGTGGTGTGGCCGTCGGGGTGCACGGTGACGGTGTCGCCGCGGGGCCACTCGCCGAGCAGCACGGCGGACAGGTGCAGCGGCCGGCCCAGGTGCAGGGTGGTGGCCAGCCGGGCCCGTAGCTGCGCCGGTGGGGGTTCGGCCAGCAGCAGCACCGGCGGCATCGGCGTGGCGTAGCGGTGGCTGTCGTGCAGGTCGTCGGCGTCGATGGCGTCTTCGTCTTCCAGCAGCCGCCGCCGGGCGATGATCAGCTCTTCCAGGTGGGTCAGGGCGGCCGGCAGGTCGGGGGTGACGGTCAGCCGGGGGATCGTGCCGACATCGACGGCGGCGGCACCGAGCAGGGTGGCGAAGGTGGCGGCGGGGATGACGACCTGGCCGCGGGCGTCGGGGTCGTCCGGCCCGCCAGCGGACAGGATGGCGACCAGCAGCGCGCGGGCGGCGTCCTCGCCGCCGGATCCGGTCAGCCCCAGCCCGCCGGGGGGCAGCGGCTCGGCCAGGCCGGCTAGGTGCGGCCCGTCCGGGCCCGGTGGTGGTGGGGGCGGCACCGGCTGCCCGGCGCGGCGCAGGTCGGCGGCCTCCCGTACGGTCAGCGTGTCCCGCGGCGGGTGCAGCAGCTCGGGAGCCTGGCGGCGGACGGCGCGGCGGGCGACCTCCACGACCGCGGGCAGGGGTTGCAGGTCGGGGTCGTGCAGGGCCGGGCCTGCGAGGGGGCCGGGGATGTAGCGGCGGCGGCGGCGCAGCCACACCATGCCGCCGGCCAGGGCGATCGCGGCGGCCAGGCCGATGCTGATCCAGCCGCCGGGCAGGCTCACTCCGACCCCGCTGTCCGGGGTGTGTGTCGCGGTGGGGTCGGGGCCGGGTGCCGCGGACGTGGCTGGCGCGGAGGGCCGGGGCGTCGGCGTACCGGTCGCGGGGGTTGTCGTCGGGGCCGGTGGGGTGACCACACCGTCCGGGTCGGCGGCTGACGGGGCCACGCTCGGGGCGGCCGAGAGTGGCGGTGTCGACGGCGGCGGCTTGGGGGTGGCCGGGGCCGGGGTCGGGCAGGCGCCGCTGGGGCCGCCGGGCGTGGTCGGTGGCGGGGGTGGGGTCACGACCAGGTGGCCGGTGGCGTGTGGCCGGGGGCCGCGGTCGTAGGCGTCGGCGGGCAGGGTCAGTTCCCAGGTGGGTTCGATGTGGTCGGGCCCGTGCGGGCCGGTGTTGTCGGGGATCAGGTGCGGGTTGAGGTTCTTGATGTCGGGGTAGCGGTCGAAGCTGCCGAGGTAGCGGTGCGCGATTTCACCGAGCCAGTCGCCGCGGGCAACGACGTACACCGGTTGCCCCGTGGTCGCGGCGCGTGGGGTGGCGGCTGCGGTCGTCGACACGGTGGTCGCGGCGGGCCGCGACACTGCGGAGGTGGCCCAGGCCGCGGGGCGCAGCGTCGGGTCCGGCCGGGCCGGCGCGTGGGCGCTGATCGGGGTCGGCGGAGCGGTGACGGCCGTCGGAGGCGCGGTGTGCCCGACGGCGGTGGCCACCGGTGCGGCGGCCAGCACCCCGGCGAGCAGCCATCCGGCCAGGATCTGGGTGGGTGCAAGCAGCCGGTAGTGCGGCACCGGGACGCCGCGGATCACGGCGCCGACCTCCACCGCGACGGATAGCGCGAACGCCGCCCACAGGATCCACAGGGCGACGGCGAGCAGCACGATGGCGGTGGTGTCGGACAGCCCGCCGGTCAGCGTGTGCTCCACTGTGGACAGCGGGTCGGTGACGGCGTTGTGCAGGGTGTGGCGGGTCTGGGCGAGGCTGGGCCAGGGGATCTGGGTGGCCAGGCCGGCGGGGACGCCGCCGAGCAGGGCCAGCAGGGCGATGGCCTTGACCAGGGCTACCGTCAGCCGGGCGACGGCGGATAGCACACGCACGATGGGCCTCCCCGGCTCATGGTCCGGTGGCCGGCACGGCGTGCGCGGTGGCGGCCACGGTGATGGCGTTGACGCCGATGGCGGGCAGCAGCAGCGTCGGCTGGCTGTGGGTCACCGTCACGGTGACTTGGGCGGTGGTGGCGGTGACGGTGCCGGTGGCCCGGGCCTGGGTGAGGAATTGGACGGCCGCGGTCTGGGCGGTGGTCGGGTCCAGGCGGACCGTGCCGGACTCGCGCAGCGCGGTCAGGTCGAGCTGGTTGGCGCCGGCGCGGGCGGCCTGCTGGGCGATGTCGAGGGCCTGCACGCGGGCGGCCATGGCGTTGCCGCCGTCGAGTACCGCGCCGGACAGCAGCGCGACCACCGCGACGATCAGGATCGCCCAGGCGGTGGCCGAGCCGCGGTCGGCGCGAAGCCGCCGGGCCCGGGTGGTCCGCCAGGTCGGCTGAGAGCCTGCGGTCATGGGCCACCTCCCGCGAACCCGAGGGAGATGTTGCGGTGGGTGTCGATGACCGCGTGGGCGGTGGATGAGCCGGTCAGCGTGCCGGGCAGGGCCAGGCCGGTCAGGTCGGCGGTGGTCAGGGTGCAGGAGATGGTGACGGCGACCTGCCCGCCGCGGCGAAAGTCGCTGGTGTCCACGTCGACGGTCAGGGGGTTGCAGGTCCGGTCGTGGTCGGCCAGGTTGGCCCGGGCGGCGTCGGTCGCGGCGGTGCGGGCGGCCTGCGGGCTGCGGGCCAGGGAGGCGGCGCGGGCGGCGGCCGAGGCGGTGGCGCCCAGGTCCAGGCGGGTGCCGGCGAGCCGGAAGCAGAAGATCGCGAAGACGGCCATGACGACGGCCAGGGGCAGCACCAGCACGGCCATCTCCACCGACACCGACCCCCGGTCGCTGCGGCGACCGGGCACCGCCGGCGGCCAGGTCCGCCGACATGGTCTCCTGTGGATGGTCATCGGATCTGCGCCCTTGCTGGTCATACGGCTTCTGGGTTCAGGGTTTCGACCGGTGCGGTGACGGTCGCCCCGACCGGAAGGCTGACGAACGGGATCACTGTCACGGCGGTCCCGTTGATGGTCACGGTGGCGGTGCCCGGGCTGCGGCTGGCCTGGATACGCGGGTTGCGGACCAGGTTGCCGTCGATGGAGGAAAGGACGGTGGTCGCGTCGGTTTGGCCGGCGGCGGCGGTGCCGCCCTGCACACGGGTGGTCTGCAGGGCGTGGTTGGCGGCGTACCGGCAGGCCAGCTCGGCCAGCCCCCACGCGGCGGCCTGCACACCGAGCAGCAGCGCGAACAGCATCACGGCGGTGTAGCCGACCATCTCCACCGAGGTGGATCCACGATCGGCGTCGAGCCGTCCTCGTAGCCGCCACCACAGTCGGCGTTGTGTTCGGCGCTGCCGCCGCGCCGCTGGTTTCTCGCCGTGGGTGGTCATGACGCGGCTCCCGTCGCGGTGAGCTGGTGCCCGTTGTGCCGCCACGCCGCTGGCATGGTCTCCGGCCCGGCGGCAGTGCCTGCCGGGACGGCCCCGGCCGACCGCTGCTGCGGTGGTTGGTGCGGGTCGGGTGCCCGCCCTTGTGCCGAGGGTGCGGCCTGGGCGTGCGCGTCGCGGTAGCGGCGGGCGGCGCGGCGGCCGGCGCCGGTGGCGTCGTTGCTGCGTCCGGCCGCCCGGGCCAGGTCGACCCCGGATGGTTCCCGCCCGGCGGCGATCCCGCGCTGCCACGCCGCGTACATCGCCGCGTCCTCGTCGCTGGACGGCTGGTAGACCGGCGGCGCGGTCGCCGCGTCGCGGCGCACGGGGCGGGTCCCGGCCGGCGCAACGGGGGATACACCGGCCGGGACATCGGAGGGCGGCTGGTCGGGCGTGGTGACCGCGGGCGCGGCAACCGGCGCGGGCGACGCTGTTGCCGGCGTGGCTGCGCTGGCCTGCGCTGCCAGGGCGGCGGCGTCGGCCGGTAGGAACGCCAGCGGGTGGCCTGCGAGCACCACCGCCGCAGAGTTGGGGGCGGGTCTGGCGGTGGCGAGGCGACCGCCGAGCTCCACCAGGCAGACGCTGGCCACCACGATCAGCCCGTCAACCGACAGCGGCAGCAGGTACGCCGACGTGGTCGTCTCGCCATAGCGGGCGGCCACCGCGGCCATATGCCAGTACGACACCCACGCCGCGATCCCGGCGATCGCCACCGTGGCGGCGATGCGGGCGAACGCCAGCGCCCGTCGGTGCACCGGGACCCGGGAGATCAGCTCCACGGTCAACAGCAGGGCCACCGGTGGCCACGCCGCGATCGTCTGGCTGATCGGGTTGGGATAGGCGTGCAGCACGTTCGCGCTCACGGAGGCGGCCACGCCGAGGGTGAGCACGGCCCGCACGCCCCACCGCAGCCGTCTCAACTGGCGAACGTCGCTCATGTCATCGCCCCATTCCGCAATGTCGGTTCACGGTCAAACGTGGGTCTCATCGAGTTGTCGGCCCCCACCCGGTTGGGGGCACCAGGTCGACCGGGGCGCCCGCGCCGGGCGCGGCAGCGGGTGGATCACACGGTCGGCTGGCATGAGTCCCCCGACCGGGTGGTGGTGGCTGTAGGGATGCCGGTGAAGATGTCAGTCCGTACACGGGGATATCTGTCCACTGGAGACGCTTCGTGGACTTCCATTGACCGGTGTAGTTGTCAATTCCCTCATCGCACTGTCGCGTCTTGATGCCGCTACACCCACGCTGGCCTGGGGACGGACTTCCTGAAGTCCTGGCTGGGAGGCACAACTGACAAGTAGGTGGTCGAGTTGACATGTTCAGCGGTCCCCCTACAGGCGGCCACCCGTGCCGGGTAGGTGTTGCGCTATTTCCAGCCGAGGGTGAGGGTGAGGCTGTCAGCGAAGGCTTTCAGCTTGTCTTTGAACACGCCGCCGACAACGCCGACGACGATGGTGATGGCCGCCGCCCACAGGATCTTGTCGGCGGTCTCCATCCCGGCGTCGGGTTGGCGGCGCAGCCGCCGCACCCGATCGGCCAAGGCGAGGGTGAGCCGCACGGCCAGGGCGAGGGTGGCGAGGGAGATGCGGTTGACCATTGGTGCTCCTCCCCATACAGGGGCTGACTTACAGGGTTTGCGTGATGCTGACCAGCGGCGGGTACAGCAGGAAGATCAGGTAGCCGATGCCGAGGACGAGCAACGGCAGCGCCATGCGGGAGCTGGCGCGCTCGGCCTCGGTTTCCATCTCGGCGGTGGCCGCCTGCCGCATCGCCGCAGCCCGCGCGGCCAGGGTCCGCCGGATGCGGGCGCCTTCGCTGCCGGCCAGGGCCATCGCGGCGGCCAGTTCGGTCAGGTCGGCCACGCCGGTGTCGTCGCCGAGCTGGCCGAGGGCCGGCCACGGTGCCTGGCGGGGGTTGATCGCCCGTTCGGTGGCGACCACGTGGCGCAGCCGGGTGGCGGCCCAGCCGGTGCAGATCCGAAACGCCTCGGCCAGGGCCTGCTCGACGCCGGCGCCACGGGCCAGGCTGATGGACAGCAGGTGGAGCATGACCGACAGGGTGTGGCGTAGCTGGGCGCGGCGCTGCTCGGCCTGCGCGTGCAGGCTGGTGTCGGCCCAGCGGAACCCGACCGCGGCGCCGAGGACGGCCAGCCACAGCGGCACCTGCCCGCCGAAGCCGAGCATGGCCGCGGCGGCCGGCACGATCAGGGCACCGAACAGGGTGGCCGCGGTCTGCTCGGCCAGGTGTTGCGACGGGTCCTTGCCCACCCCGGCGAGGTCTGCGCGGACCCGGGCGCGGGGCAGGCCGAGCCGGCGCGCCGGGGCGGCCAGTGCCACATAGGCGCGGTGCCGGCCGGTCGGTGCCGGCGCAGGCGGTTGGCGCAGCGTCTCCAGCACCGTGGCCAGGGGCAGGCGGGGCGGGCGCAGCCCGTACAACACCAGGGCGAGGCCGAGGCCCACACCGCCGCCGGTCAGCAACGCCCCGATCATCGCGGCACCACCGCCTCGCCCCGCGGCTGGTCCAGATCCTGGATCTGGTCGGCGGCCAGATCAAGCACCCGCGGCGGGTCTTTCTGCTGGGACAGCTTGTACAGCCACCGGAACCCGATCGCGAACATCGCACCCACCACGGCCAGGACGACCTGACCCGCCGCGCTGTCGTAGGGGCGCAGGAAGCCCCGGTTGAAGATCACGAGACCGACCGCCATGGCCAGGGTGGTCGCGATGATCAGGCGGGCGTCGGTGGCGGCCTTGGCGCGGCTTTTCTCCACCCGCCGTTGCGCGGCGACATCGTCGCGGGCGGCGGCGGCGAGCAGGTTGAGCGGTTCGGCGAGTTTGCCGGCGCCTTCGCGTGCGGCCAGCAGCAACGCGGCGAGGACGGTATCGCCGACCGGGTCGGCCAGGTTGACTGCGAACGCGCGGAGCGCGTCGGGTAACCGCACCCCGCGCTGCAGGGCGTCGGCCAGCAGCAGCACCGGTGCCCGGATGGGAATCGGGGCGGTGGGTGCGGTGGCGATGATGGTCTGCTCCAGACCGGCGGCGCTGCCGAGGGTGGCGGCGAGGGACTCCGTCCAGGTCGCGATCGCTTCCAGGCGTTGCAGGCGGGCCTGGCGGGCGCGTTCGGCGCCGGCCAGCATGCCGGGTAGCGCCCACACCGCCAACCCGGCCAGCAGCCCGCCGACCAGCCACCCGGTCGCCAGGGCCACCAGCGTGGCGGCGGCGACCACCGCGGCGAGGTGGGTCGGGCCGCGGCCCCGGGCCAGCCGCACCAGCCGGTTCCCGGGCTCGGTGTCGGGCCGGGGCAGGCGCCGAGCCCCGGTGACGAGCAGCCACAGGCCCAGCCCGAACCCGGCCCCGGACAGCAACGCCTGCAACACCATGACCCGTTCACCACCCGTCGCGATCCAGCACGGCGGGGTCGAACCCGACCGCGGCGAGCTGATCGAGGGTGTCGGCGCGCAGCCCGGTGGCCGGTACCGCCCGCCGGTCGCTGCCCGGCCGGTACACCTCGTTGGAGACGATCTGCTCGCCGTCGAAGTCGACAACCTCCCGCACGCTGGACACCACCCGGGTGCCATCAGCTGCCTTGGCAAGGTGGATCACCACGTGCACGGCGCCGCCGACGAGCGCCATGGCGGCCTGCCGCGGATACAGCGCGGGCGGCTCCATGGCGTAGGTGACCAGCTTGGCCAGCGCCGAGCGGGACGAGCTGGCGTGCACCGTGCCCATCGACCCGTCGATGCCGATCGACATGGCCTTGGCCATCTGGACCACCTCGGCGCCGCGGACCTCCCCGACGATCACCCGATCCGGGGCCATGCGCAGGCTGGCCCGCAGCAGCCGGCTCATGTCGTACCCGCCGGCACCCTCGATGTTCGGCTCCCGGGACTGCGCCCGCACCAGATCGGCGTGGTCGGTGCGCGACAGCGACAGCTCGTAGGCGTCCTCGATCGTCCACACCCGTTCATCGGCGGGGATCGCGCGGGCCAGCGCCCGCAGCAGGGTGGTCTTGCCCACCGCCGGGCCACCGGAGACCACGATGTTGAGCCGGGCCCGCACCATCGCGGTGAACAGCGCCGCCATCCCAGCGGTCATCTCACCCTTGCCGACCAGATCGGTCAGCGTGATCCGCTTGAGCGGGTGCAGCCGGATCGACACCGACACCCGGTCGACCACATCCATCAACGCGAACAACCGCTCACCGCCGGGCAGCTGGATCGACAGCTCAGGTTCGCCGTGGTCGAAGCGCCGCTCCTGCCCGCTACGGCGGGCGGCCTCGGCACCCAGCCCACGCAGCATCGCGATCAGCTCCTCGTCGGAGGCGGCAACCGGGCCCAGCGGCACCTTGCTGCCGTCGCGACGCACACCGAACACGTTGTCGCACCCGTCGATGTTGATCGTTTCCCATTCCTCGTTTTCCAGCAGCGGCTGCAGCCCGCCCAACCCCACGAACGCATCACGCAGGACACGCCGCACCCGGGCCTCCGCGTCGGGGTCCAGCGGCGCCCGGGACGCCCGCAGCGCCTGCCGGGCATAGTCGTCCAACGCCGCGGTGATCAGCTCATCCACCGTCGCGGCCCGCGCCTGCGGCGACAGGTCACCGTCATCGGCGGCATCGGCCAACCGCTGGCCCACCACCGCGTGCAGCGCCTCCACCGCGGCGGCCTCCGCCCGATGCCCGTCCACCCGGCCGTTGCCCGGCCCGTGCAGCATCGACTCGGTCACGGCCGGCTCACCTCCACCGGAACCGCCCGGGCGGGGGCGCCGCCCGGACGCGGCTTCACGGGGCCGGGGGTGGTCTCGGCGTGCAGCGACAGCGCCAGCGCCCGCGCCGCGCGCAGCAGCTCCAGGCGGGTCCAGCCCCACCCGGGCCGGGTCCGGCCGGACACCACCGCTGCGCCGCGCCGGTCATCGGGCACCACGCCGGCCACCGGCAGCCCCACCACCCGGGCGATCTCTTCGGCCGGGCACGGCGGGCGCCCGGCCAGCACTAGCCGCACCGCTGCCCGCAGCCCGCAAAGCGCCAGGATCCGTTCGCGGCGCACCTGCACCGCGTCGATGCCGTCCACCCCAGCCCGGGTCACCAGCAGCAGCACATCTGCCGCGGTTGCCAGCGGGAGCGCCGGCGAGGACCAGTCCAACCGGCCCACGTCCACCACGACGAGCCGGTCGGCCGCCGCCGTACGCAGCAGGCCGAGGCAGTTGTGAGCTACCAGCCGCACCGACCGCACCGACTCACCCGGCTCGTCGAGGCGCGGCGCACGCTCGTCGTCCCCGTCGCTGGCGGCGAGCTGGTCGGCGGGGGCGAACACCACGTCCACCCCGACGGCGATCCGCTGGGTGTAGGCGGCCAGGTCGCGGCCGGCGTCCCCGGCACGGGTGTCGGCGGCCAGATCCGACAGGCCCGGCTCCCGGTGATGCCCGAACCGGAACGCCAGATCCCCACCGGACGAGTCGGCCTCCACCACGACCGCACCGGGCGTCGGCCACCGCGCGGCCAGCGCCACCGCCAGGCTGGTGACTCCCGAGCCCTTCACCGACGCGACCGTCACCCACATCAGGCGCTCACCCCGCCCCGCCCTGCACCACCAGCGCCACCTCCCCGGCCGCGGCGGCGATACGCACCGCGTCGGTGGAGGTCATCAGCAGCGACACCACGCTCGCGCCGCTGGCATCGGCCGGCGCGACCGCCACCACCGTGGCCCGCGCCTGCGGCCCCGCCGACGGGCTCGCCCCCGCCCCGCCGCTGGTCGACGAGCCGGGCACGACCAGCACCAGCACCTGCGCCCCGGCCGCGACGCCGACCGGGACGCGACCGGCCTTCACAGCGACGGCGATCAGCGACTGGCCCGCCGGCGGCCACGCCGCCGGACCCAGCACGTCCTCCGACAGCAGGCTGTGCGCTGCCAGCGGTAGCCGCACCGTCCGGCCCACCACCTGCGACCGCTGCGCCTCCGGCAGCGTCGCCAGGCCGGCGTCCGGCACGATCCGCACCACCGCCAGGTCGGCGTCAGCGAGCACGTGCCCGGCCGGCACCGGACCGGCCACGGCCAGCACCGGCGTGCGCGGGTCGACCCGCAGCGCCGTCACCGCGAACGCCAACCCGCACACCACCACCAGCACCGCGCCCAGCAGCAGGTGCGGGGTGCTGCGGCGCCGGCGCAACCCCGGCGTCGGTGTCGCCCGCCGCTCCGCGCCGACGGGCTGCTTCGCCGCGGTGTGCAGCGTGGTCATGGTTCAACCCACCCCGTTCGTGTTCAGCCCACCGGCCTCCGCCACCTGCACGTTCAGACCAGCGGTCGTGCTCAGCGGCCCGGCCGTGCCGGTCGCGCCGCCACCGGCCCAGGTCACCGACCACGTCGCGGTCGCCTGCAGCGTGTACGACCCCGGCGTGGTGTATGTGTGCCCGCAGGTGGGGCTGGCCGTCGCCGGATCTGTCCCCGGCGTCCACGGCGTACCCGGCCCGTTACAGGTGACCGTGGCACCATCGCCGGTCGTGAACACCAACCGGGTGGCGCGGGCGGTCGCCGTCACCGCCAGGCCCGGCACCGACGCCGTCGCCGAGCGGCTGCCCCACGAACCGGCATCCACCCACAGCCACGACGGCACATAGGAAATCTGCGACACCGGCCGTGCCGGATCTAGCCTTACTGTCGGGTTGATCCGGATCACCAGCGTCGGCAGCGCCAGCCTCGACACCGCCTGCTGCGCCAACACCCCGGGACTGATCGGCGCCGCTGTATCCGGCAGCCACACCATGTTGCCAAACAAGGGAACACCGAGGGGTCCGTTGAACACCGGGTCGTGGCAGCTACGCACATACCACGTCCCCGGCCCGCTCGACCCCGCTGGCGGCGGGTCGGTGGAGGAGAACGGCTGGTAGTAGCAGCCATCCGACCCGAGCGAACCGCGACCGTCGAGGTAGCACGGCACGACCGCACCGGTCGGGTCGTGGCACTCACTTGCGGCGGCACCCCCGGTACTACCGGTTCCCTGGCTTCCCGGCTGGCCCGGCGTCGAGGCCCGCACAATGCAACCCGGGACCTGGCGCTGGTCGCAATAGACAGGATCGACAGGATCCGCAAGAACGGGACGGGCCGTCACGGCCACAGCGGCCAATGCCAGCAGCACGGTCGCCAACAAGCGCAACAGCTTGGTCAACATGTGCCTACCGCCAAAGGAACGAAACTGACGACCTTCCACGTGCCGTTGAGGTTCTTCGCCGTAGCGGTCACCCGGCGGCGACCACCCGGCGTGTCCGTGAACGGCGAGCCGCCTGGCGATGCCTTCACCCGCGTGGCGCCGCTCGTGTCCAGGCAGTCGCGGATGCTGGCCGTATCGGGTACGTCCGCCGGGTTCAGCTCGGTGACCTGCGGGCTGGTGACGACATCGCCTTTGAAGATCAGGCCCTGCTGCTTGTCGTTCTCCAGGCCGGCCCGGAGAGCGGCCAGCGCATCACCGTCGGCATAGCGGGCCAGTTCGGTGTACTGCGGATTGGTCGTGCGGCCCGAGTCCGTGTACGCCTGCCACATGCCCCGGTACGCGGCCAGCGCAGCCTGCTCAGCCGCGCTGCGCGGATCCAGCGACGTCGCTGCTGGTGAGGGTGCGCTCAGCGATGGCGGCCCACTTGGACCGGCACTCTTACCCGGGGCTGACTTGCAGGCACCTAACAACAGCAGGACAAGCCCGCAAACGGACGCCGCTCGTGCAACGCGAACCATCAATGGCGCCACGACGCCACCTCCTCGTGGCGTAGACGATCAACAGCAGTCTGCCACTCGGCCCCCTACTGGTAGCAATGACAATAACTATGCGTGATCAACGACGTGCGCACTGTATGACCGAGTTTCGGAATGTGAACGGCGGTCCCGTTCCAGAGACGCCTGTCGAATCGCTACGCTTACCGCACATCGCCCGAATCGGCGGGGACGAAGGGCGCGGCTGCCGTGACAATGTCATGCGAAGACATCAGCCATTTTCGATGGCTCATGGGGCTGGTCCTCCGCCCCCACGTACTAGAGATCATGACGGCCCTGCATCGGGGACCGCGAGAGCTCGACCAGCTCGCCGAGGATGCCGACGTGGAGGCGCACGCAGAGCTGCATGAGGCACTGGCTCCGCTGCTCGAAGGCGCGTTCGTCGCCGCGACCGGCGACGGCAACCAGCGGGTTTACGAACTGGCTCCACGGGGCAGTGCGCTCCTGGGTCAACTGGTCGCGCTCCACCAGGGCCTGGCCAATGACCGGGACAGCCCTGAGCACACCCTCGTCGAGTAGCCCGCTGGGGTCGCCCGCCTTCGATATGCACCGCGAGCGTCGACGCTGGCTGATTCCGCCCGGTGGAAACATTGGAAACGTCGGTCGCTCTCCCCACGCGCGACGTCGCTCGCGCTGGATGTCGCACATCGGTCGATAGCGGTGCCAAACCCACGACGCGTTATCCACAGGCTTCGGCTGTCCATCCACAACCCGCGAAACCATCTTGACATCGCACGATTGCGTCGTGTGGTGTGGAGTGTCGCGCAACGTCGACGTTCGATGCCGCAGGTCGCGGGGGGCATTTGCGACGTCGGGTCGAGCCGTGACGGGGGACGGTGGTGCGTGGAACCTGACGACCTAATTAATGATCTTGGGGAGATCCGCGAGATCGTGACAGCGTTGTCCCACGTTTGGGACGTGCCGGTGCTGATCCTGCTGGCCCGCAGGCCCCTGCGCTTCATGGCGATCAAACGCACTCTCGACAAATCAGCGCCGCACAAACTGGACCCCAAGGCCGTGGACATCACCCTCAAACGGCTCACCCAGCAGCGCTACATCCACCGGCTGGGCAGCGAGCACGTCTCGCCCTACGCCATCACCGCACGAGGTCGCTGGCTGCTGGCCAGGATCCGAGCCGTCATCGAAACCGACCGTGAGGAACGCCGCAAGATCAGCGACAACGGCGGCGAACTACCCCAACCCTCATGAGGATGCTGTCTCCCGCGGGCCACGTTCTCGATCAACAACGCCAGCCAGCGGTCCACGCGTCGACAGCTACGCTGCCGGTCATGGTGAACCCAACCTGGGAAGACCGAGACCTACCGGTCCTACGAGCGTTCGTCGAGCTTTGGGAGGAGAGCGGCGGACAAGTTGTAACCGCGCAGCAACTGGAGCACAGGACAGGCTTCGACCAGGCCACTACACAGAGCGCCTTGGCGGCACTGATAGAGGAAGAGCCGAAGCTGATCGGTGATCACAGCGGGGCGGCGGAAGACGGAGCGGGAGTCTTAGTCCTCGTACGGCCGACCGGAGAGGCTCGCCGACGGCTCAACCTCTGGCCGCCCACGCCGGACCTACTCGCGGACCGGCTCATCCAAGCCCTCGCCCGAGCTGCGGACAACGAGCCTGACGAGGAGAAGCGGGGGTGGCTGAGGAGGACCGCTGCATACCTCGGCTCAGCCGGTCGTGACCTCGCGATTGAAGTTGCCGCGAGTGCTCTGACCAAGAGCACGGGCCTCGGATAGCCGATCCCGCACCACGTACTGTCGTGGACGAGTCGCCCTTGCGACTTATCTTCACGGCGCCCTTCATCGATCGCGGTGGACCGCCCGGCGAAACGGAGCTGGCGGGCTCACCTTCCGCAAGCAATTCCTACTTGATGGTTAGCTCGTAGTCGGCGCGGTCCTTGCCTGGCCCCTTGTAGTTTGAGATCACGGATACGCCGTCGATGGTGTGGTCGCCGGGGATGTTGGTGAAACCGAGGGAGGTCCACGTGGCTCGCGCGGCGTGGTTATCGGGCTCGGAGGTCAGGTAGAGACGTCGGCATCCCCAGGTGGTGGCCTGCTTGCGCACGGTGTCCAGCAGCGAGCCGGCGATGCCGCGTCGGCGGTGGTCGGGGTGGGTCACGACGTCTTGGATGTAGACATCGTCGGGGTTGTTCTGGCTGCGGAAGGCGATAACCGCGCCGACGAGTTCGTCATCGTCGATCGCGACGGGGCAGGTTGAAGAGAACAGCTCGGCGTACAGCCAGTAGTCCGACGAGGTCCGCGGCCAGACATGGGGCCCGCACAGTCCGATGAGGTGTTCGACGGCGGCGATGTGCCGGACCTGAAGCGGCGTGATGATCACGTCCTCGTCCATGTTGGGCAGTGGCGATGTGGTTGATCGTCTGTTCGGCGGCGGCTTCGACCGCGTCGGTGACGCTGCGTCCGACGATGAGGGTGTCCCTGCTGAGGTCGGTGGTGATGACCTCGTCGGCGGTGTCGAAACCCTCGGAGACGGCGGCCGGCAGCATGGTCTAGGGCCGTAGGGTGCTGGCCTGGTCGAGGGGTGTGGGCCGGCGACCCCCGAGGTCGGGGTTGGTGGTGATGGCAAAGCCGTGACACCAGTACGTTCCATGGGGTGCACCCACGTCTGGTCGAGGCAGCCTGCGGGACAACGTCGAGCATGAGCGCCGAAGCGCTCCGCGATCAACCCGATACCGACTGTGTTGGCGTGTGTAACCTGGACGGGTCCAGTAGCGCAAGTCAACGTTAGCCCTCGGCGTTTGATCTCCCAGGCGCTTCCTGCCGACAGGCCATCGTCTGCAAGCGGCCGTACCGTTTCATTGAGCCGGGCTCTCGCCAAATCGCAGGAGCGGTACGTCGTAGAGGCCAGGATCGCGTTCCCGTCGCATCGCCGGTGCGGTGACCTCGATGAGCAGCATCTCGGTCAGAAACTGGATCTTGGCGGACAGAAGGTGGCTGGTATGCGCGGTGGCGCTGTGCTCCTTGAGCCCGATCGTGACGTGGATGTGCGGCAGGATCCCGTCTTCCGCCTCGTCGTAGGCGATGGTGCCGCCGCCGAGCGCCTCGATGTTGGTCAAGTGCACGTCGGACCAGACCGGCGCTTGCGGATCATCGAGTTTGCTGCAGGTGCCGACGATCTCGGCCTCGGCGAAGCCGGCGATGAACATGGGGATGTAGCCCTGGCGAACCCCATTGGTGCGGCAGAACTCGGCCAAGGCGGTGAAGAAGTCCTCGCCGTGGTCAAAGGCCACACCGAAGGATCGACCGAGTGTCAGTTCGCGGCTACGCACGTGCGGCTCCTTCGGGTGTGGTTATGGTGGGCGGCCACGGCCAGGCGCGGGGTTCGGCGTACCCACCGGCGACGCCGAATGCCGCGACGATCGTCTTGCGGTCGGCGTCGATGCTCAGGAGCGCGCGGAGCAGGATTCGGGCTTTGTACGGGTCCAGGAACCCCGCCGAGATGAGCCCGCGGCCCAATAGGTCCTGTTCGGAGCCGGGGAAGCCGTAGGTGTGAGCCAGGACCGGTCCGGCACCGGTTCGGGAGGCGAGCACGACCGGGACCTGGGTGGTGAGTTCTTCCAGCGGTGTCACGAGGTGTTGCGGCACGTGGCCGACGCCGAACGCGGCGACTACCGCCCCGTCTACCCGCTGGCCGAGCCCGTCGAGCAGGACGCCGTCATCGCCCAAGGAGACCGTGACCAGAGCGACGCGGGCCGTGCGTCCGTTGATGGGTGTCGGTACCACGGTCCGGCACGTCGGCCTGTTGAGCAGTCGCGCGTGGCCTTCGACCAGGTAGCCGAGCGGACCGCCGTTAGGGGATTGGAAGGTGGAGCCGGCCGTGGAGTGGGTCTTGCGGACCCGCTGCGCGGCGTGGATCTCGTCGGCGAGCACGACCAGGCACCCCAGGTCACGGGCCTGTTCACTGGCGGCGGTCTGGACGGCGGCGAGCAGGTTCGCTGGGCCGTCGGCGCCGGCCTGGGTTGTGTTGCGCATCGCACCGGTGACCACGACCGGTTGGGGTCCGGCGTGGTGAAGGTCGATAAGGTAGGCGGTCTCCTCGATGGTGTCGGTGCCCTGCACGACGACAACGCCGTGCACGCCATCGGCGAACCGGTCGTCGATGACGGCGATCAGAGCGGTCAGATCCTCGAAGCCCAGCGACGCGCCGGGCAGCCGCCGCAAGTCCCGGGTTCCACCGCGATGTTCAGGTTGGCCAGGCCGGGCACGGCGGCCAGCAGTTGGTCGGCCGACAGCGCCGGTGTCACCCCGCCGGCCTCGGTGGCGGTCATAGCGATGGTGCCGCCGAGGCTGATGACGACGACGCGACGGGACTGGGCGTCGGGCACGATGTGGTCCTTACCTGTGGCGGGGACGATGCCGGGCGATCCGCAGCCTAGCCGGCCGCCGCGCCCAGGTTGGCCAGGTACCGGCAGGCGCGGTCCACTCCGGTGACGGACAGTAGCCGGCTGCGGGGTTCGGCGACGCCAGCGCAGCCGTACTCGCCGAGTTCGGCACATCGGCACAGCAGCCACCGCCAGTCCAGCCCCAGGTACTCGGCCAGCGCCCGTAGCCGCTGAGGTGATGTATCGCCGGCGATGGCGGAATGGGCGTGCGCGTGCGCGGTGACGTCGCTGTAGTCGCGGATCGCGGGCCGGTCGGCGGTGACGCCGACGTGCCAGATGCCGTTTGCGCCGACCCAGTTGGCCAGGATCGCTCGCCGTTTCGGTTCGAGGACGAAGCCCTCCACGGCGGCGTACTCGGAATCGGCGCATACGTCGATGCGGATGGCGAACGACTCCATCAACGCCCCCGCCAGCATCATCAGGATCCGTTCGGCGCGGGGCGAGGCAGCGACCGTTCCTGGTGGTATGCAAAACGCCCGGCTCAGCGTGGTGCTGCCGAACCGGTCCGTCATCGCCTGCAGGATCTGTCCCTGCAAACCTGCGCCGAGATCTGCGCGATCCCGGTCGGCACGGTCAAGTCACGCCTGTCTCGTGGGCGACGGATGTTGCGCGATGAACTCACGCAGAAGGGATACCCGCGATGAACCCCGAGGACATGATCAACCAGATCTCCGGGCGGCTGTCGCTGCGCCGCCGCGTCGCCACCGTCGTGGCGCTGCTGGGCGGACTCGCCGTGGCAGCCGTCGTGGGTCTGTTGTGGGCCACCGAGCCCGGCCTGCCGCCGCGTACCCAGGTGGCCTTCGGCGCGATCGTTGTTGGCGGACTGGCCTGGGCCGCTTACGGCGTCTGGGTGTTGAGCCGCCGTACGCCGCTGTTCGCCCTCGACCGGGTGATCGCCGCCTGGCTGGCGCTGACCGCCACCGGCCTGTTGGCCGTGCCCGTGGCCGTTGTCACGATCTTGCGTCACCGCACGGAACCCGTCGCGTTCGTCACCGTCGCGGCGCTGCTGGTATTGGCGACCATCAACCTGGTGCGGGCCCGCGCCCACCGGGCTGCTCTCCTGCGCCGCAAACGTGAACTCGGCGGATGAACCAGTACGGCAGCGACGTACCAGAACCGGAACCCGGCCGATCGTGGCCGGGTCCACTGACGCGCCAAGAGTCGGGAGCCCAGAGTCCGTACTGACCAGCAGTAACCACTGGCGGCCAGATAGCTCCCCGGTAACTGGCCGGCTGAATTCCAGCTGGCCGCTGACAGCCGATATGCCTTCCCTTGCAGCCTGGCTTCTACGCTGGATCCACTCCAACTTCCCACGGCTGCGCAAGGGGTTCGGGGCCAGTCAGGTCGAGCGCGTTGGCTGATGCCATAGTCCCGATCGCCCTCGCCTACAACAGGTCTGGAACCCGCGAGAGAACATACGCCTGATCATCCTGGTGAACCGGTGCCGACATCGTCACCCCGCGCGCCCCCAGCGCACGAAGCAACCCTGCGAAATCGAGGACCTGGTATTTGACCTCAACCTCCTGAACGGCGTTGTTCGCGCTGGCGTCGTGGCCGTTGTGTGTCTGCCGAGGTTGTGAAGCGATCGGGGAGCCTGCGTGACTTTGATCCCCGCCGACTTCGTGGCGGCCATGGTGGTGTCGCCATGGCCGGGGTGGTGCCAGGAGACCGTCCCTGGGGTCTTTCCGGCATCGTCCTGGAGCCGATCACCGCTGGTAGACCGCAGGAAGGCTGGTTGGCGCGTCCAGCGCGAGCTCGTGATCGCGCCCCTTGCCCCAAGGTGTGCGGGAGAACTAACCTGGGCGTCAGTCACTTTCAGGCACTCAGCTACGCGAACTCGGTGGCGGACGCCGAGGGTCGAGGTAAGCGACCGGACCCGGCTGCTGCGCCCGGCGAGTTCACGCAGTTGGGAAGGAGCGCGACGAGCATGATGACGACGGCCATGCAGCAACCGGCGACGGTAGGTGCCCATGTGGCCGATATCCTCCCTGTCGTACAGGCCGGCGAGGTGTACCCACCGACTTCTTCCCGCGAGTGACGGAGCATGTCGTGGCGAAGGGACAGCACCCGCCGTCGTGCGCGAAGAGGATCCGTGTCCGCGCCGCGGAGGAGGGGTGGCGACTCGGGCAGACGGTCAACGCGATCCGCGATCATTGCAGGGTAAGCGCGCTAAAGGCGCATCGACTCGGCCGCGGCTGGACGCTGGCGAAGGCGGTCGAGGAGTTCCTCGCGACGCTTGGCGACGATCCCCATCGGCCGCGGCTCAACGAGGACCAGCTCAACGCATGGGAGAACGGCCGCGGCAGGCCCCGCGCCGACACGATCGACCTGTTGTGCCGCTTCTACCGCACCGGCCCCGTCCAACTCGGCTTCGCCACCGACTACGGCGACAAACCGGACACCGATGAGGTGGCCGACGAGCCAAAGGAGTCCGCCACACGCGAAAAGGGGCAGGAACCGTCGATCACACAGGAGGTGGTGGTCGGGCGGTCCTCTGGTCGAACGGGCAGCGGCCGTGCTGTGCTAGAGGCCGGTGGCCCCGACATAGAGGAGGACGACGTGAGACGCCGTCGACTTCTCCGCCAGGTTCTCGCTGGCGCCGGAGTAAGTCTGTCGTCGCCGGTCATGCAGATGGTCGAGGCGATCCGGATGCGGATGGACGACTCTCTTGAGGCCACAACGGTCTCGCCAGCGAAGCTCGATCGGCTGGAGGAGGCGGCGGCCCAGCACGGCTACGCCTTCAAGACCACGCCGGCCCTGACACTGCTCTGCGAGGTCTTGCTCGATTTCGCCGAGGTCCAGCAGCATTTGGAACGCAAGCAGATCACCGAGCACCAACGTCGTCTCAACTACGCGGCCGCCAGGCTGGGCGCGTTGACCGGTAACCTGCTAACCGACCTCGGTGATCACAGGGAGGCGCGGAACTGGTTCGCGACCGCACGGACGGCGGCCGACGAGACCGGCGACCGGGGCATCCGGTCCTGGGTGCGCGCCCGCGAGGCGATGCTCGCCCTCTACCACGGACGGCCACCGCAGATCGCCGCGGAACTCGCCGCGAGCGCCTCGGCCATCGCCGGAGGCACGGTCTGCGTGGCCGGCGCGCTCGCCCCAGCTATCGAGGCACGTGCCCACGCCCGTATGGGCAACCCGGCGGCCACCACCGAGGCCCTGCGGCGGGCGCAGTCCGCGTTCGCCAAGCTGACCAACAGCCACCTGGCCAACAGCGTCTACGGCTACCCGGAAAAGCAGTTCCGCTTCCACGAGGGCAGCGCCTGGACGTCGATCCGCAACACCGGCGCCGCTCGGGCCGCCCACCGGCGAGCCTTGGACCTCCACCCCGCCGAAGAGCACGTCATTCCCACGCTGGTCCGCATCGACCAAGCCACGTGCCTAGTTCATGACGGCGAACTCGTGGGCGGGTTCGCCTCTGCCGGCACCGCGCTGCTGTCGTCACCGGCCGCGTACCGCACGCCGCTAGTGATCTCCCGCGCCTGGGAGATGCTCGACGTCGTACCTGCCAAACACAGCGACCACCGCGCAGTTCGGGAATACCGGGATGTACTCGCGGTGGCCGCCAAAGCGGCTTGACGATCATGCCAGACGAGCACGCCGGCCAGTAGGAACGGGCTGCGCAGCGCGCGCCCTGATGCCCCGGGCCGGGTTCGACATGGGCGCCTTGCATCCGCCTGACCCACTGGCGGTGTTTGTGATCTTCTGCCCAGTGCTGCTGCCTGCCAGCCGATCAGAGCGTCCCCACGGCCGGCGTGTCGGCGACCCTCGTGCCGGCGAACGGCGTCGGTCCTGTTAGCGGGTGGCGTGCCCGCGCGCTGTTCGGCTTGTGGTTGTCCTCACCCGCCATGCAAGTGGGCGCGTACGGCGAACGCGGTGGCCACCGCAAGGACGGCGGCAGCGGCGACCATCGGCGCCCGCAGCCCCCATGCTGCGGCCACGACCCCGCCGGCCATGGCGCCGAGCGGGGCCGTTCCGTTGCCGACCATCCGGAACGCGGACACGACCCGGCCGAGCATGTGCGAGGGGGTCAACTGCTGGCGGGCGCCGATCACGACCACGGTCACGACGGTGATCGCGATGAAGCACACCGCGACGGCCGTACCGGCGATGTACGGGTTGCTGGTCACGGCGAGGGTCAGCCAGCCGGCGGCCTCGCCGACGCCGCCGAGGATGAAGGTCGGCCAGGTACCGAGCCTGGCGATGAGATGCGGTGCCATCCAGCCGCCGATGATGCCCCCGGCGGCCATCGCCACCAGCAGGAGCCCGTACGCGGCCGGGGCGATGTGCAGCCCGGTGGGGTCGGTGGCGTACAGCACCATGATCGCCAACGTGAGGTTGGAGGCGATATTGCCCAGGGCGATGATGACGACCATGGTGCGCAGGTCACGGTTGCCGAACACGTAACGGGCACCAGCTCGGATGGCCTGCAGCACCCGGCCATGGTCGGCGTCGGCCACCCGCCCAGGCGGTAGCTGGGTGAGCAGGGCGGCGGAGGCGGCGAACGAGGCGGCGTCGAGCAGGAACGGCGACCACTGGGCGAGGACGAACAGCGCCGACCCGACCGGCGGGCCGGCGAGTTGCTTTCCCGCGGTCGTGACGGACTGGACCCGCCCGTTGACGGTGTGCCGGTCCTGGCCGGTGGCCATTGTCGCGGTGATGGCCTCGCGGGCGGCGGAGTGGAAGACCGTGCCGGCCATGGCCAGGAACGCACACACCGCGATGGCGGTGACGCTGCCGGCGCCGACGGCGATGAGGGTGGCCAGCACCGCGACCGTCAGCGCACGGGCGGCGTCGGCGATCACCATCGTGACGCGTCGGGGCCAGCGGTCGACGTAGACACCGGCGAACGGGGCCACGACTATCCACGGGAGGAACTCGGCGGCGGCTACGGTAGCGACTGCGGCCGGGTCGCGGGTGATGGCCGCGGCGGCCAGTGGCGCGGCGGCAATGAACGCCCCGTCGCCGACGGAGGAGACGCCGGTGGCGGCGACCAGAGCGCGTAGGCCGCGCCGCTGCGGCGTCGGGGTGTCCGGGGTCGAGGTGCTGACTGCAGTCTCCTCCGTCGGCTCGGGCATTGGTGTTTAGATCCGGTCGTCTCGGACGGCGTGGGTGAACCGGTCCCATTCGATGGCCGTGAAGCACAGCGGCGGGGTCTCGGGGTGTTTGGTATCGGCGATCGCGACCCAGCCATCGGGGCCGTGAGCGACGGCGACGCAGCTGTCATCGCGGGTGTCCCACTCGGGGTCAGGCTTCCAGACCTTGCCGTTGTGCAGCCGGAACTCGCCGAACTCGTGCAGCGCGGGCGGTAGGGGGTACTCGATCGGCACGGGGTCTCCCTTCAAGGGCACTATGTGGGTTATTCACGCAGTAGCCGGCGTATGTAGGTGGCCGACTTCTGCGGGCTCAGCGCGGCGTTGACCATGTGCTGCCAGACCAGCTCGAACGCCGCGACGTCCTTCTCGCCGGAGAAGGTCATGTCGACCGGTGGCAGCTCCACCTGCGCGATCGGTGGCTCACCGAGGTCCGCGCGAAACTCGGTGAGCACAAATCCGGCCAGCGGGGCCCTGGCCGTCGGGGTGCCCAACGGTATGACCTGCACGGTGATGTTGGGCGCCTTGGCAGCGGCGAGCACGTGCCGCCACGCCTCGGCCTGGTCGGCGTGGGTGATGTCCAGCGGGACCCACCGCAGCGCCTGCTCCATCAGCACCACGTGATAGTCGGCGGCGCCGGGCTCGCGGATGCGTCGGCCACGCTCCAGCCGGGTGGCGACGGCTTCCGCCAGCCCGGTTTCCTCGGCGGCGCGCCCGGCTCGCAACAACGCCTCGGCGTAGGCGGCAGTCTGCAGCAAGCCGGGAATCATGAACGGCTGGAAATGGCGGATCCGGGCCGACGCCCGCTCCTGCTCCAAGGCGATGTGCTGACCGGTGGCGATGGAGCCGCGGAAGATCGACCGGTAGGACTCCATCTCGACGAGGCTCTGCTCGGCCAGCCGAAGTAGCTCCTCGCGGGTCTGCTCGTCGGCACCGGTGGCATCCAGCCACCGGCGAACCATGTCCAGGCTGGCCCGGAACTTGGCCAGCTCGGTACGCGACACCCGAGACTGGCTGGTGCCGATCAGCTCCGCCAACTGGTCGCCGCTGAGCCCAGCCGTCACCCGCAGCGCCCGCAGGCGACGACCCAGGCGCTGGCGTGCCTGCGCAGACGGCAGTATCGCGCTCAATCTGCTCCCTCCGGCCGACCACCCACGATCGAATCACTTTCAGTCACTCACGACAAGCCAAGTTGGAACTGCTTCCACGTACAGCGCCGAACCTTGCCCGCTGTGCCTGAGAGTTACTACACTCCGGGTCCAGTCACTCTCAGGCACAAGGCATCGACGGGTGCGCCAAGCCAGCCAAGACAACGGACTGGAGACACCAACCGTGGACCGGCATGCGGGTTGGGCGGCCAGCTGGCCGGGTACCGCCCGACGGCCCGTCTTCATGTCACGGGCGGCACGGGGTTGTGGCTGACGCGGTGGGTGCGGTTGACGCCGATCTCGGCCATCGCAGCGGCGCCCCATCGCTGGTCGCGGGTGAGGAGCTTGCGTCGTGAGCGGCTGTGTCCGCGTCTGGCCTGGCGAAGTCCAGGTTTCCCACCGCGCTGTAGGGAGCGTCTCAGGCTCGCGGCGGCTCGCCGGCATCTACGGCCGGTCGGACATTGTGGACCTGTTCGCGGGCCTCCCAGTGTCGACCCTAGTTGACCATCACCGGTGCCGATCAGATTCGGAGCGTGGTGCCGCACGCTCCGTGACAGCCACGCATTCTCTATTCGCGCACACAATCCCGCGTACGAGACGGTAGACCTGCCGAATTAGAGTGGCGATATGTCCAGCTCAACCGCCTCGCCGAAGCTCCTCCTGACCGGCCCGCCCAAGGTCGGTAAGAGCACAGCGATCAATCGCCTGGTACAGCTCCTTCGGGCGCATGGCCTGGTTGTCGATGGCTTCGTAACCCACGAACAGCGGGAACACGGTAGGCGCGTCGGCTTCGTGGTCCACGATTTGGCCGGTCCCGAGGCAGTCATGGCTCACCAGGACTATGCGACGGACGTACGTGTCGGCCGCTTTGGCGTTGACGTGCCCACCTTCGAGCGGGTGGGCTTGCCCGCCTTGCGCCGCGCGCTCGATCAGGGCAGCATCGTGGTCGTTGACGAGATCGCGCGTATGGAATTGGCCTCCGAGCCGTTCGTCAAGCTGGTCGAGGAGGTCATGACCGGATGGGCCCCGGTTGTTGCGTCCGTACACCTTCAGGCGCATCCGTTCACCGACGCACTCAAGCGACGGGCGGACGTGGAGGTAGTGAGCCTGACACTCGATAACCGCGACGCGATGCCGGCCCAGCTCCTCAAGCGGCTTACTGCGCCGTGAGCTGAGGGCCGCCCATCTGACCAGCGAGCGCGAGGTACCGCTCATGGAACTCGATCGTGCCGCGGTAGTCCGGATAGCGCTGTAGGAGCGCCGCGTCCAGCTCGCCAGCTCGCGCCAGCACGGACCCGGTTACCCGTTCACTGTCGAGCGCTCGCCTGGCTTTGTCGGTGGCGCCGTCTGGCGCCTTCAAGTGCACCAAGGCGAGGCAAAGATCGAGACGAGATATCGCCTCACGTGTCGGCGCCCGCTGCTCAACGTCGACCTGCTGATAGAAGGCGAGCGCATCTTGAGCGTAGCCGACAGCCTCCTTCGGCTGACCGAGCCAAATCGAGGAGGTGGCCGCGTAGGAGGCAAGGCGTCCCGCATCTGCTGAGAAGAGTCCCGAACCGAGCTCAGGCAGCTCGTCGATCTGCCGCTGCGTATCGCTCAGCGCATCCCGGAAGTCGTCGGGCTGCCCCAGCCGGGCGTAGGCGCGAGTGAGCTGGCAGGCGACCCGGACGGCGGCAGCGCTGTTCTTGGGTGCCTGGCTGAGACCCTTCAGCGCGGCGTCACGCGCGGCCTTCGGGCGGTTGCTGTACATAGCGATCGTGGCAGCGGCATCCATTGCCCACGCGCATACCTCGCCGTGTTCCGCCTGCCAGCCGTGCTCCCAGGCATCCAGGCAGTACGCCTCGCCGGTCAACGAATCGCCAAGATCATGACTTAGCCAGCCAAGGATGATCGACAACCACCCGGCGCTGCAGTACAGCTCGCGGCCTTCGCGCAACGTGAACTTGCGGCCGTCGATGATCTGCGCCACACGCTGCCGGTACCACCGGGCTTGCTGGAACATTTCGCCGGGCGGGGTGTAGGCGAAGGCGCTCGCCATGCCCGCGATGACCAGCTCCAGGTGCTCGATGGTGCGCGGGCCGACCTCGGTTGCCTCGGCGCGTCGCGTGTACTCCATAGCTTCAGCGGCGGACTGGGCGAAGAGGCCGCCGGCCGCAACGCCGGCCGCCGCGCCGCCGAACACGCGAAACGTCTGTCGCCGGTTCGTAGGATCACCTGCTTCGTACGACCGCCCGTACGCCGTAGCGCGGGAGGGGACGGTAGGACGTGCGATGTCCGACGGTACGTCGCTGTTGTTGCGGTCGCTACGGCCGTCCGGCTCTGTCGGGGTGTAATCGGCCGCGAAGCCGAGGCGCAGGCCGCTGGTTCGGAAGAGGCGGCACAACAGATCCCGGTAGTCGTCGTTCGACCGTCCTCCAGCCTCCCAACCCAGCCAGGAGCGTTCCCCCAGGCCACGCGCGCCTAACTGCTCGACCTTGCACATCTCGTGGAACGCCTTGATCGCCTGGTCGACCGTCCAACCCCACGCCAGCCGGTGCGCCTTCAACGGGCTGTGCCCGCAGCAGCCCTGGATCAAAGCCGCAATCTTGTGGAGCAACGCCACGGGCGGCTCGTCAGGGTCGCCGGCTTCCAGGAGGACACGTAGCCGGATGCGTTCGGCGCACTTTTGCTCATGGGAACTACCTCCCCGATTCGCGTTCGCGCCGCTCATGGCCGGATCTCCATGTCCGTGTCGAGCAGTTGCTATCGCCGCACAACGTCATTGCGCTACGACGCTACGCCACCTGTGGTCATCTTGTCGTCTGCCTGAAGCCGGCTCTCAGCCAACCTGCAACCACGCAGCAGGTTGGGGCGCTGCACCTCTCGGTACCGCTTGAGCTGCATAGACGCCGATGATCGAGCGTAGCCATCCGAGCGGACACGAGTCTAGCCGCCACGAAGCAGCCGGTAGGACGGCCCGGTGGCAGCTCCGTCCGTCTCGGATGCCACGCCAGCAGTCGTCGACCAGGAAGCCAGAGGCCATGCCTGCTATCGCCCAGCGCGACAAGCGCTTCCTTCGAGCGAGGGCACGCACGGCGACGCGGGATGCCTCGGCGAAAGTCCCGAGTGGGACGCGAAAACGATCGGGAAACCGTGCCGCGTTCGGGGTCTTCCGAGCGATCCCGAACGACCCGCGATTGGCCGTGTCCGCATTGTCGACGCATGATCGCTGCCCCAGACCCCGGATGCGTGACTGGAACGGCGAGGCGGTGTACCCGATGGAACCCCGGCATCGAGCAGACCGCCAGGCGGCGCGAGCCGGCCGGCAACGATACCGGTGGCGAATGGCCGTCGACGACTACAACGCTCCAGCCTGGCCCGTTGCCCAGCTGCACCGCCAGAGAGCAATCAGGCGCTTTCACGACCCTTACGTCAACGGGCGGGCGGTGATGCCGTTATCGCTTGGTACTCCGCGTATCCGCACATACCGCTGGCGGCACGGATCTCCAGTCGTCGTGCGGAACCGCACTCGCCGACCGACGGCCTGCCATCTGAGTCCCTGCCGGTGTACCGCCATCGGGGCTGCGCCGGTGGGTGAACGGCGGGTTGTCACTCGGACCCCGTGCCCCCGGCCGCAGCGTCCTCGCGTGCCGAGTCGCGCCACCGCTTGGGCTGCGCAGGGCGCCGGCCGGGGGCCGGGGGCCGGGGGGGCCTGTTTTCGCAGAGTTGCGAGGTGGGTCTGGCCCGGTCACCAGGTTCGGGCCGGGTTGGCTAGCGTCGTCTGCCGCCAGCCTGTTGATCAGAGGATCTCGGCAGACCGCCGGCGATGGTTGCGGTCCCATGCCGTTCGCCGGAACTTGCGGTCGCCTAGCGCGCCGGAGGATACGTTGGTCGGCGAGTTGTGGGAGCTCGGGGTTGGCGCGGTCAAACTGTTCTGCTTCGTGGAGCACAAGGCCGCCGACGCCGCCGAGGCGCTCGCCGCGGACAACCTGCTCGTGTCGGCCATCCGCGCGGTACGCCGGGCCGTGCCCGGGATGGTGATCGCGACCGAGGTGTGCGGCTGCGCGTGGACCGACACCGGCGAGTGCGTGCTACTTGACCGCGGCGGCCGGGTTGACCTGGACGCGACCCTCGGGCTGATGGCCGAGATGGCCGCTGCGCACGCCGCGGCCGGTGCGGACATCATCGGACCCGCGGCGATGCTGGAGGGCTCCGTGCGCGCCATCCGGCAGGCGCTGGACGTCGACGGCCACCCCGATGTCGGCGTCACACCCTCGGTGATCTTCGACTCGGCGCTGTTCGGCATCTACAAGGACGCCATGCACACCAACCCCGGTCGGGGTGACCGGCGCGGGCTGCAGATCGACGCCTGCCACGTCGGCCAGGCCCTCGACACCGCGCATCGCTGGCTCGACGAGGGCGCCGACTCGCTACTGGTGCAGCCGGCGATGATGGCCGTGGATCTGCTAACCCGCCTGCGGGAACAGACCCGGGTACCGCTGACGGCGTTCAGCGTGTCCGGCGAACACGCAATGTTCGCCCGCGCCGGCACCCCGGTCTACGTCGAGTACCTGCGGTCGCTGCGGCGCGCCGGCGCGGACCTGGTGATGACCTACGGCGCGGGCCAGGTCGCGGCCGCGCTGCGCGAGCACGCCGAAGCCGACCGGGGACCAGCATGATCGACGAACCGCTCGACGTGCCCGCCACGGTCTTCGCGGCGCAGAAGTGCTCGGCCGAGGTCGGCTTCGCGATGGCTTGTGAGAACCGCACCGGCGCGCTGCTGCGTACCCTGGCCGCGTCCAAGCCGGGCGGGCGCCTCCTGGAGCTGGGTACCGGCACCGGTGTCGGCGCCGCGTGGCTGCTCGCGGGCATGAACCCGACCGCGCGGCTGACCACCGTCGAGATCGACTGGGCAACCCAGGCCGTGGCCCGCGGCGTGGTCGGCGACGACCCGCGAGCCGAGTTCGTCGTCGATGACGCGCGCCACTGGCTGGCCGCCTACGACGGTCCGCCATTCGACCTGGCCTACATCGACTGCCGGCCGGGCAAGTTCGTCGACCGCCACCCGCTCCTGCGGCATCTGGCCCCCGGCGGGCTGTACGTGGGCGATGATCTGTTGCCCCAGCCGACCTGGCCGGCCGACCACCAGCCGCGGGTCGACGCGTTCCTGACCGACATCGTCGCCGAACCCGACCTGGTCGTCACCCTCATGCGCTGGTCGTCCGGGCTGGTCGTGGCCGCCTATCGGTCAGTGCGCGATGGCGTCGATGAGCCCGCGGGCGCCCTGGCCGAGCAGGTCGTCGGCGACGGCCTGCCCGATCGCGGTGGCCTCGGCGGCCGGCCCGCTCCGGCTGGCCTCCAGGGCGGTGGCGCCGTCCGGGCTGTACACCGCACCCCGCAGGGTCAGATGACCGTCGGCGCCGAGGACGGCGTGCCCGGCGATCGGGCTGTGGCAGTGCCCGCGCAGCGCCCACAGCATGGACCGTTCCGCGGTGGCGGCCAGGGCGGTCTGCTCGTGGTTGAGCCCTTGCGTCAGTGTCCGGGTCGCCTCGTCGTCGGCGCGGACCTGCAGGACGATGACGCCGGCTCCGACCGGGGGGATGATCGTGTCGACGGCCAGGACCTCAGCGATGCGGTCGGCCTGGTCGACGCGCTGCAGGCCGGACACGGCCAGGATCAGCACGTCGACCTCGCCACGGTCCAGCTTCGCGAGCCTTGTGTTGACGTTGCCGCGCATCGGCGCGAGCCGCAGGTGCGGAAAGTGCCGGGCTGTCTGTGCCCGCCGCCGCACCGAGCTGGTCCCCACCTTGGCGTCCGCAGGCAGGTCGGCGAGCTTGCGGCCGTCGGCGGTGACGACGCAGTCGTGGACGTCCTCGCGGTCGAGGTGGGCGGCGAACGCCAAACCGTCGGGGACCGGCACGTCGCCGGGGATGTCCTTCAGGCAGTGCACCGCGAGGTCGATCTCGTTGTCGAGCAGTGCCCGGTCGATCTCGCGGACGAATGCGCCCTTGCCGCCGGCGGCGGCCAGCGACCCCATCCACCGGTCGCCGTGGGTGGAGATGGTGACCAGCTCGCTGGGCACGGTCAAGGCTGCGGCCACCCGGCGTGCCTGGGCCAGGGCCATTGGGCTGCCCCGGGTGCCGATGCGTGCGGGACCAGTCTCGGTGCTCACGCGAGCCACTTTACGACGCCCGCTGTCGGCGGCCGTGCCTGCACCGGACACGGAGGGTGTAGGGCGGGCGAGGCGGGCTGCCGAGGCACCCGGTACGCCTGTCCAAGAGCGCTGGCGTGGCGATACCGGTCGCCGTGGGTGCTGTGGTGGCCCGTAGGCCCCCGCTGCTTGATCGCGGACGGCGGCGGATGCGCGGACGCCATGTTCGGCTGCGCGCGGTGCGCGAACGCCCCCCAAGATCGTCAATGTGGTCGCCCTCGCTGTCGCCGGGGCCACCCTATGCGGGGGAGGGCTCGATGGCACGGCGCGCAGCGGGAGCACCGTGCCGGTGATCGTGGTTGGTTGGGCGGTTGCGCGGGACTCGCGCAGGGAGATCATCATGGTTGACGCAGCCCCGGCCGCCGACGCCAAGCTCTGGGACCGTCTTGGCCTGAGGCGAGGCCGTGACCCGTACATCCTGCGGGGGATCTTGTGGTGTGGGCGGTGCGGTCACCGGATGTATCCGGTCAGCATGGCCGGCGGTGGCCGGCGCTCGTACGGCTGCCCGTACCGCTGCCACGGCCTGGTCGACGCCGCTGGCATCGAACAGCTCGTCGGCGACGCGGCCTGCCGGCAGCTCCCGTTCGGGGTACCCGATGAGTACCGCTCGGCGTTCTACGCAGAGCTGCTGGTCCGAGTCGCCGTCGATGCGGCCGGCGGGCTGGTCTTCACCTGGCGTACCGGCTGTGAGGTTGGGGACGCCGCGGCATTGCCGGTCATGGAGGTCGTGGCGCGGTGACGGCTACCGACGCGGTCCGGGCTGCCCCGGTGCCCGACCAGGTGCCGGAGCGGGTCGATGACCGCCTGGTGCGGGCCGGGGGGCAGCGCCTGGCTGCTCGACATCGGCCCAGCGGGCATGACCCGGACCGGTGCCGTGATCGGCGATGCGGTGTGCCTTGCCCGTGCCGGGGACGTCGGCTGGCCGAGGAGGCGATCCGGTCCAGCGCGGCCCGGTGGCATCGCCGGTGGACGACGCGCCCCGATGTGCGCTCCATCAAAATCCTGGCCGGTCGTGGGGACAACGCCGTGGGCTTCTCCGTCGCGGACGGTGGTGTGCGCGAGGCGCGGCAGCGGGGCGGTGGTGCCCGGTGAGGATCGCGCGGAGGTTCGGGCTCCTCGTTACGGTGCTGGTCGTCTTCGCTGTCGCGTTCGCCGGCGTGATCTTGTATGGGACGGGCAGCCAGGAGGTGGCCGCCGACCACCTACGTGATCTGGTCGCGGTGGCGGGCGAGGCGGGTGGTCTCGTCCAGGAGCTGCAGAAGGAGCGTGCCGCCGCAGCTGCGCTGCTGGTCGGTGGCGGGTCGGATCTGGTCGACCGGTTCGCGCGGCAGGCGCGGTTAACCGGCGATGCGACCGAGCGCTATCACAAGCTGCGGGGCGGGTTGCTGTCGGTGCCGCCGGGGACGGCGGTTGTGCTGGACCGGATCGATGGTGAGATCGGGGGGCTGCCGGCGCTGCGGGAGCAGGTCCGGTCCGGCAGGGCCGTGTCGCTGTCGGCGGTCACGTTCGCGTACCGGATCGTGATCGCGGATCTGATCGCCTATCGGGACGCCGTCGCGCAGGCCGGTGGCGCGCCACCGGAGTTGGCCGATCGGATCCGGGCCGGGGTCGCGTTGTCTCGTGCGGCGGAGAACGTGGCCTTGGAGCAGGTCACCGTGCTGGGGACGTTGGCGCCGGGAGTACAGGTCACCCCGGCCATCCAGCAGGACTTCAACGCCACCCGCACCGGCTACACGGAGGCGGTCTCGTCGTTTGCCGGTCTTGCCCCACCGGATTGGCAGTCCTGGCTGGCGCACGAACTGACCGGTCCGGACATTGTGGCCGCGCAGCGGCTGGAAGATCAGGTGAGCCGGGTCCCGTTGGGTGATCGGGTGCGGTTGGACGCCGTCGAGTGGGCGGCGGCGATGTCCGCCCGGTCGGATCGGCTGCATCGCGTTGAGGCCGGCGCGGATGCGGCGGTGCGCGCCTCGATCGACAGGCTGCACAACACCCGGCGCAAGCAGACTTTGGGCACCGCCGGCGGAGTGCTGGTCGTCGTCGTTGTGGCGATCGTGCTAGCCGTGGCGATGGGCCGTCCGCTGGTACGTCGGCTGCGCGGCCTGCGCGATAGCGCGCAGTGGGTCGCGGAGCAGGGCCTTCCTCAGGCGGTCGCCGCGCTACGGGACGCCGGCATGGGCAGCGTCGACCCGGGCGAGTACGCCGCAGGGCAGGCCCAGGTCGCGGTGGGCGACGGGAAAGACGAGGTCGCCGAGGTCGGACGGGCGTTCAACGCGGTGTACCGGGCCGCGGTCCGCACGGCGGTTGAGCAGTTGATCCTGCGGCGGGCCTCGGCGGAGAACCTGGTGCATCTGAGCCGTCGCGGTCAGACCCTGCTGGACCTGCTCACGCGCCTGCTGGACGCGGTGGAGCGGGACGAGACCAACCCGGAGCGGATGGACACGCTGTGGCGTCTGGACAGCGCGGTGACCCGGATGAAGCGGGTCAACGTGAGCCTGCTGCTGCTGGGCGGCGCCGGCGTCAGCCTGCCCCGGCGAGGCGATATCGCCCTGTTCGATGTGCTGCGCGGAGCGCAGTCGCAGATCGAGTTCTACCAACGGGTGGACCTGGGTCTCGACCAGACCGGCGCTGCCGTGATGGGCAGCGCGGTCGACGAGGTTGTTCACCTGTTCGCCGAACTGTTGGACAACGCCACCAGGTTCTCCGGTCCGCACGCCCCGGTCCAGGTCCAGATGTCCGCGACCGCGGGCGGGGTGATCGTCGAGATCTTCGACCAGGGCGCCCTGTCCGAGGGCACGCGCGAGACGTTGAACGGGCGGCTGGCCGTTGCCGGTGATGGCCATTTCGCGTCGATGCGGTCCATCGGTCTGGCAGCGGTCGGCATGATCGCAGCGCGGTATGGGATCGGCGTGCGCCTGCGCGGCGGTAACGGCGTGGGCACGGTCACTGAGATCAGGTTGCCGACCGCGATCCTGCGGTCAGTACCAGCGCCGCCGCCGCGGGATGTGCCTGCGCTTGTCTCCGGTGCCCGCCATGCCGCCGCCCCGGCGGTGCCGGTTGCCGCGACCGGCGGCGCATCTGAGCCGGTGCGGCCGGCTACGGCGGTGGAGGCACCGACCCTGACGCTCGAAGCCGTCCCCGCCGCGCCCGCGCGGCGCCCGCAGGTCGAGGCGCTGATCTTCAAGGAACTCGCCGCGGGGTTCAGCTTCACCACCAGCGCCGATGAGGGATGGCTGGCAGCGGCCAGGGCGGCGGCACCTGTTACGGCCGCGACGACGGTGTCGGGGCTGCCGGTCCGTGAGGCTGGGCGGCATCTGGTGCCTGGCGCCATCCCCGTGCCGGCATCAGGAGGCGCCCCACGGGTGCCTCGTCAACCTCGCGACCCGGACCGGTCCTCTGCAGCGGCGGCGGCCTATAGCAGAGGGCTGCTGCGAGGACGCACCCGATCCATGCCGGCCACCGGCACTCACGTTGAACAGGGGAAACCGCGGTGACCACGAGACAGGATGTGCACTGGCTGATCGGCGAGTTCGCCGACAGTGTTCCCGGCGTCGAACATGCCGTGGCGGTCTCCGGCGACGGACTCGCGCTGGGCTATAGCAACGGCTTGCCCCGCGACGCCGCGGAGAAGCTCGCCGCCGCCGGTAGCGGCCTGACGAGCCTGCTTGTCGGGATCGCCGGCATCGTCAACGCCGGACATGTGCAGTCCAGCCTGGTGGAACTCGACGCCGGGTTCCTGTTCTTCATGTCGACAGCCGGCGGCGAGTCGATCCTGGTGTTGGGTCGCGGCGACTGTGACCCCGCCCAGATCACCTATCAGCTCGCCCTGGTGATCGAGAAGTTCGGCGACATGCTGCAGGCCGCACCTCGCGGGGCGGTGGTGGCGCGATGACGACGCCCGTGCTTTCGCGGCAGGCCCCGGATGACAGCTGGTGGACGCGCACTACCGCGGCCCCTGTTCGGGTACCCACCGTTGGCCTGGCTGGCCCCTTGCGTATCAAGGTCGTGATCGCGGGCGGATTCGGTGTCGGCAAGAGCACCTTCGTGGCGGCGGCCTCAGAGATTCCCGCCGCCACGACCGAGGTGCCGCTGCTGGCCGCGCTGGATCCCGATGACCGCGCAGCCGTTGCGGCCAAGGTGACCACCACCGCGGCGGTGGACGTCGGCCGGGTCACCCTGGCCCCGCACTTGGCCCTGGTCCTGTTCGGCACCTGCGGGCAGGCCCGGTTCTGGTTCACGTTCACCGAGGTCTGCCGGGGGGCCGCTGGCGCGATCGTGCTCGTTGACGCCCGGCGCCGGCGCCTGGCGGGCGGCTTTGCCTACCTCGACTTCATCGAGCGGTGTGGGCTGCCCTATCTGGTTGCCGTCAACGAGTTCGACGGCGAGGAGCACCATCGTCGCGCCACCGTGCGTGACGCGCTCGCGATCGACCCGTCGGTACCGGTCGTGACCTGCGATGCGCGTAGCCGCGCCTCGACACGCTACGTCTTGGCCGCCTTCGCCGAGCACGTCCTCGGCTGGCAACCGCCATCCGCCCACGGAAGTCCGCTCGCCACCACATATCTCGCCACCACATGTCCGGGAGGATCCGCATGACCGCACTGTCCCGCCGCCGCGGGTGGGCCGCTGCCCTCGCCGTGTTGACCGTGCTCGTCTCGGCGGTCGGCTGCGGCCGTCAGGTCCGGCACAACGGGGGCCCCGCCCCGATCAGGATCGGGTTGCTGGTCTCGCTGAGCGGCACCTACAAGGCGGTCGGCGCCGACCTCCGCGACGGTTTCCAGCTCTACCTCGCCACCCACGGCAACAGGCTCGGCGGCCACGCGGTGCAGGTCATCACCGCCGACGAGGGTGACGGGCCACCCACTGCCGTCCCGGCGGCGACCAAGCTGATCAAGCAGGACAAGGTCGACGTGCTGACCGGCATCGTCGGCGGCGGCTCGGTGGCCGCGGTGTACCCGCTGGCCCTGGGCGCCCAGATCCCGCTGGTCGGGTCCAACGGGCGGCCCGGGTTCAAAAGCACCGAGAAGAACCCCGACGGCACACCCAAGCCCCCGGACATCAGCTACGTCTGGCACACCAGCTTCCTCAGTGACGAGCCGGGTGCGGCGATCGCGCAGTACGTGCACGACAGCGAGCAGGGATCGGTGTACGCGATCGGCCCGGACTACCAGGGCGGCTGGGACGAGCTACGGGGCTTCACCGACACATTCACCAAGATCGGCGGGGTGTTGGCCAACCCGGACGGCAAGGCCACGTTCACGCCGTTCCCACAGACGGACAACTTCACCCCCTACTTCGCCAAGATCAAGCAGTCCGGTGCCAAGGCCGTGTACTGCTTCTACGCCGGCAAGTCCGCGATCGACTTCGTCCGGCAGTACAAGCAGTCCGACATCGCCGACCTGCCGCTGTACGCGGCGGGGTTCCTGACCGAGGGCAGCGTCCTGCAGGCGGAGGGGCCCGCCGCTACCGGCATCTGGACCGTTCTCAACTACGCCCCAACGTTGGACAACCCGACCAACCGGGGGTTCGTCTCGGCCTGGGCGGCCGACATTGGCGCCGACGGCAAGCCCAAACACGATGGGCCGCCCACCACCTACGCGATGGCCTCCTGGGACGCGGCGGCGCTGCTGGACCGGGCCATCGCCGACGCCGGTCCGAACCCCACCCCGAAGACGATCAACGACGCGATCGGCCGGGTCGGGCGCATCGACAGCCCCCGCGACTCGTGGCAGTTCAGCGCCAAAACCCACTCGCCGATCCAGACCTGGTACCTGCGCCGGGTCGGCCCCGACGGGCAGGCCCTGTCCAACGTCAAGGTGTCGAACCTGGCCACCCTCCCGACGAGCTGACCGGGCACAGCGGCACAGCAACGAGGAAGGACGAGGAAGGGAGGTGTCGGGGTGGTCTGGCTGGATGCGCAGGTGGTACCCGGAATCGACGGCCTGGGATACGGGCTGCTGCTGTTCCTGGTCGCCTCGGGGTTGACCCTGGCCTACGGGGTCGGCGGCATCCTCAACCTCGCCCACGGCGCGCTGTGCGCTCTCGGTGCGTACACCGCGGCGGTGCTCAGCCACGGCACCTGGGGCAACCTCGGCCTGGCCCTGGCCGCCGGCTGCGCTGTCGGCGCGGCCGGCGGCGGCGCCCTGGCTGTGCTCGTCGCGCCGCTGGCCGGCCGTGGCCCGCTGGACCAGGCGCTGCTGACCGTCGGTGTCGCTCTCGTCGGTGCCGACCTGCTCGGCACCGCCACCGGCGGCAGCGCACTGCCGGTCGTGGTTCCGGCCGCGGTGGCCGGGACCACCAGCGTGGCCGGGCACCGCTATCCGGTGTACCGGCTGCTCGTCATCGTCGTCGCGCTGGCCATCGCGATCGTCGGGTACCTGGCCCTCGTCCGCACCCGGGCCGGCAGGGTGGTCCGCGCCACGGTGGCCGACCCGGACATGGTCGCCTGCGTCGGGATCAGCCCGACCCGGGTCCGCACCTGGGTTCTGGTCGCCTCGGGTGCGTTGGCCGGCGTCGCCGGCGCGATCGGCGCACCGATCATCGGCGCCGGCCCGGGGACCGCCGAGTCGGTGCTGCTGCTGTCGGTCGTCGTCGTGGTCGTTGGCGGGCTGGGCTGCGTACCGGGTGCGCTGGTCGCCGCGATCGGGGTCGGTGAGGTACAGACCCTGGGCATCAGCGTGCTGCCGGACTGGGTGGCCCCGTACCTGCTGTACGCCGCGGCCGGCGCGGCCCTGCTCCTTCGTGGCCGGCCGCTTCGGCGCCGCCGGCCGGCCACCACCACCGCTCCGGCATCCCGCCGCCGGGTGGACGGCGGTCGGGTATGAGGGTCGACCGGTCCATGCGCCAACGCCGCCGCGGGGTCGCAGCGGCTGCCGCAGCAACCGCAGCCGCGTTGGTGGCCGCGCCGTGGCTGGTCGACGACTACACCCTGACGTTGGTCGCCCGGGCGCTGGCGTTGGGTCTGCTCGCGG
>WNFU01003081.1_pt1 | contig 49170 bp, 40 predicted proteins | sample 5400121 | NCBI WGS metagenome assembly WNFU01 (sample SAMN13153360, study PRJNA577476) | soil metagenome | isolation source: 100 cm soil or saprolite under grassland replicate 1 | place: USA:California | collected 2016-06-15 | reverse complement strand
AGAAGGAGCATTACGACATTTCCGTGACTCTGGGCAAACGACGCCTCGCTCCTACCGTGTTGGCGCAACCTTCAGGCGTCGAGATCGTCGCGCCTGGCGTTTCGTGCCGACAACAGATTGAGCATCTATCTGGACGCCGCGCCAGGCATCCGGCGGAAGTCTTACGCGAAGCCTTACAAGAAAGCCAAATTCATCCCTTCACTGGGACTGCAAGCGGTATAGTACGGGGAGCGTGAGCGACCTGAGCATAGATCAATAGGCTTATCGATCTATGCTCAGGTCGCTCACGCTCCCCGTACTGTACCAAAGATCGCGCCACTTTACCGTAAGTGCAAACGCAATCCGCTCTAGTTGAAAACGCTGGGGCGAAATCCCGTGAGTAATTGCCAAAATCAGGATCGCAGTGTCGTTGCGATGGAGACCTTGAGCGAAGAATTGCTGACCTAGCTCCCAGAAACAGCTATTGAGCCATTGTGTTTATGCGGTGATCGGTTCGGACGAAACCGCCGGCTTGCCGAAGATACGTTCGGTCGGATCAATGCGCAGATATAAGAGCGCGCCAAGCATGCACAAGCCGCTGGCCACCAGAAACGGCGCCTCCCAGTTGATGAACTGCACCATATAACCGATTGCAACGGACGCTAACATCCCGCCAAAGTTGCCGCACATGTTCATCACGCCCGAAACCGAGCCGGCGTATTCCGGCCCCACATCCATGGCCACAGCCCACGACACGCCGACCGTCAGCTCCAGGAAGAACAACGCCCCCGCCGTGAGCGCGACCGACAAGTAACGATCTTCCGTCAACGTCGCGGGAAGAATGCACGCCGCCGCCAACGCGAATCCGGTGATCGCCACCGAGCGTCGCGCAAACCGTAAATTCCTTCCGCGTCGAACCAGATGATCCGATAACCAGCCGCCCACCGTGTCGCCGATGGTGGCAGCGATCAACGGAACCATATGCCAGAATCCCATCTGCTTGAAATTGAACCCGCGCGCTTCCAGCAGGTAGGTCGGGAACCACGACAAGTAGATCCAGAGGCTGTAGTTGTAGCAGAAATACATCGCGCAGATCAGCCGCAGGTTTCCGCTCCGCAGAATCTGTCCCCAGGGAACCTGCGCGCGCCCGCTCGACGGTTTGGTCTTTCCGTCTTCCCGGATCACTGCGATCTCAGCCGCATTGACTGACGCGTGCTGCTCGGGGCGGTCGCGGTAGTACCATAGCCAGATTACCGCCCACAACGCGCCGATCAATCCGAAGATGTAAAAGACGCTGCGCCAACCGAAACCCGCAATCAGCGCAACGGCAATCGGCGGCGTCAACGCCGCGCCCAGGCGGGCGCCCGAATGTGTGATGCCCTGCGCGAAGCCCCTCTCGCTGGCCGGCAGCCAGAACGAAAGCGCGCGCGTTGCGGTCGGGAACGCGCCCGCTTCGCCCATCCCAAAGAGGAATCGCACGACATACATTGACCATGTGCCCAGAGCCAGGGAAGTCGCGGCGGTGAAGGCTGACCACCAGAGAACGATTACGGCCAGCACGCGCCGCGGCCCGAACCGATCCCCCAACCAGCCGCCCGGGATCTGAAAGAGCGCGTACGACAAATTGAACCCGCTGAAGATCCAACCCATCGTCACCGCATCGAAGCCATATTCTGCGCGGATATCCGTCGCCGCATGCGAGATGCAGACGCGATCCATGTAAGTGATCATATAGATGATCACCGTCAGCCACAGCACTCGATGCCTGACGCCAGTTGGGCGCTCCTGCGCCGGTGTGGAAGTAGTCATAGATTTGTAGGTGGTTGGTTGTTGGGGAGTAGTGGGTAGTGGGTAGTGGGTAGTGGATAGTGGATAGCTGACTGCGCTGCCCACTGCCCACTACCCACTACCCACTACCCACTCCCTGCTCCCCGATTCAATACCCTCGCGCCTTATCCACTACATTGAGCAGAGGCAGCCCGTTACTGTACCGTCGCACGTTTTCCGCCACGAGCGCCATCAGCCGCAGCTGTCGAATCGGCGCATTGCCCGAATTGTGTGGCGTGATGACCAGGTTCGGGCAATCCCAGAGCGGGCTCTCGGGCGGCAACGGTTCCGGCGTAACCACGTCGAGACCCGCCCCGCGAATCCATTTCTCTTTCAGCGCCTTGACCAGCGCCTCTTGATCAACCAGCCCGCCGCGCGAGACGTTGATGAAATACGAAGCCGGCTTCATCTTGCGGAAAACGGTCTCGTTGAACATCTGCCGCGTCTCTTTGGTCAACGGGGCCGCGCTCATCAGAACGTCAACCTGCGGGACCATCTCCATCAACCAGCCGGGTTCGCGCAGTTCCGCTACAAAAGCGGGTTTGGGAATCGGCTTCGCGTCGGTGGCGAGCACCTGCATCTCGAAGCCGTAATGGAGCCGGCGCGCAGTCTCCGAACCGATGCCGCCCATCCCAACAATACCGATGGTCTTGCGGTAAAGGTCGTCCAAAGGAACGGTACTCGCCTTCCACTTGTGGTCTTTGAAGGCCGGAATCGAGTCCTGTGTCAGGCCACGCGTCAAACTGAGCAGGAGCCCGATGGCGCTCTCGGCGATGACCGGCGCGAAGACGCGCTGCATGTTGGTCAACACGCACGAATGCTCCATCAGCTCTTTGGGCAGGCTTTCCACGCCGGCCGCCCACGTCTGCACCCATTTGAGCTTCTTCGCCGCCAGCATCGTCTCACGATCAACCACGCCGAGAATGACCTCGGCGTCGGCGACGTTGTTTTTCAACTCCGACCGGTCGGAGAGCATCCGAAGCGCAATGTTCTTACCCGCGGATCGAACCTGCTCTATCTCCGCAGGCGTCAATTTTTCCGCGCACACAATCTTGATGACCTCTTCTCCAGGTTTTGACTCGACCACCGGGTGGTTTGTGATTACCACAGGATTGCTGGAATTGTCGGGCGTTTGAGCATCCACAAAAGTAGCCGCCGCTCCCGTGGTCGCTAACCCGGCGAGAAAATTGCGACGGGTAATGTTGTCGTCGGTCATTGCTATTGCCTCCTATTAGTGCAAGCGGAGAAAACCCTCGGCCTGCGTGTTTGCGGGATTCAAGGAAATGCGTTACTTACATCCTTCCTACGGTTTGATCAATGCCTGAGGCCGTAAACCGTAGCCGGCTGTCCGATCTCCAACGCGCCCAAGTCCGGAGCCTTCCCGCCGAAGTTGTCATTGATAATAGGCAGTCGGCGGCCGGCGCCCACCGTAGCGCTCCCCGTCCGCAGGAGTCGATCCCATAGACCGCGTTTTCTAGCTCCTCTCATGGTAGCGGTCGAATACGGATGTCCTTGAAATAGAAAGTACTGTCCGGATCGTGAGCCTGCAAGGCGATGGCCCCGCCAGCCGGATTCAAACGCCGCCCAGCGCGCTCCGGAGGTCGAACCAGTTGCTCCGGCTCGGTGTAATCAACAACGACTTGCCCGTTGATGCGGACAATGATCCGTTTGCCCTGGACCGTCAAATGAACCTTGAACCATTGCGTCTCGTCCACCGGCGATTTGTCCAGGTCCACCACGGCGTAAAGGCTCCCGGTCTTGCGCGCCTCAGTTGGTGAGCTGTTGAGCTGGACTTCATAACCGTTGGCCAGGTGGTTCAATTGGTCCCGAACAGCGAAATCGGTGTGGAAGAAGATGCCCGAGTTCGAGCCGGGCTCACCGCGCGCCATGGCCTCCAGCTCGAAGTTCTTGAATCGCTCAAACCCGTCAGTTTTTTCTCCAACATAAAACAAATGCGAGCGGTCTTTTACCGACCGGGCGCGAATCACCCCATCCACGACAGAGAACGACTCCGGATGCACATTGGCTTTCCAGCCTTTCAGGCTCTTGCCATCGAAAAGACTTCGCCACCGCTCCTGAGCGCCCGCAGAATAGGTCGAGCACACAATGGCGAGTAAAAGAAGAAGGTTGATTCCTGGTTTCATATTCCTACGCTCATAATGCTGCTGTCGGTCACTCTCGATATGGATAGTGCACAGAGCGAGCAAAATGACCAACTATCTTTCCACTGGAAGGTTCTATAGAAAATATCCCGCCAGGTATCTCCTCACTACTACTACTGCGGGGGTCAAGTTTGTGGCCGAAACCTTCATAAAGAAATAGGTGTTTCCCGCCAGCGATCAGTTTGTGAAGAATAAACCGATTTTTTGGAAATGAAGCGGGAAGAGCTATTTTCAAAGGCGCATCCAGTTTAGTCGTCTCAGGAGTAACTTTCCAAAGATTGCCCTGATTGCCATCGTAAACGTAAAGGAAGAACTGATCGCCGAGCCAATTACCTGCTGGTAAATACTCCCCGGGGGTAGGCAATCGCCGAACCAGAACCTTATTATCCATGTCGAAGATATCAAGCGAAGGGCCATGACCTCTTTGACTATAAGTAATTCCGAACAACCATCGGCTATCAGGCGAAGGCAGCAATTGGTAAAGACCGGGCGCATCTATTCTGGGAAGTCGGACTAATGTCTTGGCATCGAAAACTTCAATTCCAATAGGGCCGCGCTGTGTGAATACCCAGCGTCCATCTGGCGACGGAACGCCCAGGCTGGACGGGAAGATCAATTTGCATAATTTGTGGGTGATCAGATCAAGCGCAAAGAGTGTGCAGCAACTATTGGCGTCAGGCGGAGCGGGTTGTTCGAGAAAGAGCTTGAGTCCATCAGGGCTGGCGACCACACTATGCGCATTGTCATTGACTGTGAAATAGCCGAGCGGTCGCAAAGTGTTCGCATCGAAAATGTGAAGACGGCGATTGCGCTGGGTTGCGATAATAACTTCACGTAGATCGTTGGCGCTACTTTGCATTGAGGCGTTGTGAAGGTTTAGTTGAGATTCCGTTATACCGCCGGGCCGTGATTGACCCGGCGACAAAATTACGACAAGTAGCAGAGAGATTAACCTGTAATGTCTCATTGTTGCGAATGGTAATGCCTTCGAAGTAGTTGTAATCCGCCGCCATCACGTCGAAGAGCCTGAAATTGCCGTTCCCATCGAAGATCACTTCGCCGTCACCGGCGGCTTTGATGACGATGGGTTTCTCAGGAGTCCCGTCACGTGTCAGCACATATGTACCGTCGAAAGGTATTCCGTATGGCGTCACGTAATCCATCCGGTCGGCCTTGTAGAGTCCCGTGTGAACGAGAATCACGTCGCCAGGCTGCACAGGACGTTCGCGCACCGGATTCCAATCGCCTGTGCCAGGCCCGTAGTAAGCCTCTTTGAGACCTTTGAATGATGGTTCCTGCTTCGGCCCTTCGTAATCAGGCGGGTAAACGTGCAACGTGCGGCCGCCTTGATAAGCTTTCGGCGCGCCACGCGTTTTTACCGTGACTTGCTGAACCGCCTGTCCAACAACGCCGTCCGGATCCGACATCGTGAAGCGGCATTCGTAACTGGCGCCCTCCTCCAGATCAAGAATGCTGCCCGCGAACATGCGCGGCGTCCAATATTCCAGAAACTCCCGCGCCCGCCAGACCTTCTCGTCGCCGATCCGCAACAATGGTAGCGCTTCGCGCCACTGCGACTCGCCGGCTTTTCGGTACTGGACCGCTACTGTCGCGTTGCGGTTGTCGTCGCCCTTGATCTTCCACTCGAAACCGAGATTGATTAGGGTGGGTGGGTCTACAATGAAATCACCACTGCTGACCGCGTTGTTGTTCTGCTGAAGACTCGTAATGTAAGAAGAAAACAGCCAAACGACTGCCAGCAGCGGCCCCATTCGTCTCATAGTGAATTCTCCTACTCAACCGGTGATTTGAGGTATAAGTTCGCCATGCACATCCGTCAGCCTCATATGGCGACCATTGAAGAAATAGGTCACCCGTTTGTGATCCAACCCCAGCAAGTGAAGGATGGTCGCGTGCAGGTCGTGGCAGGGGACGATCTGTTCTTCGGCCTTATAACCGACCTCGTCGGAGGCGCCGATCTTCTGGCCGCCCTTGATCCCGGCTCCGGCCATAAAAATGGTCATCGCTCCCGGGTTGTGATCGCGTCCGAGTCCGCGCTGGGAGATCGGCATGCGCCCGAACTCTGAATGCCACATGACCAATGTTTCATCGAGCAGCCCGCGTCGTTTCAGGTCGGTAATCAATCCCGCGATCGGTTTGTCCACTTCCGGCGCATGCAGCCCGTGGTTGTCTACTATGCTGGCGTGGGCGTCCCAGGTATCCACGTTCTGATTGAGGAGCGAGCCGCTGTAGAGTTGGATGAAGCGCACGCCGCGTTCGACCAGCCGGCGCGCCAGCAAACACTGTTTGCCGAAAGGGGCGGTCACAGAATGGTCCAAACCATAAAGACGTTTCGTCTCCTCGCTCTCGCGCGAGATGTCCACGGCTTCGGGCGCGCACATCTGCATGCGGTAGGCCATCTCATAAGAAGCTATCCTTGCCGCCAGTTCTGTACTGCCCGGATGCTTCTCGGCGTGGTCCTGATTCATCCGGTTCAGTTGATCGAGTCGCGCACGCTCCTGCTCCGGCGTGACATAGTTGGATGGGGGCGACAGATCGAGGATCGGGTCGCCGGTGGAGCGGAAGACCGTGCCCTGGTAAGCTGCGGGCAGAAAGCCGGCGCTCCAGTTGGCCGGGCCGGAGAACGGCCCGCCCCGCGCGTCGTAAATCACCACGAAGCCCGGCAGGTTCTGGTTCTCGCTGCCCAATCCGTAAGTCACCCACGAACCGACGCTGGGAAAGCCCATCAAGATTGATCCGGTGTTCCACTCGTAATGCGCAAGCACATGGTCGTTCGATCTGCCCTGGCAGGAATGGATAAATGCCAGGTCATCCACGATGCTTGCGATGTGCGGGAACAGCTCGGAGACCCACGCGCCGGATTGACCGTATTGTTTGAATCGGTACGGACTCTTCATCAGCGGCCCCGGAAAGCCTTGCCGGACGCGAATATCGCCTTTTCCTTCGAGCGGCATTCCGTGGTATTTCTCGAGCGCCGGTTTGTAATCGAAGGTATCCACGTGGCTCACGCCGCCGCTCATAAACAACGAGATCACCGATTTAGCGCGGGGTTTGAAATGCGGCGGCTTCGGCAGATTGGGCGAGCCCGGAAAGCCTTCTCGACTGGCGCAGGCGGAGGCCGGCCTGGAAGGTTCTTGAGCCAGAAGCCCGTCCCGGCCGAGCAGGTCAATCAGCGCCAGTCCGCTGATTCCTGATCCGGCCTCGAATAGAAAATCTCGGCGGGAAATGAATCGGAGTTTGCTCATATTTTACTCCTCTCGCTGTTGGGCCTTTGCGTAACGGACTTTGCCAGCAACCGCTCAACATTGCGGAATAGAATCTTCTCGCGGTCCTCCGGCGTCAGGAACGCATTCCTCACGCGAGCGATCACTGCCGAAGGTTCATTGATCGTAAAATCCGAGCCATAGAGCACGCGATCGGCGCCAATCTCCTTCACGGCTCGTTCGAGAATCCCGACCCGCTCGATCCCCGATCCCGAAAGCTCTATACAGGTGTTCATGTGTTTAGCGACGATTTCGATCCGGGCGAAAATGTCTTCGCGGGCGCTGCCGAGGTGCGGAAAGACGATGGTGTTTTCTGGGAAGTTCTCGGCCAGATACCGCATCTCGCGTGTATTGGTGTGAATTTGAACTATCAGGTTCAGCTTCGCGGCCAGCTTCATCACCTCTGTCCATTCCGGCGTCTCGTATTTGTAGCCGGTCATGTAGTTGCAAAATTCGCCGAGCCAGACGAAGCCGAACTGGCGATGACACTCCTCTATCTCTCGCAACGCGTCGTCAATGCGGAACGGAGTGATTACGCAACTTCCGCGGAATCGTCCTTTGTAACGATCTACATATTTGGCCACCTCACGGTTCCCGTTGCGGTAATCGTCCGGGCTTTGTGCCTTGTTGCTCCACGACGAAGAGATGACGCCTCGCCGCACGCCGCATTTGTCCAGATAGGCCACGAATTCCGCCATATTCCGCGTGACCAGGTTCCACTGAAAGTTCTCGCCGTTGTCACTGGGGATGTGGAGATGGGCATCGAAGATCCCGCGCCGCGTCTCGGTCTGCGCTTCAATAGACAAAGGCTCGCCAATAACGAAGTTAGCCAGCGCAACTACGGCGCCCTGTAGGAATTTCCTGCGATGAACATGGGACACGTTGACCTCCTATTCAGTTGATGTAGACGAATTCGTTCGCGTTCAGCATGACATGCGCCATGTCAGTAAGCGCCGATAGTCCGGAATCAGCCCCGGAAGCCCTTCTGGTGTGGTAGTCCCGCTGTTTCTGCAAAAAAGTTAGGGATTGATCCATCTCTTTCTGCGACGGTTCGCGGGCGAGCGCAATTTGATAAAGTACCCGAATCTGTTTTGCCGGATCGGCGCCCGCCTCACGCGCAACCCGTTCGGCGAAATGCCTGGCTTGAATCAACACGAATTCGTTGTTTAGCAGCGTCAACGCCTGCGTCGGGACAGTCGTCGTGTTGCGCATCTCGCAGGTCACGTTCGGGTCAGGCTGGTCGTGGACCTCGAACATCGGATACTTCAACCCACGCTTCCAATAAGCGTAGACGCTGCGGCGCCAGGTTGAAGGCTCCTCAGTAGTCATCACCCACTTGCCCTGCAGATAGCTTTCCCTCACCGATTTAGGGATCGCCGGGAAGAATGGTTGCCCTCCGGCCTGCAGATTGATCCGGCCGCTGGCCGAAAGGATCACGTCGCGGATGGCCTCGGCCTCCAGCCGTCGCAGCGGGAATCGCCACAGATAGACGTTGGCCGGGTCTTTCTCCAGGTTGCCCGCCTGAGAGAAACTGGAAGCCATCTTGTAAGTCTCGGAATTCATAATCAGCCGGCTCATCTGCTTGACGCTCCAACCCTGACGGATGAATTCAGTGGCCAGCCAATCGAGAAGCTCCGGATGCGATGGCTTGGCGCCCATCTTTCCGAAATTGCTAGGCGTCGCGACGATTCCGCGACCGAAGTGCCAATGCCAGATTCGATTCACCATCACGCGCGCGGTCAACGGGTTGTCGGGCGAAGCGATCCATTCGGCCAGCGCGCGGCGGCGTCCACTGCTGCCGCCGGTTTTCGGCGGATGAGAGGTCGGCGGCGCGCCATTGACCAGGGCTTGAAGATAACCCGGCTCGACGACGAATGATTTCTGATCCTCGGCCACGTCTATGCCGTTAGCCGCGAAATAGACTGGTGGCGGCTGGTATGGCTGTCCCGGTTGCGGCAGGAAGCAGCATTCGACCCCGTAATTGAATCTGTCGCCCTTGCCGGGCAGCGGTTCGTCGCCCGCCCCATCCGGCGTCAGCCGGTAATCACCGTCGCGCACCCCTTCGGCCACAAGCAGGGGAGCAGGCATTCGCTTCAGAAGTTCTTCGACCTGATCAAGAAGCTTTCCTCGAACCGCCTGATCCGCGTCATTCACATTGATCCGCTGGCGGGAATAGAGCGCAGTCACGTTCTGATTGACGGCGGCGTCCGGATCAATGTCCAGCGAGACGATCTGCGCGGCAAGCAGCTTTTGCCCCGGCGTTCGCTTTTCTTCCGGCGTTCGCACGGCGACCTGAATCTCTTCGGGGAACTTCGCCAACCTCCTCTCGAATGCGGCTTTTCTGTATGGCCCTTCGATCTCGAAGACTCTCCGCATCAGCGGTCTGATCTGATCTTCGACTTCCTTCTTGGCCTTCTCGTACTCGACGACTTTTTCCCGTGGCGCGAGCTTGTGGTCGTATTCCACATTGCCGAAGAGCATGGCCATCGTGCGGTAATAATCCATGCGCGAGATGGGATCGAACTTGTGATCATGGCACCGAGCGCAGTTGACCGATATACCCATGAAACCTTGAAAGGTGGTGCGGATCGTGTCGTCGAGATATTCGTACCGGTAGTAGGGGTTGTCCTTCTCGCGATAGCGCACACGCGGGCCGATGCGGTAGTAGGTCGTGGCGATCAGGCCGTCGTCATCCCGATCATCGAGTTCGTCGCCGGCTAGTTGCTCAATGATAAACCGGTTGTAGGGTTTGTCCTGGTTGAATGATCTGATGACATAGTCACGGTATCGCCAGGCGTTGGCGATATCAAAATCATGCTCATAGCCGGAGCTGTCGGCATAGCGCGTCACATCCAGCCAGAACCTGCCCCATCGTTCTCCGTAATGTGGCGAGGCAAGTAAACGCTCGATCAGCTTTTCATAGGCTTGCGGCGAAGAGTCGTGAACGAAATCATCCACTTCCTGAGGAGTGGGCAGAAATCCGGTCAGGTCCAGGTACGCTCGCCGGATCAGCGTGTTGCGATCCGCTTGCGGCGCGGACTGGAGGCCTTTCTGATCAAGCGCATACTTGATGAAAGCGTCTATGGGATTCGTCTTCCACCGAGGGTCAGTCACTTTTGGGATCGGATGCGGCGCCGGTTTCTGGAAAGACCACCATTGGCGATCTTCTGGTGTGATCGCGCGTTCCTTGTAGCCTGCGACGGATGGGGCTGACTGCGCAGTCACGCCCTCCCTTGAGGTCGGGCTACTGACACTGTCAATCCAGGATTTCAGAACGGCGATCTCCTGTTCTGTCAGCGGAGGGAGCGGCGCCATCGGCATCATCGGTTTATCCAGCCCGGCCACGCGCCGGTAGAGCAGGCTCGCCTCGGCGTTCCCTGGAACGATGGCCGGCCCTTTCTCTCCGCCCTTCAAGATTGTCTCCAACGTGCGCAGATCGAGACCAGACATCTGAACCGCTTCGCCGTGGCACTGGAGACACTTCTGCTTCAGGATGAAGAAGGCTTCCTTGTCCGAAGGCTGAGCCTGTTGAGCGTCCGAGTGGGCCGTATGAATAAAGCTGTAGCCGAGCAACGCAGACGCCAGGACGCATAGGGTTTTCAGTTTTCTGCTAACGTTGCGGTTCATTTTCAGCGCCCTCCTGCAACGCGGAGTCACGCAATAAGTTTTTCAGCCACGGTCAGTGCGGCCAAACTCAGTGCGGAATGACCGCGTCTCTCAAATGCGCGATGTTCGGGTAGCCGTTGATCGCCAATCGGCACGACGGCCCGGGGCCATAGAAGCGTGGCGCGTGGAAGGTGAACGGCGGAACGTAAACAACGTCACCTTCCTCCGCAATGATCACGCCGACATTCTCAATCGGGTAGCGAATCTGTCCCGCCATCACCAGCCAGAACTCGGCGCATTCGGGATGATAATGGCCGCGATCCTTGGGGTTAAGCGGCGGCAGATTCTTCTCATAACCGTAGATGATGTTGGACACGGCGCGGTCGTCGTGCACGAAACGTTCGCCTTTGTAATCTGGAGCTTTCGCCAGTTCGTACAGGTTTATGTGGGGCCGATTACCGTGGTCGTAAGGGCCGGGTTTACGATTAAGAACGACGGGGATCCATTCGATGCCCGCCGTCTCAGGCGGTTTGACATCCTGCGGGTACATCGTCTTGGCCTTGGCGATGTTGATCTCGAAACGTAACGAGGGTTTGTCGCCGATTGTCTCCATTGAGTAGATAGTTTGCATCGGAACCTGCGCCATCGAACCTTTGGTCGCCACGAACGGCTCCTGGCCTTCGATCTCGAAACGAATCTGTCCATCCATCACGACCCACCACTCGCGCGTGTCGGGATGAAAGCGTTTGGAGACTTTGGTTCCCGGGGCCGAGGCGATGTAGGCCGCATTGATATGATCGTCGTCCACGATCACCTCTTTCCAGTCCGCCTGGCCTTTATGCTTGGCCTTCAGCTCAGAGAGCTTTGTGTGCGGTTTGTGAGGCGGGATGTACTTGCTTGGTTGTTTAGGCTTGGGCGCCCAACTGGGCGACTCCTGACTCCTGACTTGTGGTTGCGCCAGCGTCAGGGCGAGGAGAGCAATGGATAATACGGTTGAAGTGATCAGTGTTCTTTTCATGGCGGTGACCTCGAACTTGTACCGTAGGTTGTCCAACCTGCGGGGGCTTCCGTTACTCGAAAATTGGCAGGAAATGAACGACTTTCGTCAGCGCGCATGTCGTCATTGAATGTTCAGTTAGTGGAGACATCCGCAGGTTGGACAACCTACGGAACATTCAATTCACTTCGCGTCCGCCGACCCAGACTTTGTTGATCTTGCGAGTGTTGCGGATGTCCGCGAGAGGGTCGGCGTCCAACAAAATCATGTCTGCGCGTTTGCCTTTCGCAAGCGCGCCGAAATCGCCGGAAATGCGCAGCGCCGTGGCGGTGTTTGAAGTCGCCGCCTGCAACGCCTGCGCAGGCGTCAGTCCGGCCTCGACCATCAGTTCAAGCTCGCGGTGCTCGAAGAATCCCTGGAAGCGCGCCGGAGGGCCGGTGTCCGAGCCGAAGGCGATGTGAACACCCGCGTCCCAGAGCTTCTTGAGGTTTTTCTTCGCCATTGCGAGCTGCCCCGGAAATTTGGAGAAATCAGGATCGGCTTTGATCCTTGCGCCATACGCCGGATCTTTCAACTGCTTGATGATTTCGGGGTCAATCCAACGGTTGAAGAAGGGGTCGTCCAGAAACGCGGGCGGCGTGGCGTAACGGACTTCTTCGACCGCATCGACCTCGCGCGGCACGCCGGCGTTACCGGGAAGCACAGCCGGGTAACCTTGCGTTCCGGTGAAGCCACGTCCTGCGGTAAAGACCGTCGCGCGCGGAGCTTCATCGGCTTTGGCGGGGCCGCGCAGCTTGAACATCGGTTCAAAGTCCGTGCCCAGGCTCTGCACGGTTGTGACGCCATAGCGGGCATATTGGCGCAATTGCGCGAGGACGTTCTCCTCGCTGTAATTTTCAGGCCCGGCCTTGAGTCCCTTGGTCATCCCGACGTGTCCGTGCGCGTTGATCAAACCCGGAATGAGCGTTTTGCCCTCTCCCGAAATTACGGTCGCGCCTTTGGGAATCGGCGTCGAAGCGCGCGGGCCGACGGCCTGGATACGGCTGTCACTGACCACGATCACGCTGTCGCGGATCGGCGCGTTCCCTGCGCCGTCCCAGAGGTTCACGCCGGAGATCGCAAAGATTGACGCGGTGGAACCCGCGGACGTTTCTGAAGTCCCGCCGCAATTGAACATCAGTAGCGCCGCCAGGCACACAAAGAGAGACAGGGTAAGCGTGAAGAAAATTTTCTTGCGCATAGTCGGACTGAACGCGCCAGTTCTGGCTCTCCGGGCATTTGACCCGTTTAGCTATTACGGCGGCGCGCCTCTTCGAGAATTTCTTTCGCCCGCGTAGGATTGAATATCCCGCACGAACAGAAACGAGAAAAATAGTTACAGGCTTGTTCGGGGGTGCGGCGGCCTTCCTTGACCCAGTCAATCATCTTCCGCGCGAAATTGAAAGAGATCATGCCGTGACCGCACATCGTGGAGAGTTCCATCACCTGCCGGTCGGCCAAACGGTCGGTCTGGCCCATGAAACCGAGCGAGTACTCGACACTGTGGCGGGTGACGCCTGCGCCGTCGCAGCATTCCTGCGCGCGGTCAATCAGGGCGCTGATGTTGATCGAAAGGCCAAGATCTTCCTTTTGTAATTCCGTGACGAACTCTTCCACCGCTTGGATGTTGTCGAAGACCGCCGCCACCGTGGTCGGCGCGTTGACGCCTTCAATCGCAGTTTCAAAGTCCGGCTCGCTCTTGCGCGACCAATGGGCGGTCGGGTTCAGGTTTTTGGAAGGCCGGTAAGCTCCGCCATGGGACGCGTCGCCCAGGTTGACTGGGTTGTATTTTGTGGCCGTGCGCAAAAAACGTTTCAGCTTGGGGACCGAATCCTTGTCATTGTATCCGCGACAGGGAATGGCGAAGACAATGAAATCATTGCTCAGGTTCTTCTCGTTGCCGTAGCGATGCAGAGTGTTGGTCATAGCTTTTCTTTCGGAAATTGACAGCGTCCGGGAACCAACGACAAATTGAAGTTTGTCGGGCGTTTTCAGAGAGTTTTCAGCCAATAGTGGCGCGCGCTTGCGCAATCTCCACGGACGGACGCCCCAGACCGAGATTGGTCTTGCCTCGGTTGAACGTGAATCCTTCGCGGAGTAATAGCTCTTCCAGGCGGTTCTCGCCTTGTTTATCGCAACGCGCCGCCGCGCCGACCGCGACTACGGTGTCGAGTGTCTTCGCCACCTCTTTGATTTTTTGCAAGACGGCGGGCGCGTTGTCGAGCGTCGTTTTGAATTCGACGATGGCGGAGAGAATCTTCTCGTTCAATATGTCGGATCGGATCTCGCCTGTCTTAGTGTCAGCCATCAGGCTCGTGACCGGATTCCGTTTCTCGAATTCGATTCCCATCCGGGCGAGCGCCGTTGTCATTTCCTGAATCTGCCAGAAGCGGACGCCGATCGTAGGCCTGCCGAATTCGACGGTGAAGCCGGCGTCATCGTGACCAACGCGGTTGGTGACGTCGTTGGTCTTAACCTCTTCGGTCCCGCGGCCGTGCACGCCTGTGCTTTCATGTGGGACGATCGGGTCAGAGAAGGCGCGTCGCACGATTCGCGGCCAGGCGAGTTCCTGCTCGGTGATGGCCGCGGTGGGACAGACGTCTGGTTCCGGATCGAAGCGCCACCGCAACCAGCTTCCGATCTTGCGAATCGTTCGCACCATCGTCGGGTTGAGGTGTTCGGCGCTCATTCCTCGGAAGCAGGTGTAGCATTCGACACACTCGTCCTGGTTGACCGTCGCCCGTTTTATTTCGGGATCAATGTGGATCGCGCCCATCGGACAGACCGCAACGCAATTTCCGCAGGCGACGCATTTCTTTGGATCAATAATCATAGCCCACTCCGTTTGCAATCGGGTTTGTTTTTAATCGGCGCCACGTGCGGTAGCGAGCGCGGCTTACGGCAACGGGACGATTGTGGAAGTCAAGGTCGCTACCGTTCTTGGTTCTGAAGCGCTGCATGAATTATCGATGTTGGAAAGGTGGAAAAAAAGCAGCCAGAGATTAGCACCACATTCGGATTCAAGGCAAATTACTAAGCTTATACTCTAATCGGCCTGTCGGCGCCGATGGTCGCAGTGCTTCCGGCTGAAAGGCGCCGGCAAGTCTCGACGCGTCGGGCCGGCGAGGCACATAATGCTCGCAGATGGCGGCGGTCGTGTCTGAAAGGCTGGCCAATGGCCGCCGCCGAATGGGAGAATTCCTCTCCCGGTTACTTTTTGACGAAGGAGTGAAAACGTATGCGTAGAATGAGATGGTCGAAACCGATTTCAATGTTTCTCGTTGCTTGCTTGTTCGTGTTAAGCCTTGTGACGGGTCCGGATGTGAACGCGCAACGTAGACGCAATTCCGAAGCGGGGAAGAAAAAAGCGGCCAAACGCATCGGCATTGGCGCGGCCATTGGCGCCGGAGCCGGCGGATTGATCGGGGGCAGAAAGGGCGCGCTAGTGGGGGCTGGCGTAGGCGCGGGCGGCGGCGGCCTCTATCACATTCACAAGAAGCGCAAATACGAGAGGCGTCGTCATCGTTGAGGGAAAATTCTTGAGGACGTTGGCGAATGGGTAGGGAATGGTCCGCTTTCGCGCGGAACCTGGGCAATTCGAGCGATTGTGGCGCAGGGAAGGGTAGGGCGCCCCATGCGGTCAAAGGCGCGTTGTAGGTCGATTCTGCCGATTTCATCGGCGTGGACCTGGGCGTTGTGAACATCACCAATGACTCGAACGGCGTTCGATTCATTGGCGCCAGCGTTGAACGCGTTCGCCAGAAGAAGTACAAACATCGCCAAGCTATGCGACAGGCGGCGGCGAGGAGAAAAGCGATGGGCTATCGCCCGAAGTCCATTCGCCGCAAGCTCAAGAACCTGTCGGGCAAGGAAGCCAGGTTTCCCAGGGAGTGGTTGACTGTAACATTTTTCGGAACATCGCCTGAATATGCTTAACGCGCTGAAGTGGAAAAAAACGATCATCACGCTACCCTTCCTGCTGGCCTTTGCCAATTATCTGATCTGGTTTGAGACGACGTCGCGTGAGGCGGGGGCGCAGCGTCCTCAAGCGGGCGATCCAAACTTGCCAAACTTGCCAAACTTGATAGATGCAGGGAAGCGTCATTTCGAGGCGCACTGCGCCGCATGTCACGGCGCGGATGGCAAGGGAGGAGAGCGCGGGCCGGACATTGTCTCTCCTGAAAATGCCCGCAGACGATCAGCCGATGACTTGAGCGAACTGATCCGAAGGGGGATCCCGGCTGGAGGCATGCCAGCATTCCAACTATCTGTGCGAGAGTTGCAGGAGCTAGTAGCGTTTGTTCGCTCCCTCTCGGCCCCCGCAATCGAGAGCGCAGTAGCAGGTGACGTCGCCGCCGGCGCCGCATTCTTCTTCGGCAAGGGAAATTGTTCTTCTTGCCACATGGTCAGGGGGCGCGGCGGGCTCCTGGGCCCCGATCTCTCTGAATTGGCTGCTGAACGGACCTTGCCTGAAATTGAACAATCGCTGCGCGCTCCTGGCGCGCGGATAACACCTGGCTTCAGTCTGGTCTCGGCGCGGCTACACGACGGGCGGGCAGTGCGGGGCTTTGTAAAAAACGAGAGCAATTACGACCTGCAACTCCAGAGTCTCGACGGAAAGTTTCATCTGTTGCGACGCCAGGAGGTCGCCGAACTGATCCGAGAAACCACGTCGCTAATGCCGGAATTGAAGGCGAATGAAGAGGAGGCCCGCAATCTTCTCGCCTATTTGAGCCGTTTATCGGGCGTCGCGTCGGTCGGCGAGGGATCTGTCCCTGGCCCCACGTCCAACTCTTCATACGCGACGACAGGGTCTCCAGGTGGAATATCTTTTGCCGAGATAGTAGAACCCAGAACGGGAGACTGGCCCACTTATCACGGCCATCTCAGCGGCAACCGCCACAGCTCGCTCCGGCAGATTCACGTTGGCAATGTAGCGCAGCTGGCTCCCAAGTGGATTTTCTCAATCCCGAATGTTCGGCGGCTGGAATGCACTCCAGTGGTCGTGGATGGCGTCATGTACGTGACGACCGCCAATCGAGCGTATGCCTTGGACGCGCAAAGCGGCCGGCAAATCTGGCGTTATCAGCGCCCTTTGACCAAAGGCCTGGTCGGCGATGCGGCGGGAGCGATCAACCGCGGAGTGGCGGTCCTCGCCGACAAAGTGTTTATGGTGACCGACAACGCTCATCTGATCGCGCTCCACCGTGGCGCCGGGAGATTGCTCTGGGATGTGGAGATGGCGGATTACCGGGAGCATTACGGGGCCACCTCCGCGCCGCTGGTGGTCAAGGACCTGGTGATCTCCGGAATTTCCGGAGGGGATGAGGGCGTGAGAGGTTTCCTTGCCGCTTACAAGGCTTCCACCGGCGAGCGAGTGTGGCGGTTCTGGACCATTCCGGAGCCCGGCGCTCCGCTGTCGGAGACCTGGGTCGGCAATGCGCTGCCGCACGGATGCGCCACGACCTGGCTCACCGGAACCTACGATGCGAAAGCCAATCTCCTTTACTGGACGACCGGCAATCCCTGCCCGGACTACAACGGCGATGAGCGCAAGGGGGACAACCTCTATTCCGATTCGGCGCTGGCGCTGGAACCCGAAACAGGAAATTTGCGCTGGTATTACCAGTTCACTCCCCACGACCTCCACGATTGGGACGCGCAGCAAACGCCGATGTTGATTGACGTCGAGTTCCAGGGCCGTCAGCGACAGTTGCTTGTGCAGGCCAACCGCAACGGGTTCTTCTATGTTCTCGATCGGATAACCGGAGCCCTGTTGCTGGCCAAACCCTTCGTAGAGCGACTAACCTGGGCTAGCGGCATTGGGACTGACGGGCGGCCACAGCTTTTAAGTGGCGGCGCGCCGACGCCCGCAGGCGTAAAGGCGTGCCCGGCGGTGGAAGGGGCGACGAATTGGATGTCCACTGCCTACAACCCGGAGACGGGACTCTTCTATGTTATGGCCCTCGAAAAATGCGTCATTTACAGCAAATCTCCGGAACCTTGGGAGAGAGGCAAATCATTTTATGGAGGAGCTACCAGGGAGGCGCACGATGAGCCTGGCAAGAAATTTCTGCGCGCCATCGAAGCGCAGACCGGAAAGATCATCTGGCAATACTCCCAGATCGGTCCGGGCAACTCCTGGGGCGGGGCGCTCTCAACCGCCGGGGGACTTGTTTTCTTCGGTGACGACAGCGGAGCCTTTGCCGCAGCGGAGGCCAAGTCAGGCAAACTGCTCTGGTATTTCCATACGAATGAGCTGTGGAAAGCATCCCCTATGACTTACCTGGCTGGCGGCAAACAGTATGTGGCCGTGGCGGCAGGCTCGAACATTCTGGCGTTCGGGTCGCCATAAGCTTTGGGGACAAAAAACTAACTGTCCTTCGAGTCGCGGCGCCCGAGCCGCATCTCGCTTGACACCCAGGCGAAACTGCGCTAGCGTCCGGCCAATCTTACTCCTAACATCACACATGGAGGTGAAGCCGTGAAACGAGGTAATAAACGAAGTAGTATGGTTGCTCGGGCGGTGGGCATTCTGCCCTGTTTAGTCGCCGGGCTCATGTTTATGGGCTATGAAGCGCCTGTCGCGTCAGCCCAAGTCCTTTACGGTTCGATTGTCGGCACCGTGACAGATCGGGCAGGCTCTGTGGTCCCCAAGACGGTTGTAAAGGTCACGAGCACAACGACCGGTTTGTCCCGCGAGGCTACTGCCGACTCGGCCGGTTATTATTCCATCCCAAACCTACCCCAGGGTGAGTATGAACTCTCTACTACCGCAAGCGGGTTCAAGCCTCTTACCCAAAAAGGCGTCGCCGTTCTCATCAATAACGTGACGCACATGGACGTCACCCTGGATGTGGGTGGAGTCACTGAAACTGTCACGGTCGAGGTCACCACCCCTCCTCTTCAAACCACGAAGGCGGATGTAAGTGTGAGCCTGGAATCGCAGGCGATTAGTAACCTACCCCTTCCTGGCTACCGCAATTACCAAAGTCTCGTTAACCTGGTTCCAGGCGCTACGCCGGGGCGTCTTCAGAACGCGGTTACCGATACGCCCGGGCGCGCCTTAACAACGAACGTCAACGGTCAGGAACGCGGCGCCAATAACACTCGGGTGGACGGCTCGGCCGATATTCTGGTGACGATGCCTCACCATGCGGTATACGTTCCGCCTGTGGAAAGCATTCAAGAGGTCAACATCTCGACCAATAACTTCGATGCGGAACAGGGGATGACCGGCGGCGCCGCCGTGACCGTCACGACCAAGTCCGGAACCAATCATTTTCACGGCAGCGCTTTCGCCATGCACCAAAACGCCGCCTTACGGGCTTTTCAGTGGGATGAGAATCGCGCCGGCCTGACGAAAAAGCCTAAAGGCATCCGAAACATCGACGGTGGCAGCATCGGCGGACCGATAAAGGAAAACAAGCTGTTTTTTTTCGCTAACTGGGAAGGCACTTTCGAGCGTGTGGGCTCTTCCTCGCTCTTTTCGGTCCCGACGGATGACCTCCGCGCGGGGAATTTCAGCGCTAAACTGGGTAAACAGATTTTGAATGCCAAGGGCGAACTCATTCCGGTGCCCACCACAGAGGGCGGCTCTGTGCCACTTCAGGAAGGGATGATCTTTGATCCCTTCACCGGCAACGAGGATGGCACGGGCCGGTCAGTATTTTCCAGCGGTGGGCGTCTCAACGTCATCCCTGCTTCACGGCTGAACGGCCCTATGATGAAGCTGTTGGCCTTGGTCCCTCGCCCAAACCTGCCTGGGGACCTGGACAATTATTTCACCACGGGCACGCAGCGCTTGAACCGCAACAACCTCGATGGCAAGGTCAATTGGAATCGGAATGAGAAGCACAATCTCTGGTTCAAGTACAGCGTTATGAACGCTCTGGTTCACGGCGACTTCGGCCTGGGCAAGGCAGGCGGCGAATGCTTGTGCGACGGTGGCGTCGGTGAAGGCCACACGCTAGTGCAGATAGCAGGCATCGGACAAACCTATACCGTCTCGCCGAACTTCCTGATTGACGGGACGTTCGGCTGGACCCGATTTGGCCAGAACGTGCAGACGCCTGACCTTGGCACTAACTTCGGAAGCGAGGTGCTGGGGATTCCCGGTACTAACGGGCCTGATCCACGGGAAAGCGGTATGCCGGCGTTTTTTATCTCCGACTATGCAAGCCTCGGCAATACCGAAAGTTGGAATCCCCTGTTCCGCAATGACCAGTCCTACACTTTCAATACGAATGCAAGCTGGACGAAGGGCGCTCACGAGATCCGGTTTGGCTTTGATTTTCTCCACCATCTCATGAACCATTGGCAGCCGGAGCTGGGCGAGGGCCCACGCGGCGCGTTCACTTTCGATCCTGGCGTAACGGCCCTGAACCCCGAGGCTCTCGAGGAAGATGAAGATATCGGATTCAAGGATGGAAAAACTCCATCTTTTGAGAACGGCTGGAACGGCCTGGCAGGGTTTCTGCTGGGCACGCCCACCCATTCGGGAAAGAGCAGCCAGTACATCAAGATGGACAGTTTGGAGAACCAGTATGGTCTTTACATCCGCGACCGGTGGCGCGCCACATCAAAACTGACTCTCACCCTCGGATTGCGATGGGAGCTTTACCCCAACCGGAGACGCTCCGCCGGTCTGGGTATCGAATCATATGACCCCAAAACCAACGAAGTCCTGGTCGGCGGGCGGGGTAGCATTCCACAAGACAATAATGTGGGCTACAGCAAGAAACTCTTTGCGCCCCGTGTTGGTTTTGCATATCAAATGGGGAGTTCCACAGTGATCCGAGGCGGCTACGGCATCACCTACCACTCTCATCCCTGGGGCGCTCAAGCACTGCGTGGTTGGTATCCGCTGACGATCGTTGCGGTCTTCGACGGCGAGAACGGTTTCCAGCCGGTCACCACCGACCCAAATTACGTGCGGGCGGGCGTCCCGAACAGACCGCTGGGCTCCGGTGTCGGTATTCCACCGATCTGCTGCCCGGATATTGGCAAGGGGCGGATTCCGCTGCCGTCCGAGTCCGAGATGGGCTACCCCGTCGCCAATCAGGAGTTGCACCGGGGCTACATCCAGTCGTGGAATCTCATCATCGAACACAAGCTTCCGGGCGAGTTCGTAACTTCTATTGGATACGTCGGCACGGCGTCCGTGAACGGCTTCGCCTTTCTGGACATCAATGCTTCACAAATACCCGGCTCCGGTAATGACGGACGCCCGCTCTTCGCCAAATTCGGACGCACCTCGACAACCAGGGAATGGGATGGCCGGACGCACAGCACATACCACTCTCTCCAGACCACCATCAATCGCCGCCTGTCACGCGGCCTGTTCCTTAAGGGCGCGTACACTTACTCGCATGCGATCGATATGGCGCCCTACAGTGACTGGACGGAGTTTCTATGGAATGCGGCGAGTGTGTTCTCTCGGAATCGCGCGTCGGCCAGCCACAACATCCCACACATGTTCCAGCTCGGCTATTTGTATGAGCTCCCCTTCGGGCCCGGCAAGAAATGGGCCACCAGCGGCGGAGCGGCGACAGTACTGGGCGGCTGGCAGATCAACGGCACCTTCAGCGCTTACCAGGGACGGCAGTTCACGCTTACCGCCTCCGATGCCGGGCTGAACATGCCGGGCAACGAGCAGACGCCGGACCAGATTAAGCCCAAGGTCGAAAAGCTGGGCAAGGTCGGTGATGACGGTACCTGGTTCGACAAAGATGCATTTGCGCGGCCCACGGGAGCCCGGTTTGGCAATGTGGGCCGTAACACGATGCGCGGACCCGGCGTGGTGAATACCGACTTGAGCCTGTTCCGCACCTTCAAAATCCGGGAGAGGCTCGATCTGCAATTCCGGGCAGAGGCGTTCAACTTTAGCAATACGCCTCACTTCGCAAACCCGAATCGCAACGCCAATAGCTCGAGCTTCGGGAAAATCCTCGAAACGCAATCGCAGGACGCAATCGCTCGATCGCGAGAGTTCCGTTTTGCCTTACGTGTGAGCTTCTAGTCTTCTCTTTACCTGTCGCCGGGGATGGCAGACAACTCCACCGTGAGCCGCAGATCTTCTACCTCCTTTAATACTACGCTGTCGGGCTTCCTTCTCTCTGCCGACTTGATGGTGAAACTGAGCCCGATCCCTCCGGCAACCAAGCTCAGCATCGTTGTGTCGTTGTTCCCTTCCTGCACGATGTTCAGCGTGAGGCCAGCGGCATGACAGGCAGAGAGAACCCGATCGTAATAGAGGGGAGCAGCCGCGCGCGGAAACCAGACAAATGGTTCCCCTTTTAGATCCCCAAGTTTCACTCGCTTTCTTTTGACAAGCGGGTGCGATTGGGGAAGGGCAAGCACAATCCGCTCGGAGCTGATTCTGTGGGCCTTCAATTGGGGTATATCAGTTGGAAGTACGTACACGAACCCCATGTCCAACTGCTGGTCGCGCAATTGGGCGCCCGTTGCGACAGAACTGCTCGGAAAGAGATCCAGTCGCACGTCCGGCCATCTGTCGCGGAAGTCGCGCAGGATAGAGGGGAGCTCGCCGCTGTATGTAGCGCTGTCGGCGAATCCGATGCGCAAGCGTCCGACCTTGCCTTGAGCTACTAGTCTGGTTCGCTCTACGCCACGTTCAAGATCGGAGAGGAGTCGCCTCGCTTCTTCAAGGAACGACCTGCCGGCCTCTGTCAGACGCACGCCCCGCTTCAATCGCTCAAAGAGCGCGTATCCCATCTCCTCTTCAAGCTGCCGTATCTGGCGCGTCAAAGCAGGCTGCGCCACGCGCAGTCGCTCGGCCGCCCGCCCAAAATGCTCTTCTTCCCCAACGGCGATGAAGTAACGAAGGTGTCTCAGTTCCACAAAAACTCCAATAGCGGGAAGTTATCAGTGTGGCGAAATCAAAGTATTGGACGTTATCACTTGTCAAGGGCTACGTTGGGCTCAACTGATGCGATGGCGCTCAGTGGAAGATGATAATGCGGAAGATCAGAGGCTCTTCCGGGTCGAACTGAAATAGATCGTCATTGACGGCGAGGTTGACCAAAATGAATACTGATTGCCTGCAAAACCTAAGTGACGCGGTTGAACAGATAGTGAGGCAAAAGACTTTTTCGGAAATGGTCGAGGGATTGAAAAAGGAACTTAGTTACTCCGAAGAGCCTTTTGTTTGGTCTGTCATTGACCTGGGTTCTGTTAATTGCGCCTTGCCTGAACGAATCAAGTCAGGCTGGGTCTTCGTTCTGAAGAGAGATGTCCCCTCCGGCTGTCATTACCATCCCAATAGCGTCCAGCACATGGTGATGATCGAAGGGCAGGGACAATCCAGCGTAGGGAATTTACGTAAGGAGATGGTTCGATTCGGAACTCCTGGTCAGCCGCTGGAGACTGTCTGGTATGTAATAAACGAAGGCGTTCCTCACGAGTTCTTTCCGGAAGAGACAGAAATGGTCGTCGTCTCATTTCACACTTGCGAGGCGCGTGAATTGGAAGAAGTCGCGTGCGGGTCAGGCGCCGAACGGTTGTATCTGGGCTAACATATGCGCCGTCTCTTCGCCTTTTACGAAATTTATAAGGATCACATCTCGGTTGAGTATTCGGTTTCGTCTACACTCGGCGCAGATGAGAGTTCAAAGACAAAGAGAGGGAGATGAAGTGATGACAACCCAGGAAGCTCTCGAACCTTTCGTACACCAGAAGACAGTCTTACTAACCACCTGTCGCCGCAACGGCGCTCCAGTCGGCGCCCCTGTGAACATTGCTGTCGAGGGCGCACGAGCCTTCGTGCGCACCTGGGATACGGCCTGGAAGCTGAAGCGGATTCGCATCGCGACGATCTCCGTCAATGTCGCGCCGCAGCCGTAAGGAGGACAAGGAGAGCTATGAACACTCTCGAACGACTCTTAGGCCGTATCGTTGGACAAAGCCAAACGTGAAGACACTCAAGGAGATGAGCCATGCAATACCAGCTTCGAGGAAAGAACGCCCTGATCACTGGAGGCTCTCGCGGCATCGGCCGCGCGATCGCGCTTGGACTGGCGTCACACGGGGGCGCCGTCGTGATCGGCTACCTCAAGAATGACGCCCCGGCGCGCGAGGTCGTGAAGACAATCGCCGATGCGGGTGGCAAGGCCGCCGCCGTCCAGGCAGACCTGTCGCGCCCGACCGAAGTCACCCGCCTGTTCGACGAAGCGGAACGGACGGTCGGGGCCTTGGACATCGTAGTGGCCAACGCCGCCGACATAGTCGTCAAGCCGCTGGCGGAATGTACCGAACATCGGGGCAGGTGGTGGAGCTTTCTGACGACGCAATCACCGATGGGCCACGCCGAAAGGCCACGAAGAGATCGACGCGGAAACTGAGTAGGCTCGATCCCCGCGGTCAGGCTCGGCTGTTGACAAAATCATCTCTGTAACTATAATAGTTACAAATCTCTCTGGCGAGGACCGCAGACGGCGCCGAGTGAAGATGAGGAATACGAATAAGGGGTAAGATAAAGATGCAGACAAGTAGCCGATTCGCGGTGGCGGTCCACATTCTGGCGTTAATGGCGGGGGCTGACGAGGAGCCAATCAAGTCCGATCAGATGGCCGGCAGCGTCAACACCAATCCTGTGGTGATCCGTCGCATCTTGTGCTCGCTCTCGCGCGCCAAGTTAGTTACCTCGCAGACTGGCGCTGCTGGCGGCTCGAGGCTGGCGCGGAAAGCAAGTCAGATCAGCCTGCTGGATGTCTACCGGGCGGTCGAGGAGGGAGGCGTCTTCGCGCTGCATCGCCAGCAGCCCAGCCGGCGTTGTCTCGTCGGCGGGACCATTGAGTCAGTATTAATGGACGTCTTGGGTGAAGTGAATCTGGCGGTCGAGCGGGTGCTCGCTAAGACGACGATCGAGCAGGTCTTCCAGAGCGTCAGGGAGAGGAAAAGGGGGGCATAATAGAGGCAGAGCTAATCAAATATTTTTTTATTAGTATTTGTAACCAAGCTGATTACAAATCCAATTCGATTACAAAACAAATATGATAAGTCGGGGCCGGTCGAGGAGGCCACGAGCGTTTGAGAAGTTGTTCGGAATTCCGGAGCGGGAGGTAAATGAATGAGCAGACAATATGAGATCGCGCCGATGAATGATCAAGAGATTAAGGCCGAAGAGCGGCGGGGCTTCTTTTCGGAAAGGACTGTCGATTCGGATGAAGCCTTTCTAGACGTCTATTCGCAGACGGTCATAGGGGTCGCCGAGAGGGTGAGTCCTTCGGTCGTCAACATTGAAATCCGGCGTCAGCGTAACGACCGGCAGGTCGGGCGGGGGCGATTACCACGAGAGGCGCGCGGGAGCGGTTCCGGCTTCATCTTCACGCCGGACGGCTTCATTCTGACCAACAGTCACGTGGCGAATGGCGCAGCCGGGATCGAGGTCACCCTGGCAGACGGCCGTCATTATGAGGCGCAGCCCATCGGCGATGACCCTGACACTGACGTGGCGGTGATCCGAATCAACGCGCCCAACCTGGCGCCGGCGGCGCTGGGCGAGTCACAGAAGATCAAGGTTGGTCAGTTGGTGATCGCTATCGGCAATCCCTATGGCTTCCAGAGCACGGTAACGACGGGCGTGGTGAGCGCGTTGGGGCGGTCTTTGCGCTCCTCTTCGGGGCGGCTGATGGACGACGTCATTCAGACCGACGCCGCGCTCAACCCCGGCAATTCCGGAGGGCCGCTAGTCAACTCACGGGGGGAGGTCATCGGGGTCAACACGGCGATGATTCTGCCGGCGCAAGGGATCTGCTTCGCCATCGCGATCGACACCGCGAAGTTCGTGGCGGGCAGGTTGATTCGCGACGGGCGCATCAGCCGCAGCTTCATCGGGGTGGCGGGGCAGAATGTGCCGCTGCCGCGACGCTTCGTGCGCTTTTACAACTTACCGGTCGAAAGCGGCGTCCTGGTCGTTTCGCTCGAACCGGACAGCCCTGCGCGACTAACCGGCGTGTCGGAAGGGGATCTGATCATAGGGTTTGCCGGGCGGCCGGTGGCCGGCATTGATGATCTGCACAAGCTGTTGACCGAAGAGCGGGTAGGGCAGATGGCGCCGCTCGAATTGATCCGTCGGACGGAGCGGCTCACGCTCCAGATCGTCCCCGAGGAGGTTCCCGATAAGAAACAGTAAGAAGGGTTTGAAAGGAGTGGTGGAATGCTCATGCGCGAGGCGCTCCTACCAGATACTCAAGAAATTCTCGCGCGAAAGGGAGTTCAATGATCCGCAGTTTGGAACAGAATCTGAACAGCATGGAGGCGCCGGAGGCGGATGCCGGCGACTTTTTACTTGTCGATCGCTTGCGCGACAATCCGCCGGAAGACGCGGGCTCGCCGGACCTGACGCGCTTGTACCTGAACGAAATCGGGAAGGCGCCGCTCCTGACGCGCGAAGGCGAAATCTTACTGGCCAAACGCATTGAGAACGGGGGCCGGCGGGCGCGACGGGCCGTCACACGCTCGCCCATCGCCGTCGCCGAGTTATTGAAGATCGGCGACGAACTGGCGGCGGGCGCGCTCAGCCTTCGCGATGTCGTCACATTCTCCGATCAATCTGCGTCGGCCGAAGGGGTCGAGCCGGAGGGTCGCGAAGGCGGAACGGAAGAGCGCTTACGACTGACGCTCGAAGGGATCGGGCGAGTTCGCGCGCGCTTCCGCCGTGGGCTCAGAGACTGGCGGAAGCTGCAGGACGAGCGCGCGCTTCCGCACGGTCACAAATCGAAGAAAACGATGCGCCTCAAACGCCGGATCGCGCTCGCGCGCATGGAGGTCGCCGCGGAGGTCGCGCGGCTCCGGCTGCGCGACGAGACGTGGCTGCGACTGGTCAATGCGATCAGCGCGGTCGCAGGGGAGATTCGCGCCCTCGAGCGCGAGATCGCCAGGCAGGAGGAGAGGCTCGGCGCGAAACCGGAGGACGGGAGCGAAGTCAAACGACGTTTGCGCGCCGCCAGAAGACGTCTCCGGCAAATCGAGCGCGAGACCAATCAGCCGGCGGCGGCGATCAAGCGTTCGCATCAAGCGGTCCTCGTCGGCGAAGCCCTTGCGGCCCAGGCCAGGGGCGAGATGACCTCGGCAAACCTGCGCCTGGTCGTCTCGATCGCCAGGAAATATCAAAACCGCGGCCTTCAGATCCTCGACCTGATTCAAGAGGGGAACGTCGGCCTGATGCGGGCGGTCGAGAAGTTCGATTGGCGGCGCGGCTATAAATTCTCGACCTATGCGACGTGGTGGATCCGGCAAGGCATCACGCGCGCGATCGCCGATCAGTCGCGCGTCATTCGACTCCCGGTGCACGTGGCGGACCTGCTCAGAAAAATTCGCTCCGTCTCGCGCGCGTTGGGACGGGAATTGGGGCGCGATCCCTTGATTGATGAGATCGCCGGACGGATGAACATGCCGCCGGAGAAGATCCGCCACGCCTTGGAGGCTTCCGTCGAGCCGATTTCGCTCGAGACCCCGGTCGGCCACGAAGGCGATTCGACATTCGAGGAACTGATCCAAGACACCTTCTTCCCGAGCCAGGTGGAACGGATCGAAGCGGCGGATTTGCGTGCGGTCTCCAACGAAGCTCTGAGCACGCTCACCCCGCGCGAAGAGAAGATCGTCAGGATGCGTTTCGGCCTCGACGGGAGCGGCAAGGAGCATACGCTCGAAGAAATCAGCCGCCGCTTCGGGGTCACTCGCGAGCGTATCCGGCAGATCGAAAGCAAAGCGCTCAAGAAGCTGCGCCAACCGGCGATCGCGCAAAAGCTGAAGACCGCAGCATGAAGCCCAATCGCCCGCCCGCTCCCTGGGACGAGGGCGGGCGCGCTTCGGGACGGCGATAGACGGCTAAAAAAGGATATCTACGACGCGCTGGACCAGGCGTCAGATAGTGACCTGCTAAATGAAGTGTTGCGGCTGGGCATGATCGTGAAGGCGTGGCAATGGCCTGCGCCGGGTCCCGGCGATGAGACAATGACAGACGGAACAATGAAGTATTGTGAGACGGTCCGAGGAAGGGAACTGCAGGAGCGCCAGCGACGTTCACGAAGGCGACGAGAGGCAGACGACATCGACGAGGCGATCGCTTCGCTCAGGGCCGGCGCGGCCAGTCGCCATACTTTTGTCGAAGAGTTATTTGATCTGCTGCGCCGGCGCGAGAAAGGCTGGCAAGCGCTATTGGCTGCATTTAATATCTTCACAAGCCACCTAAAACAGAAAATCGCATCCTACTAGAGCCCCCTAACACTAGAAGGAGAGGAAATCGGTATGAAACCGAGAATCAATCAGTTAGCTATAGGCGCATTCGCTGCTATTATGCTTCTATCTGGTGTCTTCGCTACTACGGCTGAGGCTCAGTGTAGAGCCATACGCAGACCGCCTCGGGTCATTTTTGTTCGACCCTATAACCCATTCTGGTATCGGCGCTACGACCCATTTTGGGATCCGTTTTATTCTACCCGCTATAGAGTGGAAGACCCTATCGCCTATCAGCGGGAGCAGGGGTATAGAGATGGCCGTGACGAAGGGAAAAAAGACGCTAAAAAGGGGAGGCCGGCCAATCCAAGGGGACACAAGGATTTCATCAAATCCAACAGTCTCGCGTACCGTGAGGCGTTCGTTCAAGGATACAATGAACGCTTCCGAGAGGAGATGGCTGAAATCAGAAAAGAGATGAGAGAAAGGCAGAGGTAAAAACTAGGGTCTCGCCAAGATTGAAGCGAGCAGGGACGGAAAGCGTTCTTGCTCGCTTTTCCTTTGTGAGGCTTCGGTGAGCCGGTATGCCGAGGGTGTCCGAAATTTTGTGTAAACACCTGCCTGCGCGCCGTCAAGATTTAAGGCAGGATTGAATTCACTGATCCGCAATCAACATTTGCGATTAACACTTCGATAACTCCTGTCCCGTAAGGTCGCCAGCGTTCAGCGAGCGCCTCCGAACTCGAATTGACGAAGATGGTTGGTGTCGGAACGCAAAGCTCGCGTGTGTCCCTGCGGGAGCCGGGATTGACTAATTTATCGTCATGTCAATCCCGGCTCCCGCAGGGACACGATGAATCGTGGCCATCAACCGCCGGCGCCGTTCGTACCGTTCGTTTTCCCACAGTCGCAACGATACGCGTTCAGTCAATTCCGGCCCCGCCGTCCGTCCGGCTCGGACTTCTTCGTGGCCTGGCGTTCGGGAAACAGTGAGTGTTACGTGCGCTATCTCTCCGCCGATGAATGGCGAGGGGCAAAGAAGGAAAGCGCGGCCAGTTTCGCCTAGATGATCACCGTGAAACTTGATGCGAGGCGCAAGGCCGGCAAAGACCTGGCTAAGCTTGTCGGCCTGCAAGATCGCATGAAAGCGTTTGTGTAGAGAGAAGGTAAGCCGCAAGCGCGAAAGCCGGGTCAATCGCCCTGCTTTTTCGTTCAATGGGGCTGAGTATCACAGAGACCTGGCAACTGTCGAACGGCGGCAAAGTCTTAAAAATGTTGCGAAAGATCGAACCTACGGACAAAACGATTCCGATACGCTTGGGAGATGTGGTGTATTCATTCCGCAGAATCGAATAAAGTGATTTGTTAGGCGATTCTTCTGATGGCGTAAACACCATCGAATTCTTCCTCAGGGAAATGTCCTCTAAGAGATTCAATTGTTCCGTACCCCCATGACACGGCGCCAAAAGCGACTTTTGCCTTACGCGCGGCCTCCAGATCGGTGACTTGATCGCCGATATAAATTGCTTCGCGAGATGGAATGCCAGTCTTTTTGAGCACCTTCCGTATTCTGGCCGATTTGCCAAAAATCGACACTCCACACTCAAATTGGCTAATCAGCCTTGTATTTGCAGGCCCCAGAATTTGGCTTACATTGTCGTAAGAGTTTGATGAAACGATTGCAAGAGTAACTCCTTTATTCGCCAAATAGAGCAGCATGTCATCAGTATGTTCAAACAGCGAAATGCTTGCCGCATTTTGCCTCATAAGAGAGATAAAACTCTTTGCAACAAGAGGGAGTTTCCAGGCGGGTATCCCCACTTGTTCCATAATCTGCCTGGCGTCGTAGCTCCTATAAGTAGGCGCCAAATCAGGATCGATTCCCTTGAAACCATGTTGATCGGCAAGTTGGTTGAATACTCGAATAAAGAAGGGAAATGAATCCGCTAAAGTTCCATCGAAGTCAAAAATTACGAGTCGATATTTCATGCGCATGAATTGCCTAACACCGGTCGCGTCCCGGATCGCCAAATGCGGGTGAGTTGTTACAGACGCAAGAGGTCATGCCCGGCATGCAGCCGAATCATATGCTCGACTCCATGCGCGGCGGTGGAGGGTGCGTAACAGCCCCCGCCTGCGATCCAGGGCAGGCAATAACGCTCGTTCCTGGCGCCAAACACTGAGCCTATCTCTCCCGCCGCATTGTGCTGAACAGCGCGCGCGGAAGCGGATCTAGCGTGCCCTGATAGACGGTCTCTTTAATTGACAGCACACTCAACCGGCCGCCGAAAATATTCCGAATCTGTTCGGGCGTGAATCGGTACGGCCCTTCCTCTCCCGGCTGTGAGCGGCTGAAGCACTTCAGGAACAAGTAGCCGCCGGTGTTCAGCAGGCCACTGACTACCCTGACGTAATCCATCCTCCGCCCGGGCTCGAGGACGTGGAAGCACCTGCGGTCGAAAATGAGATCGAACTGCCGGTTGAGCCGGGTGTCCAGTATGTCATCCTGCTCCCAGGTGATTTCGATCCCTAGCTTCCGGGCCTTCTCACTGGCCAGGCGGATGGCCGCCACAGAAATATCGGTCGCCGTTACATCGAATCCTCGGCTGGCGAGGTGTATCGCCTGAGTGCCTGGTCCGGCGCCGAGGTCGAGCGCGCTCCCGCCTCGCAATGCAAGTTCGCCCAGCGCATTTTCGAGGTCTTCATCCAGTTTAGGATTGAACCAGGGCAAGGACTCGATTTCTCGTTCTTGATACAACTCCTCCCAACGCGGGAACTCGTGCTTCACAATAGCGTACAGCGCCCGAACCGGCGGCGCCAACCGATAGACCTCAACGCCTGAGCAAAAAATCAGCCGGCGCATTCGAGTTGCTGTTCTTCGGCGCGACACCCAACAGAAGGAGGGAAGCGGTACGCAGATGAGCGAAAGAATGGTCGCTATGCCCACTCTCTCTAGCCTATGAAATCAACCGGCAGATCGTAGGGCAGATCCTTTCTACCACCAAATGGCGCGAGATGCGCGAGAGCGGCGCTGTGGGCGATCCGTTATCGGGCGCTGTGGCGACGATCGGATGTTCAATCTCATTTCCCGGTACAGCGCGAAAAGCCAAGCGGTGCAGAAGATTCTGATTGACCCGATGCCCTACAAGGACCCCGGCGACCTGTACTACGTCTGGCGCGACTACGGTCCTATCACCGATGTCAAACGCGGCTCACTGGCCGGAACCGATATCGTTGAGCTGCAGAAAACCAACGGCGTTATCGAGGCCGCCGCGGGTCTGGCGCCGTTCCTCGGCGGGGTTTTCTCGTTACGGGAAGGCGCCGAGCCCATGGAAATCGCCGTGACGTGGACGTCACCGAACTTGTTCGATCTGCTCGGCGTTACGCCTGCGCTGGGCCGTAGCTTTGCGCCGGACGAGATCGCCCCCCGCTTTGTGCCGGGCGAGATCGGCCCGGCGCCCGGGCAAGTGATAATTTTGACGCATCAGTTATGGAAACGGCTCGGAGCCGACCCCGGCATCGTCGGCATGGATGTACGCCTCCAGGGGCGGCCGTTTACTGTTATTGGCGTGGCGCCGCCGGATTTCACCTTCGTACGAAACGACGCGTCCGCGCCGCCGCAGCGTGTGGATGCATATATCCCAATCGGAGACCTCGCGCGGACTAATCCGCGGGATGGCGGATACGCGGGGCTCATCCGCGCTCGTCACGGCGCATCGCCCGCCGCGGTGGCCGCCGCCGTTAACGCCGTCGGGCGCGCCATCGATGCGCGCGATTTCAACAGACGCGGCCTGAAGCTGTATCCGGTTGGACTGAAGGCCGACGTCATCTCGCGGATTCGACCCGCGCTTGTCGTGCTCGGCGCCGCAGGCCTCGTCCTCGTGTTCATGCTGATGGTGAATCTCGCGTCGGTGTTGATCGCGCGCGCGGCGCAGCGCGAGCATGAAGTGGCCGTTTCGCGCGCGCTCGGCGCGAACACTATCGCCATCGTACGCTCGACTCTGCTTGAGGGCGGTCTGCTCGGCCTCGCCGGCGGCGCGCTCAGCGCGCTCGGCGCGATCTGGGGCACGCGTGCGCTCGTCGCCCTCGCCCCACTCGACCTGCCGCGCCGCGAAGCGATTGCGATCGACTGGCGCATCGCCGCCGCCGTCATCGCCGTTGGCGCCTTGCTCGGTGTGCTCGCCGCGGCGCCGCCGGCGGCATGGGCGGCGCGGGCATCGTTGTCGTCCCTTCTTGCCGGCAGTGCGGTCCGCGGCGGCGGCGGGCAAGGCCGCTTACGCCGCAGCCTGATCGTCGCGCAGGTGGCTCTCTCGCTCGTTCTGCTGAGTAGCGGCGCGCTCGTCATGCGCAGCTTCGAACGGCTGCTTCGGGCAGATCCGGGCTTCCGATCGGACGGCGTATTTACCGTTCGGGTGCGGACGCCGCCCGAGTTCTTCCCCCAAACCGGCGACGCCATCGCATTCCAGGATCGCGTCCAGCGAGCGCTGGCTGCGATTCCGGGTGTCACAGGGGCGAGCGCCGCCTCGGCGCTGCCCCTTACGGCGACAACGTTTCAGACGACGATCACCATTCCCGGCGCGCCCGGGAACTCCGGCGACGCCGAGCGGGACAAGGCGCTTACCGACATGATCGCTGTGCGCGCGAACTACGTCGAGGTGATGGGCATGCGACTGATCGAGGGCCGTACCTTCACGGAGTTCCGTCAAAATGACGTGACCGAAGTTATGATTGACACCGCGATTGCCAGGCGTTTCTTTCCGGACGGCAATGCTATCGGCGCGACGATCCAGTTGGGTGAACGATCGTTTACGATCATCGGCGTATTCAATCAAGCTCGACTCTATGATGTTCATGCTGACGGGCGGCCGCAGATTCTGGTTCGGGCCGAACTCGGCTTCCGCCCTCTTTTCTATGTCATGCGGACAACCCGTGAACCGCATTCGCTCCTGCCCGAGGTTCAATCGGCTGTTCATCGTATTGACCCGCGGGTTGCGGTCGGCGATCCCCGGGCCATGGACGACATCGTCCAAGTGTCGCTCAGCCCACAGACGATCGGCGGCGCATTGATCAGCGCGTTCGCGGTCGGCGCGCTCCTTCTCGCGGCGATGGGGCTATTCGGCGTGGTCTCGGGGTCCGTGACGCGACGGCGTCACGAACTGGCTATAAGGTTAGCGCTCGGAGCCGATCATGGTCGCGTTCTTCGGCTCATACTGAAAGAAGGGGCGCTACTCGTGATGGCGGGACTGCTGATCGGCGCCCCAGGGATCTATGTCGCTAACCGCATGATTCGGGGCCTGCTCGTCGGCGTGTCGCCCTCCGATCCGCTTACGCTCCTGGCCGCCGCCCTAGGTTTGCTGCTCGTGACAATGGTGACTTGCTATGTTCCCGCGCGACGCGCTCTGAGGATTGAGCCGGCGCAGTTGCTTCGTCATGATTGAAAGTCTAAATCAGGACAACCTAGTACTCTGTAAACTAAATTATGTGGTGTTTTGTGTTTTAAAACCAAAGCGATCAGAGCCCACGAAGTGGGCGACAGCCAATGGCTGCCGCCCGTTTCACGGGCTTGATGGCGCTCCGAACCTGACTGGGGTTCCGCCTTCGGCTCCACCCCAGGCTTTACTCTGCCGCCCGCTCCGCGGGCTTAAATAATACCAAAAAACTTAATTTACAGACTACTAGGTTGGGACATCAAACCGCGGAGGGCGCCGCAGGGACGCAGAGAAAGACCAACCTTGATCGTTCTCTGCGTCCCTGCGGCGTCCTGCGGCGGTTTGACTATCTGTACTAATCTTACGTGGTCTGATTTAGTTGATAGATCGCGATGAGGTCATTCGCGCCTCTCTTGTCGTACGTAGGCAAAAAGCTTCGGAAATGTCATTCTTATTTGCTTTTGAAACATGGGGTCTTTACTCCTCGGCCTTAATCCCTGATACGAATAGCGGATCGGCGAAGTAGTTAAGACCTCCGGTCCGGCCCATTCCATATTAATAGTCCGGCGCGGGTACTTAGATCGGTTATGACCCGCCGCGTGGATAATCTTTGATGTGAAGAACAGACCCGAGCCTGCGGGGCAACAAGCTGCGACCTTGTCCTCCAGCTTTAGCCTGTCCATGCCGACATCTGCCCAATGCGGTTCCTGCGCTTCTTGATCCGATACCTGGTGGCTCCCTCGGATGAGCAATGTTGGCCCGTTCTCGATCGTCATTGCGTCCAAACAAAGGAACGCTTGAATCACATTTGCTGAAGTATAACCTTGATCGGGTGTATCCCGGTGGAACCCCCCGTTGCGTACACCGTTGCCCGCCCGCGCGGCTTTGGGCTTTCCGACGAGAAGAGTGAAACTGAACTCGGCGCTATCAAAGAGAACCTCAAGCACATCCAACAGCGGCGGGTAACAAATCAATCCAGCAAACACAGGATCGAAGAGAGCCAAGTCGGCAATTTGCCTGACACTGTTCCCACACTCTTCAGGCGTGAGTGAGCCTGTGTACCATTGAGGATTATTCTTTACGTGATCGCGTTCGAGAAATATCTTTTCTTTGAGATGTGGGGGTAAATCTCGTGGATACCCCGTGATCTTATCCATACCGTCTAGGAGCGCGGATAAGGTCGAGGGGTTAAGAAGGTCTTGAACGATGACGAAGCCATCATCCTGATAAGCGCTTTTCCATTTTTCCGGTTCGTACCTCATATCGTACTCCTTGTAATACGCGCCTTACGGCAGTATTAAGCGAGGCCGGCCTGTAATGTCGGGAGAATCAGAGCCAGGCATGATCATCGTCACAGCGCCACCGATCTGAAACAACCAGAACCAGCGTCAAGGGCGCCGTATGAAGCGTCAGAACGCGCGGATCGCACGAACGCGGCGCGGAAAATCCTTATCATCGTAGTGCTGGCGGCCGGCGTCGGGGAAGTCAATGTGGTGGGCCATGTCCGCGCTCACTTGCGACGAACTCCAGTAGGTACAGTTATCGGCCAATCCCTCATCGCGAAAGTCCGCGGCGCCGGCGGCCTTCAGGTTGCGATACATCAATGCCAGTTCGTCGCGCGACGGCAGGAACCACCCGCGCACGCCATTCAGACTGTAGTTGGCGCATAGCTCCGCCGCTGTTCCTCGTTCCGGACAGGCGTCGAGCATCTCTTCGGTGTTTTTCTTCCCCGCGCCCACCGCTGTTCCGCGAGCGCCGGTAAGCGCGCGGCGAAAGCAGCCCCACTTCGCTCCGGCGCTCTGATCAACGGGCGCGGCCTCCAGATACCGCCAACCGTCGGCGGCAGAGTTTGGGTTTTTGTAGAAGATGAATCCGCCCGCCGGGCCGATGTCGCCAGGCTCGAACCCACGCGTCGGCAGCCAAACGCTCATCTCTCCCGCGCCACGGTTCGCCCAGAGGTAGTAAGGAATCAGCCTGATTGGTTGCGGCGGCAATGATGGATACGCCATCCGCCGCGCTTGGCCTGCAATAACGGTCACGCCGCCAAACAACGACTCGTCAATCGCCGGCTTCAGTTCGCTCGTGGCCTCCAGCAAAAGATCGAGGACGCGACCGTCAGGCGCTTCGGGCCATTCAGCGCAGTAGACGATCGGCCCGCGTTCAATCGCGACCCTGCCGCGATTCTCCCGCACGCGAGAATCGGCCATCACTTGCCGCGCCTCTAGCGGGAATTCAATCTCGATGAAGTCGCCGTTCTGCCACACCCTCTCAAGCGAGACGTATCCCGTGCGGTCGGGAGCCGCGCTGACCGCTTTGCCGTTGACCGACACGGTTGGCTGTTTGTCGAGCTTGTGTTGATAGGTGTAGAGCGTCCCCGGCGCCGGCTGGTTGCGCGCCCAACCCGGAATGCGAAGCTTGATCGCGCCACGGACATCCTGTTTCGCCGACACCGTGATCTTCGATTTGCCGCCCCAGGGCATTTCGCTTTCGACCGCGAGCGCGAGGTCTTTACCGGCGACACTGAAAGAAGCCTCGCTCGACAAATACAAGTTCACGTATATGGCGTCTTTCTTGTCTTGCGCGTAGACGAAGCCAGGCATGGCGGCGAGAAAGCGCACGAGGTTCGGCGGACAGCACTCTAGAGATGCGCGCTCCCAGCGCGTGTCGCGCCCGTCGCCCGCGCTCGCCAAGCGGTTGACGTAGAAGAAGCTGGCGCCGGAAGCGGCGACGCCGGACAGCGCATTGTTGTACATGCCGCGTTCCATCACGTCAATGTACTTGCTGTCGCCTGTAGCGAGAAACATCCGGTGGCTGAGAGTGATGAACATCAGCGCGGCGCACGTCTCCGCATAAGCGGAAATGTTCGGCAGTGAGTACGGCTCGCCGAAGCCTTCATTGCCGGTCGAGCCGGCGCCGCCGGTGATGTACATCTTCCGCTCGACGACATCAGTCCACATGCGTTGCGCCGCATTGAAGTAGTCGCGTATACCGGTCAGGACGCCGACATCCGCGAGCGAGACCATCAGCGAGAGGCAGTTCACCGCATGACCCACCGCCTCGCCCTGTTCCAGCACAGGCTTGTAGGATTGGTTGTGCCGGCTACGGTTGACGGAGTTTTCCAAGCCGCGGATGTCCAGGTAGTGCTTCGCAAGGTCGAGATGTTTCTTGTCTCCCGTCGCCCGATAGAGCTGCACGCAGTTGATGGCATCGCGTTCGCCCCCCGAAAACGGCGCGTTGTTAACTCTGAAGTTTTCGTAAAGCGTGTCGGCGGTCTTGATGGCCTGATCCAGCAAGTCCCGTTTGCCTGTCTCGTGATAGTAAGCAGCCGCGACTTCGAAGTTGGAGTTCCCCCGCCAGGCTTGCGACGCCAGCGCGCTAATCTGCCGCTCCACTTGCGCCTCAAGCGCCGGATTCGGATGCGTCTGAAGCGATGTGATCGCGGCTTCGAGCACATTCACGCCGAACTCCCGCTCGGCCTGCTCGAATTTCTGCGCTTCAAATGGAATCGTCACTTCAGCGTTGGTCCGGATCTTTGGCCCCCAGAAACGATCTTTGATCCGTACGCCGGCGCCGCGCTTTGGACGGATCGGGTAGTCGCCAACCGGCGCGTACGACGCCATTCCGATTCTCACGCTGGCTGGTTTAGACGTCTGTCCGTCCACGCTGATGCGCGATCCTCTGACTACCACCACCGCGTCAGGTAGCGGCGGCCCACCGTTTCCGTCGATGACTGCGCAGCCGACGATGGCAAGCATGGCGCTCTGGGAACCAGGCGCGCTCGGCGCCACGAGGCTGACGGTCAGCGCAAGTCCAAGTCGCCACAACAATTTTCCTATGGACATCTATCTCCTCCGTGTAGACATTAAAAATTGGCAGAGTGATTATGTCTTGTATTCATTTAGGAATGATTGGACGGGGTTAGCTGGCGAATCCCTCGCAGACTTATGAGCGCGCATCCCCATGGAGAAAGCGCAGGACGTTCTCGACAGTCTGCAATAATCCCACGTCGATCACTTCCTGCGTCATTCCAGCGTTGTGCGGCGTCAAGATGACATTCGGTAGCGTCAGAAGCGGGTCACTTGCCGAAATCGGCTCTTCGTGGAACACGTCGAGCGCCGCCCCCGCCAGACGCCCATCTCGTAACGCGTTAACAAGCGCCTCCCGATCCACTAAGCGGCCCCGCGCCGTGTTCACTAGAAATGCGCTGGGTTTCATCAAGGCGAGACGCTCGCGGTTGATGACTGCTTCGGTCTCGGCGCTTAGCCGCAGATGAAGGCTCACGATATCCGATTCCTCCAGCAGCGTCTCAATGGGCGCGTGACGAGCCCCCACGGCCGCTGCCCGCCCTGCGTCCACTCCCCAGGTCGTCGCCAGCAGATGCGCCCCAAACGGCGCAGCCAGCGCGGCCACGCGGCGACCGATAGCCCCAAGCCCGACTATCCCGAGCGTTTTCCCTTCGAGTTGGACCAGGAGTCCGCGCGGCCACTGGCCACTGCGTACGTCCCTGTCCAGCGATGGGATGCGCCGAGTGACCGCGAGCATAAGAGCCAGCGTGTGCTCAGCGACCGCGTTCGCATTCACCCCTGGCGTGTGCGCAACCGTGATGCCTCGCCTGTTGCACGCGGCCAGATCAACGTTGTCCGTTCCTGTGCCCCAGATCGAGATCATCCGCAGTGAGGGGCAAGCAGTAAGCGCGCTCTCGGAGAATCGCGTGTAGGCTCGCAGATTGACTACGATGTCAGCGTCGCCGATGCGCCGCACTAACTCCGTTTCCTGCTCGGCGCCGGGCTCGGTGTAGACCGTGACGTCGCCGAGCGTGCGCAGGCGCCGCTCTGCCGGCGAGCCGGTCAGAACAACGGGAAAGTCATCGGGTACCACGATCTTCATGCTCATCTGTGTGTCTCCTTTTGAACGACCTGAATCTCTTCAAGGGCGCGCAGGTACTCCCTGATATAGTCGAGCGGTACCGGGCCGTAGATAGCGGAAACAGCGTCGCGTATCTCCCGCGCGGTGCGTTTGCCATCCACGAGGTTCAGCGCTTCGTAGGCATACTCGCTACCCGCGCCCCGCAGCCCCTGAAAATTGAGGAGACGAATCGTGGCGGCGCGCTCGGCGCCATAGTGATCCGTCAAGTAGTCATAGCCGAACGTTACCAGTGGGCCTTTGATGTTTGGGTTACGCCGGAACACGGCGCGGTCTTCGCCCGGCGTTATCGCCAGGCGCGGGACTTCGCCGAGCAACCGCTCCTGATTTACCAGAAACGCCATCGCTTCGGCGCGTAACTGCGCGGGCACGCGGAAGAAACGCTCCATTGAGTCCACTAGCCCGCGTTCGTACCAGAAGTGAAAGCGCGTCAGGTTCGCGGCCTCTTCCGGCGCCAGCTCGGCGCGGCGTTCCACCAACAGAGCCGCGCGCCGCAGACTGCGCGCCTGAAGCACGCGCCAGAGGGCAGGCGCATCCGTTTCTTTGAGAGTAGCCAGAAAGTAGCCGCTGGCCGCGCCGATGAAGCCTGCACGCTTGAGCTTGGTGGGGTCGATGTTGGCGGGCGTGTCGTAGTTCGTATGAATAAAACGGTCGGGCCAGTCGTTGAGGTAGATAGACGGGATCGCAAAGGAGCTATCGGTATAGACCACATGGTCGCTTCCCATAGAGAATTCCGACAGTTCGGCCAGCAGCGCCTCCTTGCCGCCTTCGGGCGCAACGAGAGGGTACGCGGCGCTTGCGCCGCTCGCGTACCGCAGGGACTGTTCGTTTACAAAGGTTCCGAACTCTTCTGCGACATCGTAAATGAACGAAGGCAGACTCGCCGGACCGCGCGTGATATGAAAAATTGCTTTCGTTTCGGGCGAGCCGCCGACCATGTCCAGATGGATCACGGCCCGGATGCGTCGAGGCAGCTCAGGGCGAGCGTTCAATAGCGCGTGCGTCCCTTCGATTTCGGGCGGCCAGATGAAACGAATGGCGCGCGCCGGCCGCGCGATCTTGCCTTCACGAATCAATTTGGCGAGTGTGCGCGCAACCTCCAGAATCGTCATGCTGCCGCTCGCGTTGTCGTTGGCCCCTGGGCGCGGATGGTCCAGGTGACAGCTATAGGCGATCTCCTCGTCGCGTAGGCGCGGGTCAGCGCCTGGGATGATGGCGGTGACGACATCATAAGACCCGTCGTGGCGTCCGGCGCGCACGTTGGCGTGCAAGATGATCTTCTCGGCGCCTGCGAGGCGCGTCTGGAAGGAGCGCGCTTGTTTGAGCGAAAGCATGAAGGCAAAGGTTTTGGTTGGCGCGAAGCTGTCGAGATGCCCCCAGCGTATGAGATTGTCGTTGTCGCCAGACCAGCCGGTGCGCTGGTTCTGCGCATAGCTCAGCATCCCGGCGGCGCCGTAACGCTCAACGGCGAGCGGCGCCACAGCTTCCGGCTGCGCGGCGACGAGCACGATCTTGCCTCGCACATCCTTGCCCGCGTAATCTCGTTCGCTAACGCCTGCGCCGACATCGATCAACTCTGCCGTCACCATCGCGCTTTCGCTGTCCTGCGCCAGCGTTAGCGGCATAGCTTCCCAGCTGGCGATGCGCAGCGCGGGCTTCAATCCTTCCGGCGACTGACTCATTTCCCAAAGTTCGGCAAACTCCGCATCCCAGGCCGGGCGCGCTTTCTGGGCGCCGTAAAAAGTCTTGCCATCGGCGGGAAATTGCAGAATGGCCACTTCCTCCAACCCGTAGGCGCGCGCCTGTTCGGCAATAAACTCTGCAGCCGCGTGAAAGCCGCGCGACGCCCGCATCCTGTGATGGCGTGAGACATATTCCAGATTGCGTTTAGCCGTCTCACCCGAAAGCTCAACGCTCAAAGCCGCGACAACCGGTTCAGACAGCAGCGGCGGCCTGGTTTGCGCCATAGCGACATGGCCAAAGAGAAGGAGGGCGACGAGAAGGTTGGCGATTTTTTTCATGAGGTTTCTCCGCATCGTCACTGAGCAAGTAAAGCCGATCGTCCCCAACAACGCTTTAACCCCGGTAATATAGAAGAATTGCGATAGGGCAAGGGGCAGAAGGAATACCGGCGTCACAGCCGATGTCCCGAAACTCGGGCTTCAGGTTGAATTTTGACGGGGCGCCAGTTGATTCGCCCCGCCGACAGAACGCGACAGCGACCGAATTTGAAGGATGATTTTACGCAATGAAGAACATGATCGCCAAGATATGCATAGCGATCTGGGGCATATACCGATTTTCAGATGTATGAAGATTGTTAGCCACAGAGGTCACAGAGGGCACAGAGGCAGTTCACTACCTCTGTGTTCTCTGTGACCTCTGTGGCTATTCATTGCTCAATCGCCGCTGGCTGAGCGGCTGGAGAGTCGCGGATGACGGGGAGCGTAATTGACGCGGCGCGTCTCCCTCACATGGCCGTCCGTCAACGTTCCCTCGACGATCTCGTAGCCGAGCAGTGCGAAGATCCGACCGCGCAGGAAGAGTGGGCGCGCATTGCCGTACCAGTCCACGCACGAGGCTCGGCGCCCGTCATTCGCCGATCCTTTCGCTTGCGAGGCGAGATCTCCTATTTCTTTCAAGCGCAGCATATCATTGCGCAGGAACAGGACGGACGCCGATCCGTCGATCAGATGCCGGTAGCCGGGACGACCGCTCCCGCTGATCGGGAGGCCGAGCAATCCGGTGTCCGGCTCCTCCGGTTTGTAAAAGAAGCCGTGGCTGCGCAACTCACCCTGCGATGCGCCTTTCCGCGTGTAGCCGCCCACTACGGCGGGCTGCTCTCCGAGCCGCACGCTCGTGAAATGCAAATCATTCTGATCAGCTCCGACGATTACCGCGCCGGAACCCATCGTTTCGATCCGATCCACTCCATGCTGCAGCGAAAGCTCGGCGGGAGCGCCGCCCGCCCATGGCGCCACATACAAGCTCGGCCGCTTCGCATTCTCCGGCGATCCCCAACCGCTGCCGGAGCCATACAGCAGGTAATCGCCGACGAAACGGTTCTGGAAAGCGTACCCTTCAGGCTTCGGCAGCTGCGTGTAGTTGGCGGCCTGAGCCGTCTCGCCGCCGTCCGAGAAATTCGCCAGCGGCACACGCATCAGCGCCACCTCTCCGGCGGCCACTTCCGCCGACCACATGCCGTCGCCGGCCGCAGCGGAGCGCACCAGCACATTGAGGTGGTTGTCTCCGCTCTCGAGAAAAGAGAACTGATCCACGGGGCTGCCCGACACGCCGAGCGCGCTCGGGGCGGAGCCGTCGAGCGGCATCCGGTATAACATCGAACTCGGGCGGACCTGAGCCTCGGAGAATGACCAGTCCGTGGTCCACACATAGACCGAGTTGGGCGACACATAAAACACGCGCCCCCAAGCCCCCAACACGGCCGTTGCCTCACAGGCGAAGTCGCTTCGCGCAAGGTCGCACACCGTCACCGTATGCAACGCCATCATAGACCGAAAGCTCTGTTTCCGCTCCGGCCTGTAGACATGACTGGCCGAGACGATGCGTTTGAACTCGCTCTCGTCAGCTCCCTTGCGCCATTTGCGAAGCGAGGGAAACGACTTGAACGGATCCTCACTCTCGGGCCACACGTAGAGCGGCGTATAAAAAACGAGCTTGTCGCCGATCAGCCGGCTGGAATAATTGCGGGATGAATAGTAATCGTTCGAGCGCAGGTGATAGGTCGCGCTGTATTCGAGATGGCCCTCGCGATCAATATCGAACAGGCCGATCTCCGTGCCGCCGCGCTCATAGCTGTATCCGATCACGACGACCCTGTCGCCGGAGATCAGCATCTCGTCATACCAGGTGTTATGCGGATCGATATCGGGTCCGAACGCATCGACGGCCGAAACCGGCTTCAGCGCGCCGTCGCCCACGGCGACCGTGAACAGACGCCCGCGCCGCAACACCACCAGATGATCGCCGTGCAGTTTGACGATGCCGCCCTCATCGACCCCGGCGTGTTGAGCGTTCGTGACGGACTCTTCGCCCGCCGCCTGCGCATCCGCGTTCGCCGGCGCGGATTTCGCCGGGGCCGAGGACGTAGCCGCCGCGCCGCCGCCGCTAGCCCCGCGCCTGAGTTCGCGCTTCGATTCTTCAGCGATTTTCCGGAAATAGGCCGTTATCTCCTGATCGGAGCCAAACGCGCGTAGCGTCTTTTTGGGTTGGGCATCGCCACGATTCGCATTCACTGGAGGGGTCTGCATGGCGGCTTCTCGTCCGCATCCGATCATAGCCGAAGCGCCGAATGACGTGACAATGACGAATAAAATCAAGATTCTCAATTTCTCCATAAAGTAGATCCCTTCCCTTTGATAGCATCGCCACGCATGGAACGCCACAACCTCCGGAAACTTGCGATCAATGTCACGGGTAAAGTAACAGAATTTATCGAATCGGCCGGCGAGTAGATCCGGCCGATATTTTGCGAAGGACTTCAGGAAATCAGCCAAAGGAACGGCCACTGCGACGCCCCACCATTTTAACGGCTTCGCTGACACGCCATCTCCACTATCGCGGCGACAAACTGTCACGTCTCGCGCCGCCGTCCGAATCGATTGGGCGCCGCTCTTGTCCTACGCCAAAACTCGCTCACCTTTAGTTTCAACAACTTGGGAAATTGGATGTAATGTCGTCGAGCCAGGTTACATGAGACCCGGGCGGGGCATTTTGGCGAAGGGCATGTGGAGCGAGTAGAATTTGTCGAGGATCAATGGACGCCGAAGACAGCTCGCTGCAACGACGGGGCAGAAGTGTTGCTGCTTGCACTGCAGACCTCACGGCGAGACTGACAACCACCCTGCCTTGATGGTGATTGGTCGCTCATTCAACGCTTCACGAACTGCATATTTGGCAAGCAGTCGCGTTGAGTCAAGCGTGGGCAGCGGCGAGTTGGCTGACGTTACGATAAGCGGGATCTCGGTGCAGCCTAGAATGACACATTCAGCGCCCTTCGACTTCAAGTAATCAATTGCCTGTATGAACAGCTCCGTAGTCTGCCCATTGAAGACTCCTTGACAGAGTTCGTCAAAGATCGCAGCGTTCAGTCTTTCCATCATTGGCTCGTCGGGAATCAGGCGCTTCAGCTTTAGTTTCTCCAATGCCTTGGCATAGACAGTCCCGGTCATGGTCCATTTGGTACCGAGAAGGCCTACGTGTTTCCATCCGTAGGTAGTGATCTCGCGGCAGACCACCTCCGCGATATGCAATCCTGGAATCGGCAGGTCATTAGCAATCTGTTCTAGGACGATGTGGGCAGTATTGTCCGGGCAAATATAAAAATCAGCCCCGGCGTCCGCGACTCGTTCCACACCCTGAGATAAAAATCTGGCGACGGCTGAGTAATCACCTGTCTGCCAGCCCGGCATGCTAAGTCCCATAGGCACCGCACTCACCACGATGGTTGGATGCATGTGGGGGCCGAGATGCACGGCCCCTTCCCGGCACGCGGTGAGAAAACAAAGCGTACCGCCTTCCGCGCTGTGTGCGGCAATTCCGAGAGTCTTCATAAGCTTCTCGACCTCCATTGGTTGAGCAGGGGGCGACGGCGGTTTTGAGCCAGGCGACGGAAAAGTAAGGGCGACTTGCCTCAATCCTCATGCGAGAATCCGCTTCACAATATTTCCTTGTACGTCCGTCAACCGAAAATTCCTACCCTGGAATTTGTATGTCAGCCGGGTGTGATCGATGCCCAAACAATGTAGGATCGTCGCGTTTAAATCGTGGGCATGCACGGGATCGCTCGTGATGTTGTAGCTGAAATCGTCCGTCTCGCCTATTGTGATTCCCGGATTGATTCCCCCGCCGGCAAGCCAGACCGTAAAACAGCGCGGGTGATGGTCGCGCCCGTAATTGGTCTCGGTCAGCCTGCCTTGAGAATAAACGGTGCGACCGAATTCCCCACCCCAGATGACCAGTGTGTCGTCGAGCATCCCTCGCTCTTTCAAATCCATAATCAGAGCGGCGGAAGGCTGATCAGTGTCCTGAGCCTGTTTCGTGATGTTTTTCGGCAAATCCCCGTGCTGGTCCCAGCCCCGATGGAAGAGTTGAATGAAACGGACTCCGCGTTCGGCCAGCCGACGCGCCAGAATGCAATTGAACGCGAACGTGCCTGGCGCCCGCGCGTCGGGGCCGTAACGCTCGAACGTCTTTTCAGATTCCTTCGAGAGGTCGGTCAGTTCGGGTACCGAAGACTGCATTCGATACGCCATCTCATACTGCGCCACGCGCGACAGGATTTCGGGGTCTCCATACTCCCGCGCGTTGATCTGATTCAACTCGGCCAGGTCATCGAGGAAACGGCGGCGAACTTCTTTGCCGACGCCCGGCGGATTCGACAGGTAAAGCACGGGGTCAGGGCCGTTGTGAAACTTCACGCCCTGGTAACGCGAAGCCAGAAAGCCGCTTCCCCAGAGCCGGTCGTAGAGCGGCTGGTCGCCTCCCGTTCGTCCAATGGATATCATCACGATGAACGCAGGCAAGTCTCTATTCTCACTCCCCAAGCCATAAGCGATCCACGAGCCAAGACTTGGTCTTCCCGCGAGCTGGAATCCGGTGAGCGAGAAGGTGATCGCCGGGTCGTGGTTGATCTGCTCCGTATGCATTGATTTGATGAAGCTGATTTCGTCAGCTATCTTCGCGGTATGTGGCAACAACTCACTCAACCACGCGCCGGATTTACCGTGCTGCGCGAATTTGAACGCCGAAGGCGCAGTCGGCCAACTCGATTGATGCGCAGTCATTCCGGTCAACCGCTGTCCCATTCGAATTGATTCGGGCAGGTTCTGCCCGCGCAGGTTTTCAAGCCGTGGTTTAGGATCGAAGAGGTCGAGCTGCGATGGGCCGCCGGCCTGGTATAAATAAATCACCCGTTTCGCTTTCGGGGCGAAATGCGGTAAGTCCGGCAGGCCGTCCTTCGCGTCGCCACTTTGCGCATATCCGCTTTCTCCGAACAGCGAAGCGAGAGCGGCAGTGCTTATGCCCAAGCTGCACAGGCCGAAGAAATGCCTGCGCGTCATCATCAGTTTTTGTTCTTCGAGCGGATTCATATGCGACCTCATCGAATTTTTGGCGCCGGTTGAGTGGGATGCATTAGATTGGGAATCAGCCCTCTCACTGCTTCGTAATCACTTCATCCAGATTCAGGATCAAACTCGCGGTTGCGGAATACGCCGCCAGTTCCACCGCATCAAGTTTCGCTTCATTCCGTTTCTCGCCGATTGATAATAGCCTGGTCGCCTCTCGTGGGTTGTGGCCGAAATAATCCATCTGCCAGCTCAAATTTCTCAACAAGACCTGCAATTCACTTTCGCTCGGCCGCCGCGACGCCACCGCGAGAAACGCCCACGCGACGCGCGCCTGCGGCGTTGCGCCGCCTTCGCGCAGCATTCTCTGCGCCAACAGGCGCGCCGCCTCGACGTACGTGACATCGTTCATCAGGTTGAGCGATTGCAGCGGCGTGTTGGTACGTGTGTCGCGAACCGTACAGTATTCGCGCGCCGACGCGTCAAACACTTGCATCGTCGGCGACAACACCGTGCGCTTCCAAAAGGTGTAGAGACTGCGTCGCCATAGACCCTCGCCCACGTCACGGTCGTAACCAGTCAGCCCGGAAAAGGCCATGTCTTTATACAACCCGTCGGGTTGATAAGGTTTGACCGAAGGCCCGCCGAGTTTTTCGACCAATAATCCAGAAACAAAGAGCGCCTGGTCGCGGATCATTTCCGCCGGGAGTCTGAAGCGCGGGCCGCGCGCCAGCAACCGGTTGTCGGGATCACGCTGTTGCGACTGTGGCGTGATTTTCGATGACTGGCGATAAGTTGCGCTCATCACCATCGTCTTCAACAACGACTTCACGTTCCAGCCATTCGAATGCGGATTGAGACTCTTTGATCGCGGACTTGCCTTGCTTCCACTCTCCCGCTCGCCCCCGCTCCCACTCATAAACTCGACAGCCAGCCAATCGAGCAATTCCGGGTGCGACGGCAATTCTCCCCGCGTCCCGAAATCTTCCGTCGTTCTGACCAGTCCCGCGCCGAACAGCATCTGCCAGAAACGGTTCACGGCGACGCGGCTGGTCAAAGGATGCTCCGCGCTGACCAACCATCGGGCAAAATCGAGACGATTTGACATCGACGCAATGCGCGACGCTCCCTCACGGCCGCCATACCGCAACGGCGGCAACGTCGCGGGAACCCCTCGCTCGACCTTTTCCTCCGGAGCGTCGTAGGCGCCGCGTTTGAGCAGGAACGTGGGGCGCGGTTGCGGCGTCTCCTCCATAACCATCAGGGTCGGAAGGTCGTCTTCGAAGTTCTGTTTTCGTCGTTTCAGTTCGACCAGCGTGTCGCGCGCTTGCTTTAGCTCATCAGGCGCGGCTTGCTCCAAAAACGCTCCGTGAATTTTCAACGCCTGCGCGCGCGTGCGATTGGCCGCGGGGATCGCCGCGATCTTTTCGAGCGAATCAGCGCAAGCCAGCGCGGCGATCTCATCCGCGTCGAGCGCGCGGCTGTAGATTCGAACTTCGTCGAGCGCGCCTTTGAAGCGGAACTGCGGGCCGCCGCCGGCGCCGATCTTCAGTGTGTTTTTGGTCCCGCCGGAAAGCATGAAGAAGTTTCGCTGATTGAATTTCAGCTTTGCTTCGCGTCCGTTAACGAATATGCGCAGGCGATCTTCCCACGACTTCAACCCGTCAAAGATCACCGCGACGTGGCTCCATTGGCGCTGCGGCAACGGCTCTTCGGTTTCAACGCGCAGCGTATCCTCGCCCCAGCGAAAGACCATATTGAAATGGATTTTGCCGTTGATGAAATACAGCCCGTAACCTTCCGCGCGCGGGACGTTATTTTCCACTTCCGCGGGGCTGTCGCTGACTTTGGTGACGATTGAACCGCTCTGCTCCGATTCAGGATAGATCCACGCGGCGATCGTGAACCGTTCGCGGTAATCTGTCGATATTGATTTGTAGCGGAAATCGGCGTGCATGCCCGCATCGAAATAGATTTTGCCGTCGAAGGTCACTCCCTGCCCGGTCGGAGATTCGACATACCGGGGGGAGCCTTCTTTAAACCCGATCTCGAACTTCCGATCAGGCTCGTCTTTTCGCCCGGCATCCTGATCGTGATGGGCGCGGTCGGATTTCCTGAAGACCGGCGCGCTTTGCGCATCCAGCGGCAGCCGCGCGATCAACCTGTCGTCCGGGAACCATTGCCGATTCGCGTTATTTGAAGCAAGCAATGATTTTTCCCAATGGCGGCGCGTCATGGCTGACTTTTCAGCCAGCGCGTTGTAACGCCTTTCGGCTAGCGCGATCTCTTGAGTGAACTGTCGCAATCTTCGCTGCTGTTCTTTCGTCGGCGCAGCCATCACCGGCGGCGAGTTACCCTGATCGAACGAATGCCCGTCTTCATCAATGCTGTTGAAATAAGCCGTGAGCTGGTAATACTCCTTCTGGGTGAACGGGTCGTATTTGTGATTGTGGCACCGCGCGCAACCCAACGTCATGCCCATAAAGACGGTCGAGGTCGTGTCCACGCGATCTACGACATATTCGACCCGGTACTCTTCCGGCACGACCCCGCCCTCGGCGTTGATCCGGTGATTGCGATTGAAGGCCGTCGCGATCTTTTGGTAGAGCGTCGCGTTGGGCAATAAATCCCCGGCCAGTTGCTCGACGACGAATTGATCGAACGGTTTGTTCCGGTTGAACGCTTCGATCACCCAGTCCCGCCACCGCCAGGCGCTGCGATCGCCGTCAACTTGATAACCGTTCGTATCGGCGTACCTCGCCGCGTCCAGCCAGCGGAAAGCCATTCGTTCGCCGTAACGCGGGCTCGCGAGCAAACGATCAACGACCTTCTCGTAAGCGTTCGGCGATTTGTCGTTGAGGAAATTCTCAACCTCAAGTGGCGTGGGCGGTAGCCCCGTCAAATCGAGGGACACGCGGCGAATCAACGTCGCGCGATCCGCTTCAGGCGAAGGCTCCATCCCTTCGCGTTCCAACCGCTCCAGCACGAAATGATCTATCGCATTCTTCGACCACTCTTTATTTTTTATCTGGGGCAATAAAGGTCGAATCGGTGGGATGAATGACCAGTGACGCTGCCAGAGCGCGCCCTGCCTGACCCATTCGACTAACAAATCAATCTCCGTCTGAGTCAGCTTGCGGCCCGAATCAACCGGCGGCATGCGCGTCATTTCATCGCCTGACGTAATGCGGCGTACAAGCTGGCTTTGCTCGGGATTGCCAGGAACGATTGCGCGGCGGCCTCCGCCAAGGTCGGCGGTCGCCGCGCCTTCGGAATCCAGTCGGAGTTTGATCTTTTTCGCCGGCGCGTCAGGTCCATGGCAACCCCAGCATTTGTCGGCGAGTATCGGGCGGATGTCACGGTTGAAAACAATCTGGCGGGCAGGAGCGGCGCTTTGAACGGCCCGAACAGTCACGCCACGCATCAACTGAGAAAAGAAGAGGCATGAGAGCAGTAAGGCGGAGAGTTTCAGCGCCAAGCCATTTGTAGACCCGCTGTTCATCCTCTTCCCTCAATGGATACTCCATCTATAGCTCACATCTTGGTGAGCTTAGATGGAGAGGAAATTGAGATCGCTGGAAGTATGAGGGGATTGATCCCCTCTACTTCCGGCGATGAATCTTTCGATTCAATCCG
>WNFU01004589.1_pt1 | contig 49228 bp, 41 predicted proteins | sample 5400121 | NCBI WGS metagenome assembly WNFU01 (sample SAMN13153360, study PRJNA577476) | soil metagenome | isolation source: 100 cm soil or saprolite under grassland replicate 1 | place: USA:California | collected 2016-06-15 | reverse complement strand
AACGTCCTGCGCTTCAGCTGCCGCCGTGGCGCGCTGCATCAGAAAACACCAAAATAGCAACGATCTCGCGCGCCGAAGGCGGTCAGCTGCAAGCGCCTGTTGGGTGGCGCGACTTGGGCATGGTTTCCACTGGAGGGCTGCTCATCCGTTGCCTTCGGTCATGCGGACACTCGCCACTGGGTCGGCGTCACGCTGTCGGTGTCACCTCCCTGGCAGCCTGCCGTTCGGCGAGTGCTTTGAGCCTCCGCAACTGCTTGCGCATCATGATCAAATCCCCCCACGCCAACAACGTACGACGGACCCGTTGCCACCACCCCGTGGCAGCGGCATCCAGTTTCACCACCAGTCGACAGGTGCGTTCGCCTGTGGGTCGCACAGCATACGTGATCGCCAGCGGCCCGAACAGGCGCTCGAACTCCGGCCGGATGAGCGCCGAGATGTGCCGATTCAGCTCGAAGTCAATGATCTCGCCAACCAGAAAGCGCTGCCCACGCTCCAAATGTTCAGCTCCAGGCGTCAGCGTACGCGGACTGTGGCGTCCGTGGTTATCGATCCAGTCGTAGCTGTAGGGCGCGAGCTTGAGTTGGCACAGCCAGCGAAAAAGCACCTCAGGCGGTGCCGCAACGTCAATCGCGCGCAGCAATCCTTCGTAGGGTACAGTGAGATAGTGATCGCAGGGGTAGCTGGCCGTGCGTTCATCAGGTGTGGCATTCCAGAACTTGGCAGGCTCTGAGAGTCGCACAGCCAACTTCCTCCTACTACGGGTGCATGGGGTACGGTACTACATTGCAGGACGTGTGAAAGATAGCGCAAAGCAGATGCGTTGTAAACAGTCTGACGGTTGATGGCCCGCCACCCAACTCTAAGTAGGCGAATCGGCTTCGTCTACCTCTCCTCAGGAAGATTATACACGAATTTGATTCGTCCCATCCCGCGAATCGATGCAATTGGCGAATCGGATTCGTCGATCATCCGTCGTGGCACAGTACCATGGTGTAGCAGCTTGTGCTACGACCAGCGGTGAGAAAACATAGCCGCTGCGCTGCAGCAAGAGCTATTGGATGAACTGGACGATGTCTATACCGGCCCGATTCTTGTCGCCCTAGATTGCGATCAGCCTGGAATAGAGGCAGCCCATAGTGTGCGCACGGTTCCACGAGGGGCACGCCGATGGAGGCGCAGAACCTGATCAATCGCCACTTCAAGGCCGCCCTCAAACGGGCCGAACTGCCGGCCGACAAAATCCGTTTCCACGACCTGCGCCACGCCGCGGCGTCGCTGTTCATCGCGCTGGGCTATGGCGCCCGCACGGTCGCCGACATCCTGGGCCACAGCTCGCCGGACTTCACCCTGCGCCAATACGCCCACAGCTTCGAGGAGGTCCGCCAGCGTGCGGTGGCGGATGTGGGCAAGTTGCTGCGGGATGAAGATCGGGTATTGGAGTTACCGCCAAGCAAAGAACGGCGGAGGTCGAATGAGCACCTCACATAGGAGCAGCGGCTCCTTCCATAATCGATCAACCTGAAGCTAATGGTTGCACCTGGAGCGAAAAACCACCTCACGTGATTGGCGACAAACGAAAACCACCGCACTCTAATGCGATGGTTAGTGGTGCCCTCGGGGTGACTCGAACACCCGACACGCGGTTTAGGAATTCTCGACAGAGGCGCGCCACACAATGCCACCTGACCACGCCACCGCATCAGAACGGGAAAACCACGATTGCACTGTGTCAGTCACCGCCCCTCATCGACCCTGAATTACATCCTAAATTACATCCTGCATTCTCTACAGTGATTGAGGCGTTCGTTTCAGACGCGATCTCGCCTGGGATCAAACCAACACCCAGCGCTCACTGCTCGGCACTCACCATTCTCAGTGCCTCCTCAATCGCCTCGTCTATCGACAAGGCCTGCCCCGCTGCCCACGCTCCACGATACGTCGTCTCGTCGAGCTGAGTGCGTGCCGCGACAATGGTGTCCTCAGAGTGCCGCCGATCCTCGGGTCCGAGCGTCGCGTGGATGCTTGCCAGCAGATGTTCCATAGCCCCAAACAGACGGGCGGCCTGGGTAAGTTGTCCCCGCTGGACGGCGAGTTCGGCCACCCCTGCTAGACAGTTGACCAGCCCGTCACGATCTCCCACCTCGCGATGGAGTGCCAGGCTTTCAGGAAAGAGCGCAATTGCCCGTGACACCTCGCCTCTGTGCAGCGCAAGGTGGGCCAGGTTGTGCAACGCTGTGGCGATCTCGCGCTTGAAGCCGAGCGTCTGGCTGATTGCCAGGCCCTCTTCGAAAATCCTGGCGGCCTGCGCGTCGTCGCCCCGATCGCGCAAGACTTTCCCCAGCCCATTGAGCGCCCGCGTCATGCCCCATTGATCGCTCACCTCTCGGAACAGCCGCAGGCTCTCCATCTGCAGCCTCATCGCTCCCTCCTGACGATAGTCAGCCGTAGGTCAGACTGCGTGCGGTGAGTGTGCCCAATGTGGGCAGTATAGCATCAGCTGTGGCTGGCAGCAATCGAAAGATCAGCGACACGGAGCGCACGATCACGTGCTGCGCGTTCCTATGCCATACGATCATACGAGCTATGATAAGCTGACCGTTGTTCAGTTGCGCGACTTCAGAAAGAATCGAGGACGAGCCGCCCCGACTACTCAACGCCGAGCGGCCCGATGCGTTGCGCGAGCAGATTGATGACCCCGGCCTCCCACTGCACTTTCGAGGGCGAGGTAGAGCCCTGCATCAACGGTGGGGTTCTGGCGCTTGGCGGCTACTTCGGCGAAGCGAGCGATCGGCTGCTTGACCGGCTCCTCGGCGAACAGCTTGAGGACGGTGGCTGGAAGTGCGAGGCCCCGCAAAGCCGTCGATCCTCGTTCCACACCACCATCTGCGTCCTGGAAGGGCTACGAGAATACGAGAAGGCCAAGGGTGCCACGGCTGCGGTGACCCAAGCCCGCGTGCAGGCACAGGAGTATTTTCTGGAGCGTCACATGTTCCGGTCCCGGTCATCCGGCGAGGTGATCGATCGCAACTGGACGCGTTTCTCGTTTCCGACCACCTGGCATTACGACGTGCTGCGGGGCCTGGACTACTTGCGCAGCGCCGGCGTCGTACCCGACGAACGGGTCGCCGAGGCCATCGGGCTTGTGGCGAAGAAGCAACCCCAAAACGGGCGTTGGCCGCTCCAGAACCCTGACCCTGATCCAGTCCACTTCGACATGGAAGGCGGGGCAGGCACCTCTAGCCGCTGGAACACCCTCCGCGGCTTACGCGTGTTGGACTGGTATTCAGCACGAGACTAACGCAGATGCCGCTGCAAGGGAACTGACACCTACCCGGTTCGGTGGCACGATCTGCACGAAGCGGCTCATAAGCGTATCCGATGGTGATGCCGGCGCGAGTAGTTAGGCAGCGAAAGCAATGGAAACGCACCCACCCCCGGCAACGTGCGCCGGGGTCGTGATGGTAGGAGTGGCCGCGTTTTCAGGCCGTTTTCTGGGCTCAAGCTGGTTCCGTCAAAACGGCTGCATCTCGTCCCGCCCACCAGCGGGTAACGCACACCGTTGGGCATGCGATATACTATAGCAATGAACATCGAGTTCAACAGCAAAATTTGGTACTGGCACGGCCCCGCCCCATGGTACTTCGTTACCGTTCCGGCGAAGCAGTGCCGCGACCTGAAAGCCATAGTAGGATTCGTGACGTATGGCTGGGGAATGATTCCGGTACATGTTCGGATCGGCAACAGCGAGTGGAAGACGTCCTTGTTTCCCAAAGATGGCCGCTACATTGTGCCCATCAAAGCGAGTGTCCGAAAAGCAGAAAATCTTGAGGAAGGCGACCAAGTGACGGTACGACTCGAAGTTCGTCGATAAACGAGTGAGTATCTGTTTACAGGGGTAATTGCGAAAAGAGCGTGATGGGCGCTTAGCCAGACATACGGTAACGGACGCGTTTGAAATTCTCACCAAACACTATCGCAAGAATTTATGCTCGCTCATGTTAATCTGCTAAGATCGGCTGTCGCGTTTCAAGGTCTTGTAACGCACATTACCGAGCGTCAGTCACATCATAAGACGCTCCCAAGTGGTCTCAATAACCCACGGCAGGCTATGGGCGGCGGGCGTGGGGGAAACCACCGGGTTTTCGGGAGGTTTCCCCGCCTGGTGCAGATGACGCCCAGGCGATACCGGCGGCATCACCCTCCGCGTGTACAAAACCTATCCCATGAGCCCCGCCCTGATCGGGCTCACGCACGATAATGTGGTTCACCCTCACTTCCTGTGATCCAAGTCGAAAACTGGGCTTCGCGATTCTACACGGCCGCATCAGTATGCCGTGCCAGGAATCGTCTCCACACAAAGTGAGGGTGAACCACATTATGGAACGCGACACGTGAAACCGCCCGAAAATCGGCTGGTTTCAAAGCCTGGCCGGGCTGCATCGGCGTGTTGGATCGCGCCGATGCAGTCCTCTGTTTCTGCGGCAGCTGCATGCCGCACTCGTCGCTCTTCGTGACACTGATGCCCTGCTCATTAGAGCGAATTAGCGGCATAGCGCAACGTGTGTACACGCAGAACTCACGCATCGGTTTCACGCTCCGTTCGCTCGCTGCTGGACGAGTTTCTCATTGTCGCTGCGGGCAGGCGCACGGTGCATGTTGTCCCGCCTCCCGGCTCGCTCACGATGGCGATCTCGCCACCCAGCATCCGACAGAAACGCTGGCTGATCGCCAGGCCGAGTCCGGTGCCGCCATACTTTCGTGTCCAAGACACGTCCGCTTGCGTGAACTCGATGAAGAGTTGCGGTAAGTACTCAGACGGAATGCCAATCCCAGTATCAGTAATGACGAAGCTTACCTCGTCGGCACCAGCCGCCGATAGGTGTCGGCTCACCACAAGACGGATATGACCATGCTGGGTGAACTTGGCTGCATTACTGAGCAGGTTCAGCAGCACTTGCCGCACCTTCGTCTGGTCGCTGAACATTCGCCCCGCCGCGCTGGCCCCCACAACGGTGAGTGTGTTGGCGTTCCGCATCATGAGTGGACGCACCGTCTGTTCGACCTCCTCCACCAGATCGGCTACACGGAAACTCGCCAGGTCGAGCTCCATCTGGTTCGCCTCAATTTTGTTGAGATCAAGGATTCTACTGATCAGGCCCAGTAGTTGGCCGCCCGCCGCACTGATGGCCGACAGGTCGCTGCTGAAGCTCGTGTCACCGCGCTGTTTAAGCTCAAACTCGATCAACTCAATGTAGCCAAGAATCGCAGTGAGCGGTGTGCGCAGTTCGTGGCTCATGTTCCCCAGAAAGCTGCTCTTGGCTTGGCTGGCTGCCTCGGCCGCATCCTTCGCCCGGATCAGAGCATGTTGCAAGTGGAGCAGATCTGCGTTGCGCTGTCGCAGCTCTGCCTCTGTGCGCTTGAGCGCGGTGATGTTGTGCCACACGATTAATCGCCCGCGCAATCGCCGCTGGTGATCGTAAATCGGCGTGATTTGCACATTGAGATACTGTTGATCGTGGTTGCCCAGATCGACGACCACCTCTTCGTTGACATCGATTGCTGTGCGGTAGCGCGCCACGAACTGCGGCCAGCGGGCTGTGACGTATGCAACCGGTTGGCCGATCACTACGCGTGTTGTGGTACCAAGCGCACGCAGACCTGCTGCGTTTATATCCACGACCCGGTTCTGTTCATCAAGTACAATTACTCCGTCGGCCATGCTCTCGATCACACTATCGCGCGCGATCGGCACGATATCAAGGAAATGGAACCAGATGACGCCGATCGCAACAGCCACTGCGGTAAGCGTAAATGCAAAGGGGGTCAGGTCAAGTCCGCGCCAAGGGCTGAGCTTCAACACATAGAGGGCGTTCCCCAGCCATGGCGCACTCGCGCCGATGACGAAGGTGATTACTTGTAGGATATAAAGCCGCGCTGTGTGGCGAAAGCTCCACAGGAGCAGCACGGTTCCGAAGAGTAAACACAGGTGCGCAAAGCCGTTGCAGATCCAGAACCCGATGCCGTGGTCGTAGTCCAGAATAGGAAACGGGCCTGCGGTGTCAAGCGTGATGCGCCGCCAGATCAGCTGGTGATACCCGTTCGTCCACACCAGGACTTGTGTCGCCAGTGGAATGGACAGGAGCAACGCCAGGGTCTGCCAGTTCAGCCAGCGGTGGTGGTTGGTGTACTGTAGTGCAAAGATGACCCAGGCTACCGGCAAAGTCATGATGCCCACGTACTGCACGCGCGCCCAGACCAAAGCTATCGGTGACCCGACGGTGCTGAGTTCCAGCGCGTAAGTGAACGACCACAGACCCGCCGCACTGCTGAGGGCCAATAGAGCGTACGCGCCAGGTACCGAGCGGCGCCGCCACACCACCAGCCCGACGACCAGCGTCAGCGTGGCAGCGATGAAGAGCGGTATGGTGTAGGGGAGGGCGGCTTGCCATTGCATAGCTATCCTACGGCGCATAGATGCTGCACATGGACGCAACCGCGAGGTGAATGTGCACGGCACCGCGGCGCTTCCAACGATCCGTCTACTCCTTTCCACGGCAACTATACCATGCGAGCGCCATACTACCAAGATCGGTTGTGTGCTGTAGCTCCCTAACGAATAATTGGCCAAGGACCTGAGCGGCTGCACCGAAGCATCGAGATATCGCCCACTCCTGTGACTGCACATCGCAAGCCTGTGGTGGAGGCGAATGCTCGAAGGCAGGCGTTGTGAACAGTGCCAACGCCCTCGGCTATCTGTGCGGTGCACTGGCGGTTGGGCCATGTGTCGCGCGGTGGGGTGCGCCGCGGGTTGTCCGGCTGAGCCTGCTGGCGGTGAGCCTGAGCCTGATCGCTACCGGCTGGTTGGCCGTATTCTGGCTTTTGTTGGTGGCACGCGTCGTCGCGGGTGTCGGCGCCGGCCTGATGTTCATCGGTGGTGTGGCGGTCGTGCTGGCACTCGATGCCTCGCATCGGAGCGATCTGCCCGTTGGGGTCTATTATGCCGGTCCAGGCATCGGCATCGCTGTATCCGGGCTAGTAGTCCCAGGGCTTCTGGGACCGCTCGGGTGGGATTGGCGCTCGGTGTGGGTCGCGCTCGGCGCACTGGGGTTGCTGGCCAGCTGTTCGTCGAGCTGCCGCTGCGATGGGCCGAGCGCGCCACACGGCTGCATGCGTCCGCGAGTACGCCGCGCCCCCGCCTCGTGCTCCACGACTATGTGCGGCTTTGGCCGGGATTACTGGCCTACGCGCTGTTTGGGCTGGGCTACATCGGCTACATGACCTTCGTGGTCGCCTTTCTGTGGACCAGCAATGCGGCGTCGATCGTCATCCAAGGATTCTGGGTGCTGCTGGGGGTATGCGCTGCGCTGTGCGGATTCACCTGGCGGCCGCTGCTGCGCTGGCTGGCACCGCAGCACGCGCTCTCTTGCATGCTCGTGGCGTTGAGTGTGGGGGCAGTCCTGCCCGTACTGGTGCGCGCGCCGTGGAGCTTCGCGCTCTCGGCGGTGCTGTTCGGCAGTTCGTTCCTTGCCGTCGTGACCGCTATTACCGCACAAGCCCGGCGAACGCTGCCAACGGAGCGCTGGACCATGGTCATGGGCAACGCCACAGCCCTGTTCGCGCTCGGGCAGTTGCTTGGCCCAACGCTGACGGGCATGATCACAGACACACCTGGCGGTCTTGCGCTTGGTCTGCGTGCCTCCGCAGTGGTGCTTGGTGTCGCTGCGGCGATTGCGCTGATCAAACCCCGATCCGAAGGCGGCTGATATGGAGTGAAAGGCATACATCCACCAAGCGAAACAGGTATCCAGCTACGCCTGGTGCCTTATTTATTGTCAGGCTACGGCATTGGTATGACCCTATCCGCGACTCGTTCGCGGATAGGCACCTCGCCGCAAAACTTCGGAGCTATCGGTGTCACGTTCAATAATGTGCGTTCTTCATCGTCAGCAGGTGTGTATCGAGGTAGTGCATCCACTCCAGCGCTCATCGGGATGCTGCGGATGATTGTTGGGTTGCCGGCACGGTCCGAAGCGGGAGCCGTGCCGAGGCGCAGCAATCTCATCACACTTCGTTGCTGCACCCACATCCCACCGCCGCGCTCCGGCCTAGACACAAGCGCGGCGCTGCCACTAGCGGTCATGGACGAGTACACCGGACAGCACTTGGTTGCGGCAACACCGCTATCTGTCGTGGAACTTGCAAAGTTCCCTGATCCGCAGTACAGTATCGCCAACGGTTCCCCAAACACCGCCACACGACCTGGAAGGGGGCGGTGATGGCGCGACGTACCCTACGGGTGGAGCGCGGCGCTCTGCAGGGCTTACATGGCCAGCCCGATGCGATCGCGGTCGGCACGCCAGCCTGGTATGCCTGGCTGGAGCAGGCGACCACATTCGCCTTTGTCGGTGAGCAGGGGAGCTTTACTGCGCGTAAGGAGCGCAGCAGGCAGAGTGGCTGGTATTGGAAAGCCTACCGCAAGCACCAAGGCGCGCTGCACCGCGCCTATCTGGGCAAGTCCGCCGATTTGACCCTCGACCGCCTCACCGCGATTGCCAGCCAGCTCGCCCAGCGCGCTACCGGACCGCCACCACTGGTAGCTGCCAGCGTTCTCGCCCCAGCGCCAGTCGCCGCGGATGACCACCCCCCACTCCTGACCGCTGCCCAATTGCCGACAGGCACGCTGACCTTCTGTTTCTCCGACATCGAAGGCAGCACCCAGCTGTGGGAGCAGCATCCGCAGGCCATGCCCCAGGCCCTCGCTCGTCACGACGCGATAGTGCGCCAAGCGATCGAAACGCACGGCGGCGTGGTGTTCAAGACCGTCGGCGATGGCGTCCACGCGGTCTTCATCCGAGCAGTCGATGCGCTCTCTGCCGCTCTGGCCGCGCAGCGCGAGTTGCAAGCAGCCGGCTGGGCCGAATTGGGTTCCCTACGCGTGCGTATGGCACTCCATACCGGTGCAGCCGAGCAGGTCCACGGCGACTACTTCGGTGCCCCGCTCAACCGCCTCGCACGGCTGCTGGCGGCCGGTCACGGCGGCCAGATCCTGCTCTCGCAAGCCACTGCGGCTCTGGTCGGCGATGCGCTGCCCGAGGGCGCAACTGTGCGTGCCCTGGGCACCCATACGCTCAAAGATCTCCTGCAGCCGGAGCCGATCTTCCAACTGGTCACGCTCGATCTGCCCTCGGAGTTCCCGCCGCTGCGCAGCCGTGAAGGCAACCCGCCAGCCACGCCCACGCTCCCACCGCACCTGCTGGCCACCAAACTGTATGCTCCACCCGCGCGCCCCGACCTGGTGGCGCGCCCGCGCCTGTTCGAGCGTTTGACCGCCGGGCTGAGCGACAAACTCACACTGATCGCCGCGCCAGCCGGTTTCGGCAAGACCACACTCGTCAGTGCCTGGATTGCCGAAATGGTAAACGGCAAACGGCAAACGGCAAACGACCACGCCGAGCTCGACGAGGCGAGCGTACCTTTTACCGGATCAGTTGTGCCTTTCATCGTCGCGTGGGTCTCGTTGGACGCGCGCGACAACGACTCGACCCGCTTCTTTTGCTATGTCAGTGCCGCGCTCAACACGCTCGCGCCCGGCAGTGGCGACACGGCCCTGGCGCTGCTCCAAGCGCCCCAGCCGCCGCCGCTCGAGGCGATTGTGACCACGCTGCTGAATGCGTTAAGTGCTACGCTTCCGCAGGACCAGGCCGGGAACCCGGCCGTGCTTGTGCTCGATGACTACCACACGATCGAGGCGCCGGCCATCCACCACGCGCTCGCGACCTTGCTTGAGCATCTGCCACCACAGCTGCACTTCATCCTCGCCACGCGCGCCGACCCGCCACTGCCGCTCGCGCGGTTGCGGGCCTCCCGGCAACTCACCGAGCTGCGCGCCGCCGATCTGCGCTTCAGCCTCGAGGAAGCTGCCACCCTCCTGACGGAGGTGATGGGCCTGCCGTTGTCTGCGGCGGATATCGCGGCGCTGGAAGCGCGCACCGAGGGCTGGATCGCCGGGCTCCAGTTGGCCGCGCTGGCGATGCGCGATCGCAGCGACCTGGCCGGCTTCATCGGCGCGTTCACCGGCAGCAACCGCTTTGTGATGCGCTATTTAGCAGAAGAAGTCTTCGGTCGCCAGCCATTGCATCTGCAGACCTTTCTGCTGCACACTGCCGTCCTCGAGCGCATGTGCGGCCCGCTGTGTGACGCCATATTGGGACTGATACCCGACCAAGGACCAGGGGCCGACGATCAAGATAGTACACAGGCGAGAGCAAGCGTCGCCAACGTCGACCAGCAGCCTGCACCCTTGGTCTCTGGTCCCTCGTCGGAGAGCTACAGCCAGCTGATCCTCGATCAGCTGTCGCGCGCCAACCTATTCGTGATCTCCCTGGACGACGAGCGACTGTGGTATCGCTACCATCACCTGTTCGCCGAGGTGCTGCGCCACCGTCTTATGAGCGGCGCGAGCACCACTGCCATCATGGCGCTGCACCGCCAAGCGGCGCAGTGGTTCGAGCGGCAGGGGCTGGTCGCCGAAGCGATCCAGCACACCCTGAGCGCCCGAGATGTCGAGCGTGCCGCCGTGCTCATCGAGCAGGTGGGCCCGTCGATGGGGACCCAAGGGCAGGTGTACACGGTGCTTGGCTGGCTGAATGCCCTGCCGGACCAGGTCATCCGCGCGCATCCGGTTCTGTGCATCATCCACGCCGCCATGCTGATGTACACCAATCATCTGCCGGACGCCTTAGATCGGCTCAGCGACGCGGAGCGCTGTGTTGGAGCGGATGCGCCGGCGGATCAGGCTCGCGGGATTCTGGGCCAGACCGCAGCACTGCGTGGGAACATCGCGCGCTTCGTGGGCGATCGCGCCAGCTGCATCCGCCTGGCCAGGCAGGCGCTCGAATTGCTGCCCGAGACCGAGGTGTTCGCGCACGCCGGCCCGCTCATGCGCATCGGTCGGGTCGGCGCGCTGGTGGATGCCACCTACGACTTCCTGGTGAGCGGCGATGCGACAGCCGATGTCGAGCAGCGCGTGCGAGCGGTGATCACGACGGCGCGGGCCGGGATGAGCCTGTTCGCGACACTGCGCAGCATCAATTTGCTGGCGCGCCTCCAGATCATGCAAGGGCGTCTGCGCGCCGCCGCGGCGACGTATGCTGAGGTCGCGGAGGTGGTGCCAGGCCAGAGCGCGTTTCGGACACTGGTCAACAGCGCGGCCTACTATGTTGGGATGGGCGAGCTGCTGCATGAGTGGAACGACCTGGATAGCGCTGAGCGATACCTCGCGCAGGGAATAGAGCTCGTGCGTGGCGCGCTCACCGTGGACGCGCATGTGACGACGCGGGGATTCCTTGCGCTGGCGCGGCTCCAGCAGGCACGTGGCGATTTTCCAGGCGCCGCCGCAACGCTGGACGAATGCGTGAATCTCGCGCGCCGGCGCAACTTCGTGGCCGATCTTAGCGCACGCATGGCGGCGGCGCAGGCGCAGCTCTGGCTGGCGCAGGACAACCTCGCAGCCGCCCGCCGCTGGGCAGCAAGGAGCGGTCTCCACACCGACGACGAGCTGACCTACCCACGCGAGGCGGAATACCTGACCCTGGCGCGACTGCTGATCGCTCTGGGGCAGGATGACCCAGCTGGCCAGACGCTCCAGGACGCTCTGCGGCTGTTAGATCGGCTGCTGATAGCGGCCGAGGCCGGCGCACGCATGCGCAGCGTGATTGAAATCCTCATCCTGCGGACGCTAGCGCTTCGGGCGCAGACTGACCTCGCGGGCGCCCTGGCCGCGCTCGAACGAGCGCTATCGCTGGCCGAGAGTGAAGGCTACATCCGCAGCTTCGTGGACGAGGGCGCGCCGATGGCCGATCTGCTGCGCGAGGCGAGTGCGCGCGGCATCACACCCGCGTATGTCGCCAGGCTCCTCGCCGCCTTCGGGAAGGATGAAGGTGGCAGGATGAAGGATGAAGCACCTTCGGCGCGCCCTCATCCTTCATCCTTCATCCCTCAGCCTCTGGCAGAGTCGCTGAGCGAGCGCGAGCTGGAAATCCTGCAGCTGATCGCCGACGGTTTCTCCAATCAAGCGATTGCCGACCGGCTCGTCATCGCCCTCAGCACGGTCAAGCGTCACATTAACAATATCTACGGCAAGCTGGCAGTCCAGAGCCGCACCCAGGCGCTCATGCGCGCGCGTGAGCTCAAGTTGCTCTAGCGCGGTTTCACTTCAGCGCTACACCCTCCGGCTTTCCCACATCCATCAATAATACACCCTCAGCTGCACCTTTCGGTGCGTGTCTTTGGTGTGCCGATCGCGTAGTGTTGGCACATCACGATACGTGGGCCCAGCAGTGCTGCGGTAGAGCCTGCCCGCGAAGGCCAACCCATGGCAATTTAAGGCCGAGCGCAGCGCATACTGAGTGCAGGCACGGTGTTCTGCAGTATTGTCATAGAACGGATGGAATGTCAATGCAAACGTTATCTGCGTCGATCGTTGCCGACCGGAACCAGGCCCGGCGCGGGCTGCTGCTCTATTTTGCCCTGCTGCTACCCCTCTCTGCCCTGCTCGACGGGCTGATCATCCACACCCACAACCTGGTGTGGGCTCTGGTGCTCATGTGGGTGCCCACTCTGGCCTCGGTAGTCGCGCGCCTGACTCTGCGTGAGAGCTTCGCCGATGTGTCCTTCCGCCTGGGCGGGCGGCGCGGGTGGCACAGTCTCGGTTTCGCGCTCAGTTTCCCGATCGTCGTGGGGCTGGTGGCCTACGGCGCCGCGTGGGCAAGCGGGCTGGCGCAGTTTGTCGGGCCTACGCAGGCACTCGGCCGCACGGTCCCGCCGCTCCTCGGCTTCGCGATCACCCTGCTGCTCGCCGGAACCATCGGTCTTCTCGCCAATGTGCTGCTGGCGGCCGGCGAGGAGATCGGCTGGCGCGGCTACATGCTCACACGGCTGATCGACGCTGGGGTGCCGCAGCCACTCCTCATGAGTGGGCTGATCTGGGGCCTCTGGCACGTGCCGCTCATCTTGGCCGGGATCTATGCGGCCGGTCCACTGCCGCTGCTCTCTGCCGCGCTGTTCATGGGCGCGGCGATCAGTAGTAGCTATGTGTTTGCGCGGCTGCGGCTGGCGACAGGGAGTGTCTGGCCTGCGGTCGTGCTCCACGCGGCCTGGAACAGCGTGATCCAGGGGCCATTCGACGGCGCAACAGCCGGCGCCGGGCGGCTGGTGTGGACCGGAGAGTCGGGGATTCTGGTGGTGCTGACGCTGGTGCTGGCGACGATCATTCTAGCGCGGCGGCCAACGCCGATGCTGCACCAACCACTAGGCTAGATGCAGCCAGACGTAATCTTTACATATCTGTGAAGGAGACAACTATGAACATGATTTCTTTATACGGGAACACAATTGAGCAGGTGCGATCGCGTCAGCGCAGGAACGGTTTCCTGTTGCGGACCGGACGTGTGCTGCTGGAACTGCTGGTGCTCCTCGTCGGCATGGTCGGGATCGGCGCGACCTACCAAACCATCGCCACTGCGGTCGATCAACGAACCTATCCGCCGCCCGGTCAGCTGGTCGACGTGGGCGGTTACCGGCTGCATATCCACTGCATCGGTCAGGGCAGCCCGACCGTGATTTTGGAGTCCGGCAACGGCCAAACCTCCGTCGATTGGTACGCAGTCCAGCCCGCCATCGCCACGACAACCCGAGTCTGCGTCTACGATCGTGCTGGTTTAGGCTGGAGCGAGGCAGGCCCAGCTCCACGCGATGCCCAGCAGATCACCCACGAGTTGCACACCTTGCTTGGAAAAGCAAACATCACCAGCCCGTACGTGCTGGTCGGGCATTCGTATGGCGGATTGTACACCCGCATGTATGCCGACCAATACCCCGATGAAGTCGCCGGCATGGTCCTGCTCGATGCTTCCCATCCTGATCAATGGAGGCGCACTCCAGATGGGCAAACTATGTACAGCTCGTTCGCACGTCAGGTACGACTTGCAGCCCTGGTAGCTAGCATCGGCATCGTGCGGTTGCAGAACAATCTACAACAACTGCCACCGACCTATGTGATGCCCGCCGATCGATTTGCGCAGTACCGTGCCCTCATGTCCTCAACGCACCACGTAGATGCCGGCTTGGCCGAGTTTCTCGCGAGTACTGCAACGATGGACCAAGTCCGCGCGACGCGCAGCTTAGGAAGGCTGCCGCTCGCCGTGGTCACCGCGGGAGGCGACCATACACACGGTATAGCGCAATTGTCAGCGTTAGAGCAAATGCATATGTCGATGCAGCGTGAACTGGCCGAGCTCTCGGCTAACAGCATCCATGTGATCGTTGAAGGTTCGGACCACACTTCATTGCTGTTCAACCCGGAGCATGTCCGTGTGACGATTGCGGCGATTCAGCAGATCGTCGATTCTGTGCGCACCGGGCAGCCGCTCCATCAGTAATGGTTGCATTAAAAACAAACACAAGGAGACGATCATGAAAGCCATTCGCTTATTCGTCACACGCCACCCGCTCGTTATATTCTTTGGCCTTGCCTACGCCCTTGCGTGGTGGCCCTGGCTGCTGTATGCGACTGTGCCCAACTTCCCGGTCAATCAGCTCACCTTTGGACCATTTTTGGCTGCTGTCACTGTGTCTGCGCTCACCGGGGGATGGGCTGGCGTCAAGGCTAGGAGTGTAGACTGACCGTTACGTGGCAATAGGACGCCACGTGAGGGCGTAGGACCGCTACCTACCCTCCTCCTAGACCAGAGGGCTCGCTACCCGACCGACTACCTGCCACTAGACACGAACGCCTCGCGTAAGAAGCGGCGAGGGAAGGAGTAGATGATGATCACACAGCAAGTTACAACACACCCAGACCGAACTATGCCCTCTGCGGACGGGCTGTCTCGGTTCATCGGGGCGGGTGCGTGGGCAGCCATCGCAAGCGGTGTCGCGATCGCGGTCGCGTTGCTCTTGGACTGGCTCGTTGTCCCCTATGCGCAGTTGGGCGAAACCGAAGCGTATCTGACAGGTTCTTATCTCCTCTCCTCCGGGCTGCTCCTGCTCAGCAGCATCCTTTTACTGTGGGCGCTCATCGGGATCTACGGGCGTCAGGCGAGGGCCGCTGGAACCTTCGGGCTGTGGGCGTTCGTGGTGGCCTTCCTCAGCACGGCGCTCCTAGCGGGCAATAACTGGGCCCAGGTGTTCGTCTGGCCGACGCTGGCGCAGGTGGCACCGAACGTGATGTCGGGGCAGGCTACGGAAACTCCCGTGTATCTGCTGGCGGGTATAAGCCTGTCCGGGCTGCTTTTCGGCATTGGGATGATCCTGTTCGGGGTGGCGACGATCAGGGCTGGCGTTTATCCGCGCTGGGCATCAGTATTGTTGATCGTCTCGCTGCCGGTCATCATCTTCCTTGATCCTACGCCGGGATCATTCCACTGGGTATCGCTGACGACCTTTGTCACCGCACTCGACCAGCGGCTTGATCCGGACGAGGGACGGCTGCGACTGCTGACCCAGAAGATCATCGACGACGTATTCGACCAATTGGACAGAGTGCGGAAGTTATGGTAGCGTGACAGCTGAGCGAGAAATAGGGCGAATGCCCCTTGTTGAGGTAATCAGAGATGTCTAATAATTTTGGTCAGAAATGTCTAATAATTTCAATGCGAATATCCAATAATTTAGCTCCTCATGTCCAATAATTCCTATGGGGAGCATTATGAATACACAAAGCTTCTACATCGGCTGCGCGGTTTGGGGCTATATGATATAATAGCGAACGGTCGTTCGCATACGATATCTTGGGGTCGGAACAAGAGGAGGTTGTGATGCTGTCGAAGAAGTCTTCAAGGCCTGAACTGCACACCCTAATGACCGGTATCGCGTTCGGCGAGTCGCCACGGTGGCACGATAATCGTCTCTGGTTCTCCGACTGGGGCGCTCAAGAAGTCATTGCCGTCGATCTCAAGGGGAAGAGCGAAGTCATTACCCACGTCAATTTCCCGTCATATCCAATGTGTATCGACTTTCTGCCCGATGGGCGCCTGCTTGTCGTCGCGGCGCACGATCGACTGCTCCTCCGCATGGAGCCCGACGGCTCGTTGGTGACCCATGCCGACCTGACCAGCCTCTCTGATCACGGCTATAACGACATTGTTGTGGATGGTCGGGGCGACGCCTACGTCAACGACCTGGGCTTTGACTTTCCGACCGGTGATTTCGCCCTCGGAACCATCATTTTGGTCGCCCCAGATGGCTTGGCTCGACAAGTGGCAGACGGCGTCGCATCCCCAACGGCATGACGATGCAATTCCCTGTGCCGGATCAGAGCAAGGTCAACGACCCGCTGTTCAACAGCGCCGCGGACTGGATCTCGCCCGGCTACGACGACGAGATCTTCACTGGCGGTCGGCACCCGAACGAACCTGGAGGTCCTGCGTCCCGATGGTTCGAGAACCCACCCGCAAACGACGGCAGGAAGATCGTGATCACGGATACCGACCACTACGCTCCAGGCAAGGGCGACGCGCTGTGGGCCTGGAAGTCCTTCCTCCGCGGCCACAACCCGATCCTGATGGACTTCGGAATCATCGCCGGTGTGAAACCGACCAACCCCTCGCCGGGGAGCCCGCCCTACCAGTCCTTCGAACCCGCTCGCTACACGATGGGCGACACGCTCCGCTTCGCCGAGCGGATGAAGCTGATCGACATGGAGCCGCGCAGCGACCTCAGCTCGACCGGATACATGCTGGCGAACCTGGGCGAGCAGTACCTCGTCCTCCAGCCGAGCGAAACGGCCGATCCGTTCACCGTGACGTTGGACGCCGGCACCTACACGGTCGAATGGTTCAGCGTCAACAGCCGCGAGACGGTGGGGGCAGACAAGGTGACGGTCGAGAGCTCCACCACGATCAGTCTCAGCGCTCCGTTTGAAGCGGCCGATCCTGCCGTAGTGTACCTACAGCGCCGAGCAGATTGATTGAACCATTCGGATGTAGGTAATGCGTAAACTCATTGTCTGCAACATCATGTCATTGGATGGCTATTACACAGGGCCAGGGAACAATGTCATGGTCCTGCCGATGGACGCAGCCTTCGACGCCTATAACGCCGAACGGCTGCGCGCAGCCGATACGCTGCTGCTGGGACGTACGACATACGATGGATTCAGGGGTTTCTGGCCGTCCGTGGCAGATGATCCTGCCCCTCAATGGACGTCCACCCACCGCGAGATATCACGGCTCGATAACGCCATAGACAAAGCGGTCATATCAGACAGCCTGACACCAGAGCAGACGGAACCGTGGCACAACAACACCCGCATCATCAGCCGCGCAGACGCGCCCGAGCAGATTGCCGAACTCAAACGCCAAACCGGCAAAGACATCTTGGTTTTTGGTGATCGGCCAAGTCATATTAGGCGCAGGCACGCCACTCTTCGATGGCCAGCCGGCCGTTTCGCTTCGGCTGATCGACACACGCAGGTGGGATGGCTCGGGGAACGTACTCGTACGCTACGAAGTCCGCCGCCAAAAGACGTGAATCTGCTGGCACAATGCCTACTCTATCGAAATTATCGAGGCGGGACTCCGCGCAGGCCTGCTCAGAATTGGTGACGCTACATCATGAAACATCCTGTAGAGTTGATGAATTTATTCTGGACGACCGCAGGAATATTTCCAGGTGTCGGCGAAATCAGCCGCTTTGATTTTAGAGACCGAGTAGAAGCCGCGGCCAGGGCGGGTTTCAAAGGTATCGGAATCTGGCATACTGATCTGGAACATATCCTCCGCCAGCGAACGCTCAAAGAAATGAAAATGATTCTTGATGACAACGGCATTCAGCATATCGAGCTTGAGTTTCTCACGGACTGGTTTGTTACCGGTGCAAAGAAAGCGGAATCGGATAACCGTAAGAGGAGACTGCTGGAGGCGTCTGAGGCGCTGCATGCGAAACATATCAAGGTCGGAGATTTTTATAATACAGCATGTCCCCTGCCCCATATCATTGAGGCATTCGCGGTATTATGCAAAGAAGCGGAGGAGTACGGTGCGACGATCGGTTTTGAGTTTATGGCTTCAGCAATGATCGACAATCTGAGGGATTCATTAACAATGGTAGAAACGGTAGATGCCAAGAATGGCGGTTTAATTTTGGATATCGCCCATGTGGTAAATCTTGGAATTACATATGAAGAAATGAGTAGAATCCCCTTACAGTATTTGATCAATCTGGAGCTTAACGATGGAACCCTGCCTGGAAGCCCCAGGCATGATCCGTCCAGAGCCAGAAGATTCTGTGGAGAAGGCGAGTTCGACATCAAGAGCTTTATCAGGTGTGCAAATACCATGGGCTACACAGGCCCCTGGGCAGTTGAAGTTTTTTCGCAAGAACTGGTTGGATTGTCATTGGAAGAATTAAATACACGGGCGTTTAAAACAACGATGGCCCAATTTGAAGATTGATACATATTGGAGAGTCTATGTCCACGCGCCGATTCCACATCGGGTGCGCGATCTGGGCCTACAAGGACTGGGTCGGCGAGCTGTTCCCGCTCGGCAGTAAGAGCGCCGATTTCCTCGCTGAGCAGTGGGCCTGTGCAAACGGACGGGCCGCATCCAGTCGCGGATACGGCCGTGGTCTCGTCATCTAGCGTTGCGTGAGTCGGCAGTGCGTGCGCATCCCAGAGTTTCTTGCATGTTCCCCCAGTGCGACGTGCGGTCGCTTCTGTCATTATTCTGCGTGCATCGATACGACAGGACCTGTTGTCCCATCAGTAGTATAGTAGGCAGCAGGCCCCCCCGCATGTCTTCCTGCTGGGCTGCGCCCAGCAGCGTTCGCTCACCTGGTCAGTTACGACAGACTGCACACGAAATCGAACACTGGTCCCACTTCAGCGCCAAAGTGCCGATTGAACTCGCCTTCAAGCTCAACCAGTGTGAGCAGCGTCGTCCCACAGCGCGGGCAGACGGGATCGGTCGCCGCGATCGTGAAGGGACGGTCATCTACTTGCGCGGCCACCCACCACACGTCGCGCGTGGTGGGGTCGCGCTGGACCATCCAGGCCCCATCGTTGCAGGATGGGTTCGGGCAGAACCACTGTTCCCAGTTCATCGTGCTTTCCTCCTTTGCGGTTGTTCTTATCTGGCCGATAGTGGTCAGAGCGGGTGACTCCTCTGAGGGCCAAGCCCCTCCAGACCTCCCAAGTGACAAAGTAGACCATGATGCGCTGTGCGCACACCCACGAATGAAAAGGCGCGTTCTCCGAACGCTATTTACACGTGAGTACTAAACTTGAGTTTTGCAAAGTTGAGGCAGGGGTTATCCCATCGTATGGTGGGAGTAGATTGAGGTTGGTGTGCAACGCCGTGCGCCCAGCCCGATCGTGTGGATCAGTCTTCCGCGAAGAAGCGTCGGCGGGCGGTCTCATCACTCGGTACATCCGGCCCGAGCGCCAGCACGTCCAAACCGCGATCTGGTTCAATCTTATGGCGAGCAGACACGTGTACTCGTCGTGCATCCGCCTCCGGCCCAATCTCGTACTCCAGGTCCGTCAACCATCCGACGACGCGGTTCAGGGTGCTGAAGTACTGATCATGCTCTGTCGCATACTGGTGCAGTGCCATCTCCCAGTCGTTGTTCGTGCGTAGCAGGGTCCAGAGCAGGCGTACATCTCGAAGCGTGAGTGATAGTCCCATGCCAAAGCATGGATCGCTGGCCCCAGCAGCATCACCGACCAACACCACGCCATCGCAGTACGGGTGTTCGACCCACCTTGCTGCGCCCTCGAACTCAGCGAGCGGACCAATCGCTGAGACATCTTCGTACCACGCTGCTGGTGCACCTGTTTCGATACATCTCCGAACGAAACGCTCTATCTGTGCTGGCCCGTTTAAGCCGCGCCGCCCACCCCGCTTGCGGTACATGAAATAAGTTCGAAACCGCTGCTGCCCAATCGGGCAGATGACGACGGTCTGGCCAATACCGGGCTGCGTTATCTGATGCACTGCGTCCTCGCGCAGCGGCAGCCCGTTCTGCAAGATACTGGCGATCACCAGCCGCTCAGGATCATGCTGGACGGCAAATCCGCCCCACTGCCGAACACGTGATGTGCGACCATCGGCCCCAATCACCAGTCGTGCCGTCACTGCCGTTGTCTGATCAGTTTCCTGCACGTAAACCGTTAGCGGTTTGCCAGGGCGCACATCCACAACAGTGACTCCGCGCCGGACTTCCGCACCCGCCTGCATCGCAAGGTTAAGCAGTGCCGTCTGCATGGTTGGATGGTAGCACGAGAGGCAACCCGTGTGCTGCGGGGTGGTGGCGCTAAAATCACGTGGCTGCGTCTGCACCACACCGTCAGTCCATGACAACCACCAGCCTAGCTCCTGACCACCCGCGTGCAGCAGCGCTTCATAGATCCCCAGCGCACGCGCCTCGACAACGCCCCACGGCCAGATTACCTCCCCGCGCACCCGATCGGTGAACACCCGCTGACGCTCAAGGACGAGCACCCGTGCCCCATGCTCGGCCATCAGCTTGGCAAGTGTCGAACCTGCCACGCCCCCACCAACGACAATCAAATCGTACATCATGGCGATCTCCTTTGCAAAACTTCAGTTTCATATAAAAATATGTTTTGAGTGAGGGACTATGCTGCGCTCCCAGCGGTTTTGTTTGAGTTTGTTGCTGATAGCATAGCCGCTGCTCGTTGCGCCATCGTTGCAGAAAGCGTTGCGGACAGCATTTCAAGTCGTTGAGTTTATGGGCATTTTGCAGTACAATTGGGTTCCTGGAGGGGGTCGTTATGTCCAGTCTGAAGCTGCTATTACTCGGCCCGCCGCGTTTGGAACGCGAAAATCTGCCCGTGGAGCTGGAGCGGCGCAAAGCCCTGGCGCTGCTGGCCTACTTGGCAGTCACCGCCGAACTCCAGCCGCGTGAGGCGCTGGCGACCCTGCTCTGGCCGGACCATGATGAAAGCCAGGCGCATGCCTACCTGCGGCGCGCCCTCTTCACGCTGAAGCAAGCTCTGGGAGCGCAGCGGATAGCGATTGGGCGCGAGCGCATCGGTCTGGCTAGCAGCTCTGACCCTTTGGTAGACTTCTGGCTCGATGTAGCGCACTTCCGGCGCTTGTTAGCTAGCTGCCGTACGCACGGCCATCCGCCTAACGAGGTTTGTCCCGCCTGCTTGCCGCCGCTCGCCGAGGCGGTGGCGCTGTATCGAGCTGACTTCATGGCCGGATTTACCCTACCTGACAGTCCAGATTTCGACGACTGGCAGTTCTTTCAAGCCGAGAGCCTGCGCCGTGACCTGGCCGGAGCCTTAGAGCGGCTGGTCTCTGGTCACAGCATCGAGGGCGAACTTGAACCGGCCATCGCCTACGCCCGCCGGTGGTTGGCGCTCGACCCTTTACATGAAGTGGCCCAGCGCCGGCTGATGCAACTGTACGCCCAGGCCGGTCAGCGGGCTGCTGCACTGCGCCAGTACGAGGAATGTCAACGGCTCCTGGCCGCAGAGGTGGGCGGCTCACCGGAACAAGAGACGACCGCGCTGTATAAGGCTATCAAAGCCAGGAAGATTGTAGATAGTGGCTTGAGGATGGAGGACCGAGCGCCATCTGCTCTCCGCCATCCCCCACCCACTATCCCCCTGCCGCCCTTTCTTTCCTCTGCCCCCCACAACCCGGTCCGGCTGCCCCTTTCGTGGCTCGCGAACAGGAGTTGGCCGAATTAGAAGCGGCTTTAGCGACGGCCCGCTCCGGCGCGGGTCAAATCTTGTTTGTCATCGGCGGGGCCGGGCGAGGCAAGACCATGCTGGTGCAGGAGTTTGCCCGGCAAGCCCAGATTGCCGATGCTGAGTTGCTGGTCGTCAGTGGTTACGGCAACGCCCACACCGGCATTGGCGATCCCTACCTCCCCTTTCGCGAGGCGTTGACGATGCTGACCGGCGACGTCGAAGCCAAGTGGGCCGGTGGGCTCATCACGGCTGACCATGCCCGGCGTTTATGGGAAGCCATGCCCCTGACGATACCAGCTCTGGTTGAGTATGCGCCCGATCTGGTCGGCAGTTTTGTGCCGGGCAAAGGCTTGCGCGAGCGGGCAGCGACCTTCGCCCCGGCTGATGCGCCCTGGTTCAACCAGTTAGGGGCGCTCACCAGCGCCGATGCGGGCGCGAAGTTAGAGCAGCAGCGGATCTTTGCCCAATACACCGCTGCGCTGACCGCCATTGCCCGCCAACGGCCGCTCTTGCTCTTCCTAGAAGACCTGCACTGGGTGGATTCGGCCTCCAGCGGCTTGCTGTTTCACCTCAGCCGGGAGGCGGGTCGGAGCCGGATGCTCATCGTCGGGACCTACCGGCCGGACGAGGTGGCCTTGAGCCGCGGCGAGATACCGCATCCGTTGGCCGACATCCTGAGCGAACTGAAGCGCTGGCACGGCGACATCTGGCTCGACTTAGGTGAGTTGGCCCCGGCGGAAGGGCGCCGCTTTGTGGAGGCGTACCTGGACACGCAGCCCAATCGGCTTGGCCCAGAGTTTCGCGAGGCGTTGTTCCGGCGGACGGGGGGACACGCCTTGTTTACGGTGGAGCTGCTGCGCGAAATGCAGGAACGCGGGGATTTGCGCCAGGATGAACAGGGCCAATGGGTTGAAGGCCCCGCCATAGACTGGCACACCCTCCCGGCCAGGGTCGAGGGGGTGATTGAAAAGCGCATTCAGCGCTTAGAAAAAGAATTGCAAGCCATCCTGACTATTGCCAGCGTCGAAGGTGAGATCTTTACGGCTGAGGTCGTGGCCCGGGTCCAGCAGTTAAATGAACGCGGGCTGGTGCAGCAGTTAAGCCGCGAGTTAGATCGGCGGCATCGGCTGGTCACCGCGCAAATCCTGGCCTGGTTCGGGCAGCAGCGCCTGTCGCTGTACCGCTTCCGGCATCAGCTCTTCCAACATTATTTGTATCACAACCTGGCCGAGATGGAGCGGGTCTATCTGCACGAGGCCGTCGGGAGCGTCTTGGAAGCCATTTACGGCGAGCAGACCGAGCCAGTGGCGGTGCAGTTGGCGCGCCATTTTGAGCAGGCCGGGTTGAGGGAGAAGGCGGTCAACTATCTGCTGCAGGCGGGCAAGCGCGCCGGGCGGCTGTCGGCCAATCAGGAAGCCATAGCTCATTTGACCAAAGGGCTGGCGCTGCTCGAAAGCCTGCCCGACACCCCCGAGCGCGCCCAAAAAGAGCTCGAGTTGCAAATTGCTCTGGGGAATGCCCTGATGGCTACCAAAGGCTATGCCGCTGCGGAGGTGGAACAAACCTACAACCGGGCCTGGCAGCTCTGCCAACAGGTGTATGCGGGGGAAACCTCACAGATCTTCCCCATCCTGTATGGGCGGTGGGTGTTTTATATTATCCGGGGGGAGCATCAGACAGCGTATCAACTGGCGCAAGAATTCTTACATCTGGCCCAGCGCCAGCAAGACCCGGCGATTGTCGTGGCTCACCGATGCATGGGCTGGTCCTTTTGTATGGGCGAGTTGGTTTCAGCCCGACCCCATTTTGAGCAGATTGCTGCCCTTTACAACCCGGAGCAACACCGCCCCCTGACCTTCCAGTACGGACAAGATCCCGGGTCGGCCGGCCTATCCGCTGGCGCTTTTGACCTCTGGTTGCTTGGTTATCCCGAGCAAGCACGGCGATGGAGCGATCAGGCCATCATTCTGGGACGGGAGGCATCCCACGCTCATAGTCTGGCTTATTCCTTAATTTTTTCATCTTGGTTTCACCAATTTTGCCAGGAGCGGGCAGTCGCTCAGGAGCGAGCAGAAGAGGCCATTGCGATCTGTACCAAACAGGGACTTGCTTTGTGGCTGGCTTGGGGAACGATCACCCGAGGCTGGGCGCTGGCCGAGCAGGGGCAGGGCGAAGCGGGGATTGCCCAGATACGCCAGGGTTTGGCTGCTGCCCCGGCCACGGGGGCAGAGGGGTTTTTTCGGACGTATTTTCTGGCTCTGCTGGCCCAGGCCTATCAGACCGTGGGCCAGCCAGAGGCAGGGCTGAGGGTGCTGGCCGAGGCGGTGGCTCAAGTGGAAAAAACAGGCGAGCGTTTTTGGGAAGCAGAAATTTATCGGCTCAAGGGGGAGTTGTTGCTCAAGGCTGAGGGCGAAGGGCTTGCCCGCAGCGTCGTCGAAGGGATGCAGGATGCAGAGTCGCCGGAAGGATGTTTTCTAAAGGCGATTGAGATTGCCCGGCGGCAGGAGGGTAAGTCGTTGGAACTGCGGGCGACGGTGAGCCTGGGCCGATTGTGGCAGCAGCACGGGAAGAAGGACGAAGCCCGGCACATGCTAGCCGAGATCTACGGCTGGTTCACCGAGGGATTCGACACGGTTGATTTGCGGCAGGCAAAAGCGCTGCTGGAAGGGCTCTCAGCGTAACGCTGAAAACACGATTTGTCGTGCTCCTGTCCGATAGTAAACGGCTCTAGAGAATGCACTATGCAGAATTTCTATATCGGCTGCGCAGTATGGGGCTATAAAGACTGGGTCGGCGACCTGTTCCCACCCGGCAGCAAGAGCGCCGATTTCCTCGCGTTGTACAGCTGGCGGCTGACGACGGTTGAAGGGAATACTACTTTCTACGAAACAAATCTATTTTACTTTTCGCTACTACCTTGATGCGGCATAGAGAAGCGTAGCAATATATCGAGACTCACAGAGCCCACTGCGTCAGCGCCAGCCTGTCGATCAGTGGCCGGCAATGAAGAATAAAATCTTGGAAAGAAGGCGGGCGGCTGCTAGCGGTTGTAGGCTCATAGCGCTGAGTGGAGGGGGCAACGCTGCGCCTGTACCCCCTCCGCTCTACTGCTCTTCGATCCTGTCCCACCTGTTGCCCCCGCTCGCTGTGCGCTCACTATCAACCGTCCTCGGTGATGGTAATGAGCCGCGCCCGAAAGTTGAAGCGAGCTACGAGCGTAAGCTGGAGGGCGTCGGCTCCAGTGCGATGTTCGGCCCGGTTGGAGAGGGACGAAGGACTGGCGCATGCCAGCGTCTCTCTGCCTGTATCAGTTGATCCGCTTCTCCTGTCCGGCCCATTCCTGCTCACGCAGGACAAACTTCTGGACCTTACCGGTGGAGGTCTTGGGCAGTTCCCCGAAGGCCACGGCTGCCGGGCACTTGTAATGCGCCATGTGCTCGCGGCAGAACCTGATAATCTCTTGTTCCGTCGCTCGCTGGCCCGGCTTCAACGTGACGAACGCCTTGGGCCGCTCGCCCCATTGCTGGTCCGGGCTGGCAATGACCGCGCACTCCAGCACCGCCGGGTGCTGTGCGACGGCTTGTTCGACCTCAATCGTTGAAATATTCTCGCCGCCAGAGATGATGATGTCTTTCTTGCGGTCGCGCAGCTCGATGTAGCCATCAGGATGCCACACCCCCAGGTCTCCCGAGTGAAACCAGCCACCCCGAAACGCCGTGGCTGTCGCCTCCGGGTCTTGGTAGTAACCTTTCATCACAATGTTGCCCCGCATAACAACCTCGCCCATCGTCTGACCATCACGCGGCACGTCGGTCATGGCCTCGTCCACCACGCGCACCAAGTCGGCAGTCACCTGGCCCTGGCCCTGGCGCGCCAGCAGACGCGCTTGCTCCTCGGCGGCCCTGTCGTCCCACTCGCGGTGCCAGGCGCAGCTGGTTATCGGCGCGTAGGTCTCGGTCAAGCCATACACATGGATCGGGCGGAAATTCCGTGTTTTGAGCTGCCCTAGCAGGGTGGGCGATGGGGGAGCCCCGGCAACATAGACGGTGACCGGCCGCTCCACTCGCCGCGCGGCAGCGTGGTTCATCAGCATGATCTGCACGGTGGGCGCGCCACAGTAGTGCGTCACGCCCTCGTCCCCAAACAGCTGCCACATCCGCGCAGGATCGACGCGCCGCAGGCAGACGTGGGTGCCAGAGACCGCTGTCACGGCCCAGGGAAAGCACCAGCCGTTGCAGTGGAACATCGGCACAGACCACAGGTAGACTGTATCACTGCTCATACCCGCCTCGATAACCTGGCTCAGAGCATTGAGGTACACGCCGCGGTACGTATACATCACCCCTTTGGGCCGACCAGTCGTGCCGGAGGTGTAGTTGATCGTGATGGTCTCTTCCTCGTCCTCCAGCCAGCTCGCCACCGGCTCGGGCGCACCGGCAGCAAGAAACTCTTCGTACGGGTCGCTGGGCGCGCCAGTATCGGTAATGCTGACAAGCGTCAGGCCCGACATGTCAAGGGAAGCGAGCAGCGGGGCGAACTCCTGGTCGGCAAACAGCCAGCGGGCGCCACAGTGCCGGAGGATGTACCCAACCTCCTCGGCATTGAGCCGCGTGTTGATCGCCACCAGGATGCCCCCGGCAGCGGGTACGGCGAAGTGCGCTTCGAGCAAGGCCGGGATGTTCGGGCATAAGAAAGCGACACGGTCGTGTTTCTGGAGGCCATCGGCGCGCAAGCGGGCAGCCAGGCGATTCACACGCTCCTCGAACTGACGGTATGAGTAGCGCCTGTCGCCATGCACAACCGCTGTTTTGTCGGGATAGAGGTAGGCGCTACGGTGTAGGAAGCTCACCGGCGTGAAATGCGTATGGTAGACTTTCTCATGTTGCATAACAGTCTCCTTATTTTTGTTTGATGTGACGTTTCAGGTTTGCTTTGTCATGATTTAACTGCAATTCCACCGCAAAGAGAAGGTCACTGAGCGACACAAACGGTGACACAGCAAGCGACACATGCGGTCGCTGGTGATATAATGGTGGGTCCCATAGCTAGTGGCAGGAGCTTCTGATGGATCCTAGCTCCACCTTTGGTGAGTGGCTCAGGCGCCGCCGCCGCACACTGGATTTAACCCAACAGGAACTGGCCCACACGGTGGGTTGCACGGTGTCGACCATCCGCAAAATCGAGATCGGCGAGCGCCGGGCCTCCAAACAGATTGCCGAACGCCTGGCGGAGGGTCTGAAAATTCCGCCAGCGGAGCGGGCTGCCTTCGTCACCTTGGCCCGAGCGACGCCGTACCTCGACCCGGCTTCCGCACCGACTGTACCCGCTGAGCCACTGCCCCGAACCGCTACCGCCCTTTCTTCCCCGACCACCACGCGCCCTCTGCCCCCTTTCCTGGACCAAGCGGCCGCTCTGAGAGATACTCCCCCCCTTTTTGTGGCCCGCGAACAAGAACTGGCTGACTTGGAGACGGCGTTAGCGACGGCCCGGTCTGGTCAGGGGCAAATCCTGTTTGTCATTGGCGGAGCCGGGCGCGGCAAGACCATGCTGGTGCGGGAGTTTGCCCGCCGTGCGCAAGCCGCTCATGATGACTTGATCGTGGTGAGCGGCTACTGCAACGCCCACACCGGCAGCGGCGACCCGTATCTCCCCTTTCGAGAAGTTTTGACCATGCTGACCGGTGACGTGGAGACCAAGTGGGCCGCTGGATTGATTACCGCCAAGCACGCCCGGCGGCTGTGGGAGGCCATGCCCCTGACGGTACCGGCGCTGGTGAAGCAGGCCCCACATCTGATTGATAGCTTTGTACCGGCTGAACCCTTGCGTGAGCGCGCGGCCACCTTTGCGGCCACGGAGGCATCCTGGTTCAAGCAGTTGCTGACGATTACCACCAGCGATCAGAGTGCCCGATTGGAGCAGCAACGCATCTTTTCGCAATACACGACCGTACTCAAAACGATTGCTGCCCAGCATCCCATATTGCTCATCCTGGAAGATCTGCACTGGGTTGATATTTCCTCGAACGACCTGCTCTTTCACCTCAGCCGGCAGATCGGCGAGAGCCGTATCTTGCTGGTGGGCACCTACCGCCCCGACGAGATGGCCTTGAGGCGCGGCGAGATGGCGCATCCGTTGGCCGAGGTTCTCAGCGAACTGAAGCGCTGGCACGGCGATATCTGGCTCGACTTAGGTGAGCTGGCCCCAGCGGAAGGACGCCACTTTGTGGAGGCGTACCTGGACACGCAGCCCAATCGGCTTGGTCCAGCCTTTCGCGAGGCGTTGTTTGGGCGGACGGGCGGACACGCCTTGTTCACGGTCGAGCTGCTGCGCGAAATGCAGGAGCGCGGCGATGTGCGCCAGGATGATGAGGGCCAGTGGATTGAAGGCCCGGCCAGCGACTGGAATACCCTGCCGGCCAGGGTCGAGGGAGTAATTGAAAAGCGCATTCAGCGCTTAGAAAAGGAATTGCAGGATATCCTGACAATTGCCAGCGTCGAAGGCGAGACCTTTACCGCTGAGGTGGTGGCGCGCGTCCAGCAGTTGAATGAACGCGGGCTGGTGCAGCGTTTGAGCCGCGAGCTGGATAAGCAGCATCGGCTGGTCACTGCGCAAATCCTGGCCTGGCTGGGGCCACAGCGCCTGTCACTTTACCGTTTCCGGCATCAGCTGTTCCAGCATTATGTGTATCGCAACCTCACCGACATGGAACGGGCCTATCTGCACGAGGCAGTCGGTAACGTCTTGGAAGCGCTTTACGGCGAGCAGACCGAGCAGGTGGCGGTGCAGTTGGCGCGCCATTTTCAGCAGGCCGGGTTGACTGAGAAGGCGATCACCTATCTGCTGCAGGCGGGCAAGCGCGCCGGGCGGCTGTCGGCCAATCAGGAAGCCACCGCGCATGTAACCAAAGGACTGGCGCTGCTCGAAGGCCTGCCCGACACGTCCGAACGGGCCCAAAAAGAGCTCGAGCTGCAAATTGTCCTGGGGAATGCGCTGATAGCTACCAAAGGCTATACTGCTGTGGAGGTGGAACAAACCTACAACCGGGCCTGGCAGCTCTGCCAACAGGTGTACGCGGGGGAAACCGCGCAGATCTTCCCTATCCTGTATGGACGGTGGGCGTTTTATTTTGTGCGGGGAGAGCATCAACCAGCGTATCAACTGGCGCAAGAATTCTTACGCCTGGCCCAGCGGCAGCACGACCCGGCGATTGTCGTGGCTCAGCGGGCCATGGGCTATTCCTTTTGCATGGGCGAGTTGGTTACAGCCCGACCCCATTTCGAGCAGATTGCTGCCCTTTACAGCCCGGAGCAACACCGTCCCCTGACCTTCCAGTACGGCCAAGACCCGGGTTCGGCCGGCCTATCCGCTGGCGCTTTTGACCTGTGGTTGCTTGGCTATGTGGAGCAAGCGCGGCGATGGAGCGAGCAGGCCCTGACACTGGGACGGGAGGCATCCCACGCTCATAGCCTAGCCTATTCCTTAGTCTTTTCATCTTGGTTTCATCACTTTAGCCAGGAGCGGGCAGGCGCTCAGGAGCGAGCAGAGGAGGCCATTGCGATCGCTACCACACAGGGTCTTACTTTGTGGCTGGCGTGGGGAATGATCACCCGAGGCTGGGCGCTGGCCGAGCAAGGGCAGGGCGAAGCCGGGATCGCCCAGATACGCCAGGGGTTGGCTGCTGCCCGGGCTGCGGAGGCAGGGTTTTTTCGGACTCATCATCTGACCCTGTTGGCCGAGGCGTATCAGACCGTGGGGCAGCCAGAGGCAGGGCTGAGGGTGCTGGCCGAGGCGTTGGCCCAGGTGGAAAAAACAGGCGAGCGTTTTTGGGAAGCAGAAATCTATCGGCTCAAGGGGGAGTTGTTGCTCAAGGCTGAAGGCGGAGGGATGAAGGATAAAGAGTCGCCGGAAGGATGTTTCCTAAAGGCGATTGAGGTTGCCCGGCGGCAGGAGGGTAAGTCGTTAGAGTTGCGGGCGACGGTGAGCCTGGGCCAATTGTGGCAGCAGCAAGGGAAAAAAGACGAAGCCCGGCACATGTTAGCCGAGATCTACGGCTGGTTCAGCGAGGGATTCGATACACTTGATTTGCAGCAGGCAAAAGCACTGCTCCAAGAGCTCTCAGCGTGACGCCAAAACATGATTTGTCGCGCTCTTATACGATAGTAAACGGTTCTAGAGAAATGCACTATGCAGAACTTGTATATCGGCTGCGCGGTCTGGGGGTACAAAGACTGGATCGGCGACCTGTTCCCACCCGGCAGCAAGAGCGCCGATTTCCTCGCGTTGTACAGCTGGCGGCTGACGACCGTCGAAGGAAATACAAGTTTCTACGAAACAAATCCATTTTACTTTCCGCTACTACCTTAATGCGGCATAGCAGAGCTTAGTATCACGTTGACTACCAAAGAGGCGGCTTGCTCGAACTGTGAGTGAGTCGTCTCTTCACTTTCAGCCTATATCTTGTGTTAGCATGGTCGGGTGCTGCAAGATACCAAGCAGGTAAACGTATGGCAAACTTCTACATTGGCTGCGCCCTTTGGGGATACAAGGATTGGGTCGGTGAGCTGTTTCCACGCGGCAGCAAAAACGCTGATTTCCTGTCACTGTATAGCCGCAGGCTGACTACTACCGAAGGAAATACTACGTTTTATGCGACCCCTCGAAGTGAGATTGTGCAGCGGTGGGCATCTGAGACACCGGAGACCTTCCGGTTTTGCTTTAAACTGCCGCGTGAGGTGAGCCATGAAGGGCCGCTCACTGCCCAGCTCAAAACCACACGGGAGTTCATTGACCGCATGGCTCCATTAGGCGAACGGCTTGGGCCATTTTTCCTCCAGCTTCCCCCCGGCTATCGAGCGGATAAGGATGATCTTGAACGCTGGTTGGCTGCGTGGCCCCAAGACTATCGCCTTGCTGTCGAAGTGCGTCACCTTGACTGGTACACAGAGCGACACGAAACAGCTTTGATGGAGTTGCTAGAGCGATACAACGCCGGCAAAGTAGTGATGGATGTTCGGCCCCTCGATGCTGGTCCCCTGCCAGGAGCGGATGTTGACTTGCAGGCGGCCCGTGATCGAAAACCTGATGTGCCTATGCACCCGCTGAGAAGTGGAGGGATCTCGCTCATCCGCTACATTGGTCACCCTATACCTGAACTGAACGGGCCGCTACTGGATGAGTGGGCTGAGCGGGTAGCACAGTGGCTTGCTGAAGGTACTGACATTTACTTCTTCTGTCACTGTCCCGACGAAAGACGTTCACCTGCGCTGTGCCGCGAGTTCCAACACCGGTTGGAGCGCTTGGCCGACGTGCCGCCACTGCCGTGGGACATGCTCGATGCCGGAATGCAGCAGGCAACATTGTTCTAGGCGCAGTTCTAATGCGCCGACATCGCACAGACCCCGCTACTCGGCGGGGTTCTTTTATCTCTCGCTAGACTCCGTACCCTTGTACCTCGCCAATTCGGTGATAGAATGACACGAATGGTCACGTAGCCCTCCACCCACGTTCGCGCAACTTAGGAGAAGTACATCATGGCTTCAACACATCAGTTTGGTGGATACTGGACAGACGACAAGTTGGACCGCCTCCGCAAATATCTGACTGCCTATATCCGAATATTTACCGCGAACCGCTGGGCAGCAAGATATAGGACAACCTTTGTGGATGCTTTCGCAGGAACGGGGTATCGGAACCTACCAAAAGAGAGCCGGACTGAGTATGTTTCAATGTTCCTTGAAGATACCCCAGTCTACGATGAAGAGATGCAATCATTCCAAAAGGGCAGCGCCCAGATTGCGCTGGAGACAGACCCACTATTTAACCGGTATCTCTTCATCGAGAAAAATCGCGAGTATATCAAGGAACTGGAAACGTTACGCGATCGCTTTCCGACACTAGCGAGCCGGGTGGCAATCAGACAGGGCGAAGCAAACAGTGTGCTGAAAGACTGGTGCCGCTCTACAAACTGGCAGTCTAATCGTGCGGTCGTTTTCCTCGATCCCTACGGCATGGAGGTGGAGTGGAGTACGATAGAGACGCTTGCAGCTACCAAAGCAATCGATCTTTGGTTACTGTTTCCATTGGGGCAAGCGGTCAATCGAGTCCTTACGAAAGACAAACCACCGGAGGGAGGCTGGGCGGATAGACTGACCCGCTTCTTTGGAACGACGGAATGGAAAGAAGCGTTCTACCGCCGTAGCACGCAGATGACCCTTTTCGGTGAGGAGGAGCAAGTAAAAAAGGACGCTGATTTTGAGCAAATCGGCCGCTTCTTCCTCAGCCGTCTCGAAAGCGTTTTTGCTCGCGTTGCTGACAATCCACTCTATCTCTATAACGGGAGAAACGTTCCTATCTATCTGCTCTGCTTTGCTGCTGCCAATGAACGCAATGCACAAACAGCGGTAAATATTGCCAAAGATATTCTTGGAAAGTGATTCAGGATGTCAAATCTTTCGGTCTTCATGATCCTCTATTGCGCCGCTTCCCTACACGATCACTGTGTATAGAATCTATTGACACATGGGAGAAACCATGATAATATAGGACCTGTTTAGAAAGCATGTTCTACTGTAAGGTGTAAGACTATGGGCCTACAGTCTGCAATCGAGTGGACGGACGCTACATGGAACCCCGTCACTGGTTGCACCGAGGTTTCGCCCGGTTGTGACCACTGCTATGCACGGACGTTTGCAGAGCGTTGGCGTGGAATACCAGGGCATCCTTACGAACAAGGCTTTGATTTGCGACTATGGCCTGAGCGCCTCAATAACCCTCTTCGCTGGAAAAAGCCACGCCGCATCTTTGTCAACTCGATGTCTGATCTGTTCCACAAAGATGTGCCAGATGAGTTTATCCTCCAAGTTTTCACCGTAATGGCGCAGGCAAGTTGGCATACGTTTCAAGTCTTAACGAAGCGGCCGGCCCGGCTAGCTCGCCTTGTGCCGAAGATTACAGCAACCTTGACGCAGGAAACAAACCAAACCATTCCTTGGCCAGCTCATATATGGCTCGGGGTATCAGTTGAGACACTGCGGTACAAGTGGCGAGTTGACGAACTGCGAAAAGTACCAGCTTCTATTCGCTTTGTCAGTGCAGAGCCCTTACTCGATGCACTGCAAGAGCTTGACTTATGGGGTATCGATTGGCTTATTGCTGGTGGAGAGAGCGGCCCCGGTCATCGGCCTTGCAATCCTAAGTGGATAAGGGAGCTTCGCGATAAGTGCCAACGAGAGGACGTTGCTTTCTTCTTTAAGCAATGGGGTGGTCGAGCACCAAGCTCTGGGGGTCGTCTTCTTGATGGACGCACTTGGGATGAGTATCCTCAGCGAAGTAACGAGACAATAATACAACAAGAGGCGGCTTAAAGATTTTTCTTGCCTCATGCAAATCTCCACAATTTTATATAATATCGGGTTAGCTGACCTATGACTGCCAACTACCCGATTAATGGAATGACGCGCCGGTAATACACCGGGGCGTCTTTTTTGTTGGCTATGATTACCGGATACGAAAAAGTTAGAGTAACCGAAATACCATTGAGTGTCTTTGATGAGCATGGCCGCTATAACGCTTCGTCCGCCCCAGTTTTCCACTCCCGGAATTCCCCGATATCCCCCATATACTGCCAGCCGCTCATATCCGGCGGCTCCATACCAAGCTGTGTGATGATGGCCGCGATTTGCGCCCGGTGCTCGTTTGCATGGTTGATTGCCTGCATCATCAGACTCGCGAGCCGGTATTCCACATTCAAGTCACCCTCGCTCTCCGTGACCATCGTGTCCTGTCGCGCAGAAAGCGCCAACTGGTGCAGTTCATCGTTGGTCCAGCGCGCCGCATCCTTTAAGGCTGCAAACCCCGGAAACTGGTCTGGCGAGAACGGCTGCGGAGGCAGCTTACCGTTGACGCGCTCGACGTAACTCACCTCGCCGCCGACGATGTGCCACAACGTATCGCGTATCGAACCAAAGCAGCCAATCGCCGTGGCGTCGAGCTGCTCATCGCTCAACTTCTCACAGAAGTCTAGCAGCTTCAGGTTGGCCCAGGCGTTGTGTGCAAACAACGTGGTCAGCACACTGGTATCGCCGCGTTCATTATCTTGCATCATCGACCTCCATCATCTGCTCGGGTGGCTTGCCTTGCTCATTGTACTCTGTCCGTCAAGAATCAGTTTGAATCTCAAAGAAAATATGAGCAATACAACCGAAGTACGATTACAAACATGAGCAGCTGCACTCCAATTCACGCATGTCTCTGGCGCGAGATCGTTGCTCGTATATTGTCGGCCGCCCAAAAAACAACCGGCCAGAGGTTGCCCTCTAGCCGGTCGCACATGCGGGTGTGGCGGTCGGCTGCCCATTGCGCCCCAACCCCGGCTTCTCAAGCAGCGCTCTCGCCTTCTCGAGCATCTTGGCCAAGCGCGCCTCGCCCTGTTCGCGCAGCTTGGCGATGATATTGTCGGCGCTCTTGCCATGCGCCTCGGCGTACTGCGCCAGGCTTTGGCCACCCTGCAGCGCCGCCGTCACTTCCTCCGGCGTGGTGCCGGCCACATCCGCGGTCGCCTTGATCAGCGCCGCGCCGAAACGCCGGCGATACTGCCGCACATCGGTCAGTTGATCACCCAGCTTTTGATCGGCCATGACCTTTGGCGCGGCATCGTCGAAAAAGCGGAGCAAGGCATCGGCGCGCGCCTGGGTCAGCTTGCCGGTCGACACCGCCTGCTTCAGCCGATCATCGAGCTTGGTGCGCGCAGCGCCGATGATCTCAGCGTCGGTCTTGCCATGCGCCTGGGCATACTGCGATAGGCTCTGGCCCGATTTCAGCGCCGCGATCACATCCTTCACCTGGGTGCCGGTGGTGTCGGCGGTGACCCGAATCAACCCCTGGGCCAGCTTGATCGCCTTACGCACCTGACCATTGCGGGGCAGCGTATTCGGCTGGGCATTCGGCGTGGCGGTACTCTGCGCGGCGGTGGTGCTGACGCTTCGCGGCAGCGACTCGGCGTAGACCGCGCCGCCGGCCAGGATCAAGGCAAGCGCGCCGCCAGCGATGCCAATCAAAAGTTTGCGGTTCATGTGCTCTGCTCCTACTTCTTTACTCTGCTTACTGTTAAGACTTACGCGGTCACTCGCAAAACACGAATTTTTCTTCTTCGTATCGAACGTTTTTTTGTTCGTAGAACGAAAAAACGTTCGATACGAGAGTTTTTAATCCGTGGTGGTCTACTGTTCGCGTCTACCGCGCCTGTATGATAGCGCCGAGGTGTGAAGAAGCTATGAAGCTCGAGACCATTTGACAGTCGCTGCGCCCGCACGTACCATGATCGTGACGTGTCAGAAAGTAGAGTCGTATGCATCATCCTCGCACGTGGATATACGTTAGCTTGCTGCTGACTTTGCTGGCGGGATGCACCGCAAACCCGCCCGCTGCGCCAGGCGCCGCCGAGCCGACCGCAGCCGTTTCAGCCGGCGCGCCACGTGCGCAAGCAACCGCGATGCCAACGCCACAACTCGCCAGCCCAGCGCCAGCCACCGGCGCGGCCCGGCATCCGTTTCCACAGCACACCGCTTACGCTCCGGGAACGATCAAACCCAGCCAGCATTCGCAGGATGCGTTGGATCGATCGGTGCGCAATGCCTACCGCTTCTGGAAGCTATCGTATCTCAAGAATGGCTGCGGCGCCGGCCGCTTCCATGTCGACCCCGGCCCAGACGTGAGCGGTAGCCCATCCAGCCGGGGCATTGCGGTCTCCGAGGGCCAGGGTTACGGCATGCTGATCGCCGCGTTCATGGCCGGCGCCGACCCCGACGCTAGGCGCATCTTCGACGGCATCTACGCCTTTTTCCGCGACCATCCCAGCGCCGGCAGCCCTGATCTGATGGCCTGGAAGCAGGTCGAGGGCTGCACGGATCTCGTCCCAGGTGGCACGCACTCGGCCACCGACGGCGACGTGGATATTGCGTACGCGCTGCTGCTGGCCGACCGCCAGTGGGGCAGCGATGGCGCGATCGACTATCACCAGGAAGCGCTCAAGGTCATCGCCGCGCTCAAGGCCAAGGTCGTGAACCAGCAGACGTACACGCTGCTACTCGGCGACTGGGTGAGCGCGAGCGACTCGCGCTACTACAACGGCACGCGTTCGTCGGACTTCATGCTCGACCATCTGCGCGTCTATGCCGCCGCGACGGGCGACGCCGAGTGGACGCGCGTGGCAGATGCAACCTACACGTTGATTGCCGGCATGCAGAGCAAATACAGCCCGAAGACCGGCCTGCTGCCGGACTTCATTCAGGACATCGACACCACGCCCGCGCCGGCGCAGCCGAACTACCTCGAAAGTGGCAGCGATGGGCGCTACGCATACAACGCCTGCCGCGCGCCGTGGCGCATCGCCATCGATTATGTGCTCAACGGCGACCAGCGCGCGCTGGCGGCGCTGAAGCCGATCAACAGCTGGGTGCGCGCCAGCGCCGCCGGCAAACCGCAGAATATCTATGGCGGCTATCAGCTCGATGGCACCGCCGCGGCCGACGCCTTCTCGATCGCCTTCGCGGCGCCTTTGGGCGTCGGAGCGATGGTCAGCTCCGACAACCAGGAATGGTTGAATGCGCTGTGGGATCAAGTGGCCGGCAGCTCGGTTCAAGGCTACTATGGCGACTCGCTCAAGCTGTTGAGCATGATCGTTATGTCCGGTAACTGGTGGTCACCACGAAATTGAGAATTGAAGCGTATGCCAACCGAATTGGTCCAAGTTCTTGGCCTCGAAGGCCCCAACCTGTATGGCCCCCAGCCGGGTGTCTTCCTCAAGATTCACTCCGATAAAGATCGCGCACACCGGCTGAAAGACGCGCTCAAAGACGGGGCGCAAAGTGTCGGCATGGTGATCGGCTACCTGGAGTTGAACACCCAACCACAGCCGGATGGCTTCGTTATCAGTGCGAACTTCACCACGCCGACGCCGGCGATCGGCGTTGCGCTGGCACGCTATGTCGTCGAGGGGCTGAACCGCCAGGAAGCTGGCGACAAGGAGTGGGACGCCGAGGGGCCGCTTTGGGATCTGCAAAAGCGCCGTCGCGCCGAGGCGCTACCGCTACCGGCGCTCCAGATTACGGCCGAAGCGGCATCGCGCGGCATCCCGGCGCTCACGCGCGCCGACGGCCAGATTCAGCTGGGTTATGGCATCCGCGGATGGGTGTTCGATCCGGCGCAGTTCAAGGACCGCACGGCCGCCAGCACTCTTACCGGCGAAGAGATCGGCATCGGCCCGCCGCCGTTTGCTCGCCCGGCGGCCGCCCTCGAGGTGCCATGGGAGCAGATCGGCCCGATTCCGATTATTGCCATCGCGGGGGGCGCCGGCGCTGAAACCGCGGCCAAGCTGATTGCGGCGACGCTGCAAGCACAGCGGCAAGCGGCGCGCCTCGCCACCGCCGCCGACTTCGACACCACGCGGACACTGCTGGCCGATCCATCCGCCGCAATTGCCGTGATCAATGTGACCGCCGAAGGCATCGCGCAGCGCGGGCTGGCGTTCGAGCGCAGCGCATACAGCGCCGTGACCGAGCTGCCAGCCCAGCTGCCGGCCGGCATTGGCGACCATGCCGAGCTGGCGCGCGTGCTGGGCGTGCCGATGCTGGTAACCGACTCCGATGGCCGCGTCGCGCTCAACGCCGACGTGCCCGAGCTGGTCGAACTGAGCGACTATGCGCCCTGCCCGATTATCTATTTCAGCGCCAGCGCGGAGAATCCTATAGTCGGCTTTCATCGTGTCGCAGGTGGTATGGCGCTGTTCGTGCGCGACGGCATGGTGATAGCGGCGCACGGCGCGGCCGAGCAGGCCGTCGCCGCGGCGACGCTACCAACTGAGGAGTTGCCGGGCGCATTGGCCGGGGTGGCGATCCTTTGGGCGCTTGGGCTATCCTGGGAACAGATCACTGGATCTACCTGATATATTGTTGGGTCAACCGGTCGAGCCAACGGCCCGCGCGATCGTCGAGCGCATCCGTTCTAGATTGAACGGCTTCGGAAGGAAGCCCGCGAACTTCAGGTCGCTCATCCGGCCGATCATATCGTCCTCGGCATGGCCGCTCATCATCACGATCCGCGCATTGGGATCGATCGCCTGTATCGCGCGACTGACCGCCTCGCCGCTCATATGTGGCATCGTCATATCAAGCAGCACGCACACAATCTGCTGAGCACGTTCCTCAAAGCGCGCGATTCCAGTTTGACCATCGCTGGCGGTGATCGCCCGATACCCAAGGCGCTGAAGCATACGCGCGGCGATAGTGCAGATACTTTCCTCATCATCCACGACAAGAATAACACCACCTAGCGACGCGGATTCATGTTCCGCCATCATGGCACCTACCTCTAAGTGCAAGCAATCGCAAATTCGTTCCTATTTCCTTCAGTTCCCCTATTTCCCTTTGGCCACGCCAGCGAAATAGGGGAACTATGGGAACTAGGATCGAGCTTGTGATAGGCTGTACTAAGGATCGCTCTTCACCAGCAGCACCGGCAGCGGGCTAATGTCGAGCAGATCGTCGGTGATATCTTCCAATAAAATGCGATCGAGCGCACTGGCGACCCGGTGAGCGCCGATGACCAGCAAATCGTAGCTGCCGACCCGCAATTCCGACAAAATTTCGTCGATCACTGGGCCAGCCCGCCCGCGCATCTGCGCCGGCACGCCATGCTCATTCAGCATTGCAACGGCAGCGCGTAGCGTATTCGCCTCAGGAGCTTGGCTCGCCAGAAACGTCTCAACCGTATCTTGCCGATTCGCCAGCCCCTCGAAGAGCAGTGATTGCTGCGAAACGACATGGAGCACGGTTACGGCAGCGCTCAGCGGCTTAGCAATCTGTGCTGTGGCTTTGACATCGCCAAAGGTATGAAAATCGCCGCCACTGGCCAATAAAATGCGCCGGATCGGCCGTGTGGGGCCATGCACGCGCAGCACCGACGGCTCCAGCCGCTGCGCGATTACTTTGCTATGCGCCCCCGGCAGGAGCCGCCCTAATGGCTGGTGCAGCCGGCCCAGGATCACCAGATCGTACGATTGAGCATGCGCGGCCATCAGAATCGCCGTCTGCGCATTGCCTGGCAGCGCGCTGAATGTCACCGGAACGCTTGCGGGCACTGCCAGACGCGCGCACGCCTCTTCAAGCAGCGGGCGCCGTTCGGCGCCCCCGCCGGTCACCAGCGTCAACGACGTGGCGCAATATTGAACAATCTGGGCGCTGAACTGGAGCACGGTATCGCGCGATGGCGCCGGGCCGGCGTATAGTAATACTTTCATGATTTCACCAGTAGCAGTATGACCGGTATAATCAACATGATACATAAAAATGCGCCAAGTGTCCGATTATCGCGAATAACGATCTCTTGCAACCGCAAGATGGCACGTTCGAACGGACGATAGCAGAACGCAAGTACCAACAGCGACAGCGTCGCCACGCTAATCATTTCGACCAGTACAATCGTGAAGGCCGCCGGCCCGCCATTGATCAACGCAGCAACTAGCGTATCGATGAATGTTGTGATATTCGCACCCATGATATATGGCAGTGTATTCTCACGCCGTACCAGGCCCTTGGCCGAGAGTGGCACGAGAATCGAGAGCGACACCGAAACAGACAGTGTCAAAGACGTGACTGCGCAGCCCAGCAGAAACATCGCCACCGGGCGATAAACGAGCCGGCCAATATGCTGAAATGAGCTGCGCTCGGCATTCATCTCGGGCAGCGCGCGATCGAGCAGATTGAATCCGAGCAGCAATGTTCCGATACCTAATCCAAAGATCGCCCAGCCGGGCAGACCGAGCTGCTTAATCAGGCCGAGAATCGGATCAAAGGCCGGATCGATCAATGATGAAATCGGCGTCGTTGCGCTGACCTGCAAGCTACGAAGCACCCCGGAGGTCAGCAGCCAATAGCCAATCGCCAGCGCCGGCAGATAGATCGCAGCCGTCGTCAAGAGCGCCAGCACCCCGATCGAGATGCTGGCGGCGCGCTGGTGCCCGCGCAGATAGTAGACAAACCCGACGAACAACACAATGAACGACGCGCCTAACCGCGATCCGGTGATCATTGTAAAGGCCTGCGTGGCAGTGATCGTGCCGGCAGCAAAAAACGAGACGGCAATCGCGGCCACCGGCGATCCGCTCAGAAAGATATACGCGAGCAGCCAGCCGAACCCCAACGAGTTCACTGCGCTCGAAATATGCAGGTAGCTGATAATCGCGCCACCATACACTTTGGCGCCCTGCTTCAACAAGAGCAGCGCCAAAATGAACACCAGCAGCCCCACGATCATGATCAGTAGCTTAAGCAACCAGCGGGGTAGTCGCAGCGCAGTCCGGCCGGCCAATGCTTTCGGCGTTACCGAGAAAGCGTTCGCCGTGTTCTTCTCGGCATCGAGTGGAATATGCCGGTCGGGTCGTGCCATAAAAGGAAAAACCTTTCGTACTGACACCGTATCGCCATGGCGCTCTTCCCGTCGCGTTTACGCGGAGCGGGGGCAGCGCCAGAATACCGCTTTGTCTTGCCAAAAACGCCAATCTGTGGTACACTTGTGCTAAGGCACAGAACCCGCCTCGCGGGGGAAACGGCTTCGCACATTGACAACTGATTGGCGGTTCGGACGGATAATCCGCCGTCCGGTAAAATCAGTTCGGTTGTACGACCTTCTGGCGTACATATGAGCCGAAGCGCTATACGTAGCCATGTGCTGCGTGGGACGCAAGTCAGTCGCCCCTGAAACCCTGGCTCTCTGCCTGCTTATGAAGATTAAGAAATTAATCGGGTAGCCCGCTTCAGCGGGCTTGGGCTGTTAGCGCGGGTGCTTTAGCCCCGCGCGTGTGACGGTGCGAAATGCCCGATTTAATAATAAAAGTTCATTAGCTGGCAGTAACTGATAACGACCTCCTTGTCTTACCCGCTGATCGTTCGCCAGATCATCCCGCGCTCGTCAAGCGCCACCTGTGCACGGCCCTGGGCGGCCAGGTAACCAAGGTGCGCCGAAACGGCTGAGACAAAGATTGCGTACTAATGTAAAATGTGCGTTCGGTGATCTGCTGCAGAATGGCCATCGTTTCTTCTTTTATGATCGAATTTTTGTTTTGCTTTTTGCACTCTATGAACACAAAAAGCAAAAACAATTCGAGGATTATAGCATAGCGAACCAAATGGGTCGCACACAATCACATACTCGGCTTGGTAGGTGAGATTTGCTCCGGGCTGCGCTGCAAGCGCAGGCGCGGCAGGTCGTCCCAAGCTAGGGACCCCTGGCCAGTCTCAATATCGGCGGGGATACACGCGCGCACGGCGGCGATATCCGCGCACAGTGCCGCGACATCCAGGCCACCATGCGCTGGCGCATACGGCGCCAGCAGGCGCGCGGCACTGCCCAGCGTGCGGCGCGGCGCGGTGACCAGCCCCAGGCGCAGTTGGTTGAGCGCGTTACAAAGCTGAATCAGGCCGCGTAGAAAATCGCTGCGATCTTCAAACCAGCATTCCTCGAAGGCCAGCAGCGCATCGCGATACGACTCGGCGTTGAAATGCGCAATTCCGTCGTCAAAAGCTTGTTTCACTACTATCCGTAAAATCCGTGATCTATTACGGATATTCCTCCATCTAACGACTGTTCTGCTCGAGGCGCGCCAGCTCTTGCTCGACGACTGAATCGTCTAGCTTCTTGAACAGCGGCACGGGCTGCTGGAGCTTCTGGCCAACCGGCAGCGCGCTTGGCTCCCAGCGGCCAACCCAGCCAGCATAGTCGCCGGTCAGCACGCGATGGGTGCTGCCGTCTTCTTCGGCATACTCGCGGAACTCGAGCGGCCCGGCGATATCGCCAGCATAGCCCAGCAGCTCGTGCAGCTTCTGGCTGGTAAACGGCAGGAACGGGGTCATCAGCGTCTTCAGGCTGTCGACGCAGCGCAGCGCCACAAACAGCACCGTGCCCGCGCGCTCGCGATCGGTCTTGATCACCTTCCAGGGCTCCTGCTCGCTCAGGTATTGGTTCAGCTGCCCAGCCAGCCTCATCGCCTCGCCTAGCGCAGCCTTGAAGCGCGCCGCTTCCAGCAGGGCGCCGACGCTGGCGAATCCGCCCTCGATCGCCGCGATCAGCGCCTGATCCCCCTCGGTGAGCGCGCCGGGCTGCGGCACTTCGCCGAAGTTACGGAACACGTTTGTGAGCGTGCGGTTCACCAGGTTGCCCCAATTCGCCACCAGCTCGTCGTTGTTGCGCCGCACGAACTCGGCCCAGGTGAAGTCGGTATCCTGCGTCTCCGGACCGCCGATCGTCAAGAAGTAACGCAGCGGATCGGCATCATAGCGGCTCAGCACGTCGTTCACATAGATCACGACCCCGCGGCTGCTGCTGAACTTTTTGCCCTCCATCGTCAAGAACTCGCTGCTGACGATATCGTAGGGCAGGTTCAGATCTGGGCTATCGCCATTGCCGCCAATCTCGCCGCCATTGCCATAGCCCATCAGCATGCTCGGCCAGATCACGCTATGGAAGACGATATTATCTTTGCCCATGAAGTAGTAGTGCCGCGACTGTGGATTCTGCCACCACTCACGCCATGCGTCGGGCGTGCCACGGTTCTTGGCCCACTCGACGCTTGCCGAGAGGTAGCCAATCACGGCGTCGAACCAGACATAGATCCGCTTGTCGTCGCGCCCGGCATACTCGGGCAGCGGGATCGGCACGCCCCAGTCGAGGTCGCGGGTGATCGCGCGCGGGCGCAATTCTTGCAGCAGGTTCAGCGAGAAGCTGCGCACATTCGGCCGCCAATGGCCCTGCCGGTCGATCCAGGCCGACAGGCGCTCGGCGAAGGCCGAGAGATCCAGAAAGAAGTGCTCGGTCTCCTTGAACACCGGCGGCGTCCCATCGACCTTCGAGCGCGGGTTGATCAGATCGGCCGGGTCGAGCTGATTGCCGCAGTTGTCGCACTGATCGCCGCGCGCCTCACCATAGCCGCAGATCGGGCAGGTGCCCTCGATATAGCGGTCGGGCAGCGTGCGCCCGGTGGTCGCCGAAAACGCGCCTAGCGCCGTCTGCTTTAGAATATAGCCCTTGTCGTAGAGCGTTTTGAACAGGTCCTGCGTCACGCGATAATGGTTCAGCGTCGTGGTGCGCGTGAAAGTGTCGTAGCTCAGCCCCAGGTTGCGCAGGTCGTCGCCGATCACGCGGTTGTAGCGATCGGCGAGTTCCTTCGGGGTGACGCCCTCTTTATCGGCGGCGAGCGTGATCGGCGTGCCGTGCTCGTCGGTCCCTGAGACCATGAGCACATTATTGCCCTTGAGGCGATGATAACGGGCAAAAATGTCGCTCGGCACGCCGAAGCCGGCCACATGGCCGATATGGCGCGGGCCGTTGGCATAGGGCCAGGCGACGGCAACAAGAATATGGTCGGGCATCGTGTATCTCCACTCTATGGTTTATCGTTGTATGCTTTATTTGAGGTTTCAGGATAGTACAGAAGCGATGATTCCGCAAACCGGTACGATCGTAAGCGATATCAACCGATATCGTGATATAAAAGCTTGTTTTGCAGATGGCCGTGTCGATTTGAGTGTTAAAATGAGGTTTTCGTATGCGCAACGCCCGCCGCGCGTGCCACAGGGCAACCCAACCGAATCGTAGGCAATAGCAAGCAACTCACCGCATGCTAGTCTTGCTGGGGCATTACATTGCGATCGCACTGGCACCCCAGCAAAACGCCCGGCAAAGGTCTATCCAGGGCGAGCCAGCTCCAGCTTTGGAAACAACACGCCGGCCTGCTGTATCGCCGTGCCAGCCGGGTAGCGCCCCCACTCCAGTGCCTCGCTCAGCCTGATGTTTGGCTCCAGCACGAGCCCAAGCTGGCGCGCGATCGAGTCGGCGGTCGCGGGCAGGAACGGCGCAAGAGCGTAGGCCAGTTGCCGCAGCGCTTCGGCCAAAACGTATAAGCTGGTCGCCAGGCGCGCCTCATCCGGCTCGGCGGCGCGGCGCTTGGCCAACGCCCAGGGCCGCACGTCGGCCACGTATTTATTCGCCGCTGCCACCAGTTCCCAAATCGCGGCTAGCGCCTCGTCGGGCGCAAAGCGCTCCAGCGCGGCGTCGAGGCGCTCGTACAGGCGATTGGCGGCGTCGACCAGGCGGCGATCGATCGGCTCCAGTGCGCCATGCGCCGGGACAATGCCATCGTAATAACGACTCAGCATGCCAATCGTCCGGCTCAGCAAATTACCGAGCCCATCGGCCAGGTCGGCATTGTAGGCGCGCACCAGTCGTTCCAGCGAAAAGTCGCCATCTGCGGTGGCAGGTATTTCGCGCAGCAGATAGTAGCGCAGCGTGTCGGCGCCGTAGCGCGCGGCCAGCTCGACCGGATCGACGACATTGCCAAGCGACTTGCCAATCTTGCGACCGCCGGCCGTCACAAAGCCATGCACGAAGATATCGGTCGGCAGCGGCACGCCGGCAGAGAGCAGTATCGCCGGCCAGTAGATCGCGTGGAAACGAATGATGTTCTTGCCGATCACATGGGCTCGGCGGGGGCTGTGTGCCCAATAGCGCCGGTAGTCCGGGCTATCGTCGGCATAGCCGAGCGCGGTAATATAGTTGCCCAGCGCGTCGAACCATACATACGTCACCTGCTCGGGGTCGCCCGGCACGGCAATACCCCAGCCGCGTGCGCGGGCGCGCGAGCGCGAGACGCTGAAATCGGCCAGGCCGCCGCGAATGAAGCCCAGCACCTCGTTCTTACGCGTCTGTGGCACAATTCGCAGCCGATCCGCCTCGATCAGCTCACTCAGGCGGCCGGCATAGCGCGACAGGCGAAAGAAGTAGTTCTCCTCTTCGACAACCTCCGGCGCGACCTGATGCTCGGGGCAGAGCCCATCGGCCAGCTCGTCTTCGGCGTAGAACTGCTCGCAGCCAACGCAGTAGAGCCCACGATACGCTCGCCGGTAGATATCGCCGCTGCGCGCGCAAGCCTCCCACAACCGGTGCACGCCAGCCAGGTGCCGCTGGTCGACGCTCGTGCGGATGAAATCGTCGAACGAAAGATTGAGCGAGTCGCGCAAGGCGTAGAATTGCGCCGCGTTACGATCGACCAGCACCTCGGTTGGAACGCCCTCGCGCTCGGCGGCGCGCACATTCTTCAGGCTGTTTTCGTCCGTCCCAGTGAGGAACCGGACATCGCGGCCATTCAGGCGTTGATAGCGCGCCAGGGCATCGGCCTGCACATCCTCCAACGCATGGCCAATATGCGGCCGCGCGTTGACATACGGGATGGATGTTGTGACGTACCAGGGTGAATATGATTGGTTTATTGGTTGGTTGCTCATTGCAGATTGCTCCTCTAAGATTGCCACGACTTACGCAGTGGACGCGAACATTGGACCACCACGGACTAAAATCTCTTATATCGAACGTTTTTCGTTCTGCGAACGAAAAAACGTTCGATACCAACAAGAAAAGGGCCGCCCACGCTGGGCGGCCCCGACGATTCCGAAGAACTTCGAGTCAGGCAGCAGACAGCATAGGCAATCGACCGCGCGGTAGCCCGCGCGATTGCATTGCCATATGCATTGTCAACACTACCAGCATTGCCAGATCCTACCTTTAGCGCCCAGGCTGGCGCGGCGGGCGTCGCGACATCGGCGCGCCACGCTGGACCAGCGGCTTAGAGCCGCCCGATTTTCCGTTCGACTTGGATGACTTGCCGCCAGACGATTGACTCTTCTTCGACATGTGATCCTCCTTGGCAATACACCAGACTGCTTGGGAACCCGATCGCCATTCAGCGCCCGCGTCGCGCCCGAAGCGCGGAGAATCAAAAAGCCGTGGGCATTTGCGCTACCCACGGCCGGTGTATCGCTTGTCGAAGAGGCTAGCCTTGCGACACACTGACAGTGGGCATGACCATTTCCATCTCCCGGATGCGAATAATCGCAGCCAGTCGACCGGTCATGACCATCATGTCGCGCAGGTTGACCATCGTGAAAACTTCCCAATCGCTACCCCTGGAACGCTCTCCAGGCGACTCAAATCATACCACGTTTGATCCATCGCTGTCAACGGCACATTCTACGACCTTTGACTGAATCACTACTGCGACGGAGGTCCAAGCTCTTCCAGCGCGGCCTGGATCTGTGGATCGTCGGTCGGGGCAAAACGCCACCAATCGGCGTCGATCTCGCGATCGGGGCGCACTCCAACGCCTTCGAGCAGGCTGCCGTCGGGCAACTGATAGGCCATTTCGGCCAGCCAAAGACGCGAGCCATCGGAAAATTCATGCGCTAACAGATTTTCGGTATTGCCCGCCGTAGTGGTTCCAACGAAGCGCGCCCGGCCACGAACGCGCATTCCGGCGGCAAACATTTCGGCCGCGCTCACCGTATCGGTGCTGGTCAGCACAACGATCGGCACGCTTGCGAGCTGCGGTATCACTTGCCCCTTGGGGATCTCCAGATCATCGTGCGCCTGCCGCCCGCCGCTGGAGCCGATGGTACCGCCGTCGATAAAGATTCCCAGCGTCTCAAGCATAAGGTGAATAAATCCGCCACCATTATCACGCACATCGATGATTAGGCCGGTTAATGGCCCGGCAGCCAGCAGCGATTGCAGTTGATCGCGCACCTGCTGAACCAGATCGGTCTGAGCAAAGGTATTGATAGACAAGATCCCCACCTGTGTGCCAGGCAGGCGCTGCGCCGTGACAGGCGGGAACGCGTCTTCGGGAATAATCTGCCGGACAAGCGCGATATCGCGCGGCACGCCGCCGGGCGAGCGCACGGTAAGATGCACGACTGTGCCAGGGGCGCCACGCACCGCACCTTCTGGGCCATCAGGGCCGAAGGCGGCGGTATCGGTAAACGGGATGCCGCCGATCGCTACAATCAGATCGCGCGGCTGCAGCCCGGCTTGATCGGCGGGCCCGCCGGGCGCGAGTCGGGTAATCACCGCGCCGTCAGGGCGATCGCGTATCGAGATCCCAATGCCACCATAGCTCAGCGTCCCCTCGGTACGCGCTTGTTCTTCCGCCACTTCTTGTGGCGACTCAAAGCGGCTGTGCTCGTCGCCCAGCAGCGCGATCATCTCGCGCATGGCCCGATAGAACTGCTCCGGCGTCTCGGCGACCCGCACGTTCGGCTCGTACTGTGCGCGCACCGCTTTCCAATCGACGCCGCGGAAATCCTTATAGAGATAGCGCCGATTCACAATATTCCACAGCTGGTCGAAGATCTTCTGGCGCGCGGCGAGATCGAGCGGAGCCAGTGTCGCGGTCGGCGTAAGCGGCGGCGCGGTCGGCTCAGGCGTGGCTGTTGGCGCTAGCGTGGCGGTCGGCGGCGCGGTCGGCTCAGGCGTGGCCGTTGGCGGCTGCGTCGCGGTCGGCGGCACGACAGTTGGAATGAGCGTTAATGTCGGCGCCGGCGTAGCAAGCTGTGCTTCCTGTGCCGGGGCGAATGGCGCCAGCGGGCTACAGCCGGCCAGCACCGCGATGCTCAGAAGCCAGGGGAGCCTACTCGTAAGAAATGAACGCAGCCGCATGGTATCCCTCGCCAGTGATGATCCTGGGAGCACCATGATACCACAGCGTTCATGAATGGGGCTTCGTATCACGTTGAGGGTTAGGCACAGAGGATAGAGGATGGAAGAGAGAAGATAGCTGCTATCTTGCGACTAGCGCTATCTTCTCTTTTCCATCCTCTATCCTCGATCTTCGCTCTATGGCCAGCGAAATCTCTAGTATTAGGGCCACATTATGTGAACAGATCTTCATAGATCTGCCGAAGCTCGCGGCTGCGTACGAGCCGGTTGACCAGGTTACGTTTCAGGGCGTAGACGAACTCGACATCTTCGAACAGATCCGGGTGGCGCGCGAAGATCTTGCGCGGCGGCAACGCGAGCACGAACGTCTCCTTCAGCACCACGCGCTCGAGGTCGGCGGTGATGATCTTGAGCACCTGTTGCCAGAATGCCTGGCGCGCATTGTTCCATAGCACTTGTTGCTCCGGCGTCATCACACTGCGAACCTCCAGGCGTTGGTAGGCGCGCTCGCGCGTCGCCATTGCGCGGGAGTTATCGATCACCGCCGCCGCGACGCAGCTGCGCAGGTAGGCCATGAGCGCGGCCAGGCTGTTGAAGTGCGCAAATTGCTCAGCCGTAAGCGCCGACCAGGCCCGTGATAGCGCGCGGTCGGCGATATCCTCAGCCGACTCGTCGCCCGACGATTTGGCGCAATACTGGCGCGACCAGCCAAGAATCACAGGCCGATAGTAGGCGTAGATCGCCGCCCACGCCTCGCCGGAACGCTCGACAATCGCGCTACGAAAGAGCTCGTAGCCTTCGCGATCGGTCAACTTTGGAGACTGCATCGTCACGATCGCCCTCGCAGTTCATTTAATTATCCTAACGTTTTTGGGGGTACACTGTATAAGATCCATGTGGGGAGGATTTCTTACACTTTTTTACAAAATTCATGAACAGGACTTACGTGGCCACCTGCAAAACACGGATTTTTCTTCTCCGTATCGAAGGTTTTTTCGTTCTGCGAACGAAAAAACCTTCGATACGAGAGCTTTTTATCCGTGGCGATCCGATATTCGCATCCACTGCGTAGGTCGGGTCAATTAAAAGCGGCCGACCGCGTTTTCGCGATCGACCGCTTCGCCTGGTTCTTGGTTCTCGGTTCTCGGTTCTTGGTTCTCGGTTCTATTTCGTGTTTGGCGTAGAGATCAGACCTTCGTTATATCAGGTTTGGCGCGTGGAATCCACAAGATCCGGTAGTATTCGATCCGCACCTGGGCGCTGTCGGCCACGAGCGTGCCGGCGGTCTCGAGGTTCAGCGGCGCGACGGCGAACGGGTAGCCCGCCGGCAGGTAGGTTGGCAGCGGCGTCCACGCGCCGTCGACCAGGCGGCAGATCCGCAGGTCGCCGGCCAGCAGCTCGCGCTCGTCGGCCAGCCGGAAGAGCGAATCGTAGTACAGCGTCAGCGTCGGCGCGATCCGCATCGGCAGCGCGGCGTTGCTGGCCAGGCTCACGACCTGGCTGCGCCCCCGCGCATCGGCCGGCATGCCGCCCTGAAGGCCATGGACAACCATCGTGATCAGCTTGAGCCCGCTGTAGTCGCTCATCGGCAGCTTGCTGGTCGCGTACGCGCCGGGGTTGGCGGCGTAGGCTTCGGCGCGCGCCGCATCGTAGAAGTACAGCGCGGCGGCGCCGTCCGACGACCCGGCGGTGATTGGGTTGGCGGGGAATGGACTGGTAGTAGTAGGTCCACCGCCCTGCGAGAACGAGCTGATCAGCAGGCCGCCGTCCCGCCAGCGCAGCAGCACGTGGCCATCCAGCGTCGGCACATCCTGGATGGCGCTGGCCCAGTCGCGGCGGTCCGGCGCGCCCAGTGCGATCGCATCCGCCGGCGTGATTTGGCCGAGCGGGAACAGCCAGGCCTGGTCGGGCGGCGCGCCGGGGCTATCGATTCGCACGCTGACGCGCGCTAGCTTTTGCTCGGGT
>WNFU01000676.1_pt1 | contig 49323 bp, 48 predicted proteins | sample 5400121 | NCBI WGS metagenome assembly WNFU01 (sample SAMN13153360, study PRJNA577476) | soil metagenome | isolation source: 100 cm soil or saprolite under grassland replicate 1 | place: USA:California | collected 2016-06-15 | reverse complement strand
GGATCGCGTTGTTGAAGAAGGGACTCGAGGCGGCGCAAAACGACAACGCGCGGGCCTACGCGAGGGCGCAGTCGAAGGTGGCAAACGGCCAGGTACGGCGGCTCAAGCTCGCTCAGGCGGTCGGCTTCAAGGAGTGCAGTCGCGTGGCGGGCGCGACCACCGCCGCCGGATAGCCGCGATCATCTGCGCCGCAGTCGAAGCGCTCGGGGACGCCGCTTGCGCTTCGCCAACCAGGCGAAGCCGAGCGCCATCGCGAGATTGGATGCCCCGGCGAACCACAACCCCGCCCGCGCGCCGGGCCGCTTGAACGCGGCCGAGCGCGACCACAGCGCGTCCGTTGCCACCTCCGTGCCGCGCAGCCAGGCGAGCGCCCACCAGTCCTGCGGATCGCCGCGACGCTCCGCGACGGCGTGGGCGGCGGCGAAGCTGAGCCAGACCGGCCCGCAGCGCCTGAACAGCTCGCGGGCGTCGGGCGACGGCCGCTCGTGGCCCAGGACGGCGAGCGTTGCGGTCGGTGCCAGCAGCGCGCCCGACCCGAGCGCCAGGTCGAAGGCGATCATGTTCCGGTTGGTCAGGCGCAGCGCCCGCTCGGTGTCCATGCTGCGCGATCCAACCACATTCGGCGACGTAGCAGGGAAAACCAGCGGGGGGGCGAATCATGGCGCCGTGAGCAAGACGGCGACCAAGTCTCGTCCCAGTCAGTCGCGCGCTCGGGGGGCCACCACGCGGTCGCGCCGCAACGGCCGACACGCGCGTCCCAACGGCAAGACGCTTTCGACGTACATCACCGAGCGCTTCGACGAGTTCTCGCGCTCGCAGAAGGACGTGGCCCGCTACATCGTCGACCACCTGGACGAGGCGGCCTTCCAGACGGCCGAGGAGCTCGCGCGCCGGGCCAATACCTCGTCCTCCACCGTGGTGCGCTTCTCCCAGGCGCTCGGCTTCGAGGGCTACCCGGAGCTTCAGCAGGCCGCGATCGAGGAGTACCGCAACCGCACGCAGGAGGAGAACGGGGCCGGCCAGCTCTTCGACTTCGATCACTCGGAGTTCGAGTCCTCGCTGGGCGCCGACCACGCCAACGTCGAGGACACGGCGCGCAGCCTTACCCGCGAGCAGGTCGAGGCTTGCGTCTCGGCGCTCGCCGCGGCGCAGCGGGTGATGATCGTCGGCGTAGATCAGATGGCCTTCTTCGCCAGCTACCTGCGCCACCTGCTCGCGCTGCTGGACATACGCGCGGAGGTGGTGGCCACCCCGCGACAGGACTCGATCACCCGCCTCAGCCGGGTGGACGAGGACACGCTCGTGATCGCGTTCTCCGCTGGGCGGGCCCACCCGCTCGTGGTGCGAGCCATGAAGCTCGCCCGTCATCGACGCGCACGCACCCTTTCGATCAGCGACGCCACTCTCTCCGAGGTCGCAGAGCACGCCGAGCTGACGCTCTACTACTCGTCGAACAGCCCGTCGTTCACGCGCTCCAACTCGGCGCTCCTGGCGATCGTCCAGGCGCTCGCCCACGGCGTCTACGCGCGGGACAAGGCGGCGTTCAAGGACCGCATCCGCGCCTTCAAGCTGAAGTAGTCGCACCCCCATGACAGCAAGGCGGGTATCCGTTAGCTTTAGGTCGGTTCACCGTACGGAGGAGTGATCGGTGGAACTCGGCACACGAGAGTTCTGGGCGCTGATTCACGGGATCGTGCTAAGGCGGCGCGTTCCTGCTCGCCTTTAGCGGCGGCTTGGCCGGTCTCTACAGCCTGCGGTCCGAGCTGGTGACCCCGGAGGGGATTCGCGAGCGGATGCGCCGGCTCGAAGCTGCTCGCCAACCCGGACACCGTGGACTGGCACAACTTCGGGATGGAGTGGAAGGAGCACATCGCGTGGATCGCCCCGATGCTCGCGACGGCGGCCGCGTTCGTGGTCCTCTACTACCGCTCCGACCTGGTGCGGAATCAGTTCGCCCGCCGGTTGGCGATGGGCCTGCTCATAGCGGCCTTCGCCGCCGCGGTTGTGGCGGGCGTGCTGGGGGCGCTGATCACGAAGGAAGCGCCGGTTACCTGATGCCGAGAGGGAGGTGACGATGGAGGCTGGAACGAGTCGACCTCAGCCGGCAGCTCCGCCGGCACCGGGGGTCGAGCGCCCCAGCGGCCCGGTGGCCGCCGTGCTGCTCGCGACCGGGATCGGGTCCCTGGTACTGGCGATTTTGGTGATCATCTCCGAGGCGAGCGAGAGCTTCGCGGATTCGCTTGCCTATTCCGAGCGGGTCGGCCCGTTGTCCGGCAAGACGATCTGGGCCGTGGCGGCCTTCGTGGGTAGCTGGGCGATCCTGGGAGTCCTGCTTCGCTCCCGCGAGGTGGATTTGCGAAAGGTGACGATCGTCGCCGCCATCCTCATCGCGCTCGCGTTCTTGGGGACCTTCGAGCCGTTCTTCCCCAATGCCCGCACGACCCCGACGCCCTATATTGGGCTCATGACGGAGAGGGCGACATTCCGGGTCAAGCGCGGCCTCGCCGAGATGCTCAAGGGCGGGGTGATCATGGACGTGACGACCGCCGAGCAGGCGCAAATCGCCGAGGAGGCGGGAGCGGTGGCCGTGATGGCGCTGGAGCGCGTGCCGGCGGACATCCGCGCCGCCGGAGGCGTTGCCCGGATGGCCAACCCCGGGGTCATCAAGCAGATCCAAGAGGCGGTGACGATCCCAGTGATGGCGAAGGCGCGCATCGGCCACTTCGCCGAGGCGCAGGTTCTCCAGTCCCTCGAGGTCGACTACATCGACGAATCCGAGGTCCTGACGCCGGCAGACGAGGCTCACCACATTGACAAGCACGCCTTCGAGGTGCCCTTCGTCTGCGGGGCCACGAACCTCGGGGAGGCGGTGCGCAGGGTCGGCGAGGGGGCCGCGATGATCCGCTCGAAGGGCGAAGCCGGGACGGGCAACATCGTCGAGGCGGTGCGCCACCTCCGGGAGATCGTGGGCGCGATCAAGCGCCTCGGGGTCCTCGGGCACGAGCAGCTCGCCGCCGAGTCGAAGGAACTCGGCGCGCCGCTCGAGATCGTCGAGGAGGTCGCCAGGACGGGCTGGCTTCCGGTGCCGCTGTTCTGCGCGGGCGGGATCGCGACTCCGGCCGACGCGGCGCTCGTCATGCAGCTCGGCGCCGAGGGCAACTTCGTGGGCTCGGGCATCTTCAAGTCGGAGGACCCGGAACGGCGTGCGAGGGCCATCGTCGAGGCCACGACCCATTTCAAGGACCCGGAGCGCGTGGCCGCCGCGTCGATGGAGCTGGGTGAGCCCATGCGCGGCGACGACATCGCGCAGCTTGCCGCCGAGGGCGAGCTGCTTCAGCAGCGCGGAGTCTGAGCGCTAGATGACGAGCAGCGAATCGGTGCCGCCCCAGCCGCGGGAGGCTCGGCGACTGCGAATTGGCGTGCTGGCCAGCCAGGGCGACTTCGCCGCGCATGCCGAGATGCTGCGGTCGCTCGCCGCCGATCCGATCGAGGTGCGCTCTCCGCAGGAGCTGCAAGACCTCGACGGGCTCGTGATCCCGGGCGGGGAGAGCACGACGATCATGAAGGCACTCGAGCGTGACGGGCTCGGGGCGGCGATTCGCGACCACTTCGACGCCGGGCGGCCGATCCTTGGGACCTGCGCCGGAATGATCGTCTGCGATCGAGAGCACCTCGGGTTCGTGGACGCCGCGGCCCGGCGCAACGCGTTCGGGCGCCAGATCGCAAGCTTCGAGACGGAGCTGGAGGTCGAGGGACTCGGTCCGGACCCGGTCCGCGCGGTGTTCATCAGAGCGCCGTGGATCGAGGACCACGGTCCGGAAGTGAACGTTCTCGCAACCGTCGAGGGCCATCCCGTGGCGGTCCGCCAGGGGCACGTGGTGCTGTGCGCCTTCCACCCCGAGCTCACCGACGACTTCCGGATGCACGCCCTGCTGATGGCGCTCGCCACCACCGCGCGTGAGCGCGGACACGAGCCAGCAGACAAAAGACCGCACTCAGCAGACGGGTGAGGGCGGATGCGGGATCCGAGAGTCGACAACCTGGCGCGCATCCTCGTCGGCTACTCGATCGGCGTCCAAAAGGGCGAGACGTGCCTCATCGAGGGCTCCGTGGCCGGCGAGCCGCTGGTGTTGGCCGTGTACGAGGAGGTCCTGAAGGCCGGGGGCCTCGCGGTGCTCACGGTCTCGGTGGAGGGCCAGCTCCCGATCTACTTCAAGCACGCCTCCGACGCCCAGCTCGAGTGGGTCTCTCCGCTTGCGGAGTGGGGCGCGAACGATGCCGATTGCCGGATCGCGATCGGTGCCGAGACCAATACCCGAGAGCTCTCGGCGGTGGATCCCGACCGACAGACCAAGCGCCGGACCGCCACACAGCATCTGTCCGAGTCCGTGATGCGGCGGACCGCGGAGGGGGATTACCGATGGGTCTACACGCTGTTTCCGACCAACGCTTACGCCGCCGACGCCGAGATGAGCCTTGTGGCGTTCGAGGACTTCTACTACGGGGCCTGCCTGGCCGACGACGCCGATCCGCTTCGGGCCTGGGAGCGCGCCTCGGAGGAGTGCAAGCGCCTCGCCGAGTGGATCGAGGGCCACGAGGAGGTCCGGGTGACGGCGCCCGGCACCGACATCCACCTGGGGATCGCGGAGCGCAAGTTCATCCCCGCGGACGGCAAGTACAACATGCCCGACGGAGAGTTCTTCACCGCGCCGATCGAGGACGCGGTCGACGGTGAGGTGAGCTTCCACCTGCCGGCGATGGTAGGCGGGCGGGAGGTCGCGGGGGTGCGCCTGCGCTTCGAGTCGGGCAAGGTCGTAGACGCGAGCGCGGAGCGCGGCGAGGAGTACCTGCTCAGCCTCCTGGATACGGACGAGGGAGCGCGGCGGTTGGGCGAACTCGGCATCGGCACCAACTACGGGATCGACCGCGGGACGCGCGGCGTCCTGCTCGACGAGAAGATCGGGGGCACCGTGCACATGGCCCTCGGCGCCGCCTACCCCGAGTGTGGTGGGCAAAACAAGAGCGCCGTCCACACCGACCTCGTCTGCGACCTGCGCCAGGGTGGGCGGATCGAGGTCGACGGGGAGCCGTTCCAGGAGAACGGGCGCTTCCTGGTTTGAGCCTCCAACCGCTGTGGACCGCCGCATGAGGATCGCCGGTTCGAAATATGACCTCACGGTCCACGACCGCAACTTTGCCGCCTGAGCGCTGTTTGAGGAGGGCGACACCGATCAAGCTTCGTGCCAGGGGCTTGGTGTCGGACCACATCGAACGGGATGCCGATACCAGCGGCGGCCGGGCTGCAAGCCCGGCCGCCCGCTCACTGTTCGCTCCTAAGATCTGAGCCATGGCCGGTCATTCCAAGTGGGCCCAGATCAAGCACAAGAAGGCCACGACGGACGCCCGCCGTGGCCAGCTCTTCACGAAGCTCGCCCGCGCGATCACGGTGGCTGCCCGCGAAGGCGGAGGCGATCCCGAGGCCAACTTCACCCTCGCCGCTGCGGTCCAGAAGGCTCGGGACTACTCGATGCCCAAGGAGAACATCCAGCGGGCCATCGATCGCGGAACCGGGGCCGGCGGCGGCGCGGAGGCCATCGAGCGCGTCGTCTATGAGGGGTACGGCCCGGGTGGGGCGGCGATCCTGATCGAGGCGCTGACGGACAACCGCAACCGCACCAGCGCCGACGTCCGCCATGCCTTCGACAAGCACGGCGGCAGCCTCGGCGAGCCCGGGTCCGTGGCGTGGGTGTTCGAGAAGCGCGGCGTCGTGCTCGTGGACGCGGAGCGCTACTCAGAGGACGACCTGGTGCCCGCCATCGACGCCGGCGCCGAGGACGTCAGCAGGGAGGCCGATTCGCTCAAGGTCGTCTGCGCCGCCGAGAACCTCGCCGCCGTACGCGAGGCGCTCGAGGATGCGGGGGTCGAGATCGAATCGGCGGAGCTCACGATGGAGCCCAAGACCGTCGTGCAGATCGACTCCGCCGGCGCCGGGCCCCTCATGCGCCTCATGGACGCCCTCGACGAGCAAGACGACGTCGAGGCGGTGCACGCCAACTTCGACATTCCGGCGGACGTGCTCGAGCACGCCGCCGCTTGATCGGCGACGAGCACCGCCTGCCCCTCCTGCGTGCGTGCCGTCATTCCGGGAGGCATCCGGCCTTCCGTCCAGAATCACTACCCGTGATCGTGGTCATGGGCATCGACCCAGGCGTGGCGAACATGGGCTTCGGCGTCGTGCGCGTCGCGGGCGGTCGCATGAGCGCGATCGACGGGGGGGTGATCGAGGCGCAGGCGGACGAGCCGATCGAGGGCCGCCTGGCGCGGATCCACCAGGAGCTGGCGACGCTCATGGCCTGGCATCAGCCGGTCGCCTTGGCGCTCGAGAGCGTCTACTTCGGCAAGAACGTGCGCTCCGCGATAGCCGTCGGGCAGGCCCGCGGAGTCGCGTTGCTGACCGCGGCGCAGCGCCACGTCCCGTGCTTCGACTACACGCCGCAGGCCGTGAAGATGTCGGTCTGCGGAAGCGGCTCCGCCGAGAAGCGACAGGTCCAGCGCATGGTGGGGGTGCTGCTCGGCCTCCCGCAGCCGCCGGAGTCGGACCATGCCGCAGACGCGCTGGGCGTCGCGATCTGCCACGCGGCGCATAGGCGGCCGGCGGACGCATTTCAGCGCGATCGCGAGGCGCAGCTCGGATGATCGCCTCGGTGCGCGGCGAGGTCCTGGAGCGCCGCCCCGACCACGTGGTGATCGAGGCGAGCGGCGTGGGCTACAGGCTCGCCGTCTCCGCTGAGACCCTCAAGTCCGTGCCCGCCCGGGGAAAGCAGGCGACCCTGCATGCTCACCTGGTCGCGCGCGACGACTCGATGTCTCTCTATGGCTTTGCGAGCGAGGACGAGCGGGATCTGTTCCTGCATCTGACGTCGGTCTCGGGCATCGGCCCCAAGGTGGCCGTGGCGATCCTCTCGGGAGGCCCTCCGCGAGATCTCCTGCGGGCGATCGCCGCCGGCGACGCGAAGCGGTTCCAGGCTGCGCCCGGGGTCGGGAAGCGAACGGCCGAGCGCTTGATCGTCGAGCTGCGAGAGAAGATCGCGGGCGAGCTGAGCGAGGGCGTCCCGGGCGCGGCTGGATTCGAGGACGGCGAGCCTCGGGCGCTTGCGCGCGAGGGCCTGATGCACCTCGGATACACGCTCACGGAGGCGGAGCGCCTGCTCGACGGCACAGACGGCGAGAGCGCGGAGGAGCTGATTGGGGCGGCGCTGCGGCGCGCGGCGGACGGAAGCGGTACGCGAACGTGAGCGTCGCGCGAGACCCAGGGATCGAGCAGGCCGCCAAGGCGGCCGCTGCCAACGGCGTCGACGAGGACCTCGACGACCGGCTCGCGGACGCCCGGCTGGCCGGCGGGGAGGACGAGCTCGACCGATCGCTGCGGCCCAAGCGGCTCGCGGAGTTCGTGAACCAGGAGCAGGTCACGGTTCAGCTCGAGGTCTTCATCGAGGCCGCGAAGCGGCGCGGCGAGGCGCTCGACCACGTGCTGCTTGCCGGCCCCCCTGGGCTCGGGAAGACGTCGCTGGCGAACATCGTCGCCGCGGAGCTCGGGGTACCGCTCGTGCAGACGGCCGGCCCGGCACTCGAGCGAAAGGCGGACATCGCCGCGTTCCTGACCGCGCTCGAGCCCGGCTCTGTGTTCTTCATCGACGAGGTCCATCGCCTCGGTCGCGCGATCGAGGAGACGCTCTATCCGGCGATGGAGGAGCGCCGCCTTCCGGTCGTGCTCGGCCAGGGCGCGGGGGCCCGGACCGTCACGCTCGACCTGCCCGCCTTCACGCTGGTGGGGGCGACGACGCGCACGGGCCTGCTCACAACCCCGCTGCGGGATCGCTTCGGGGTCTGCCATCGCCTCGAGCACTACGAGCCGGACGACCTCGCACGGATCGTGCGCCGCTCGGCGGAGATCCTCGGCGTCCAGCTCGAGGGCGAGGGGGAGCGCGAGATCGCCGAGCGCGCGCGCGGCACGCCGCGCGTGGCGAACCGCCTGTTGAAGCGGGTTCGCGACTTCGCGGAGGTGCGCGGCTCCGGGGTCGTCACGGGCGACGTCGCCCGTGAGGCGCTCGGGATGCTGGAGGTCGACGGCGCCGGCTTGGACCGTCACGATCGCGCGATCCTCGACGCGATCGCGACCAAGTTCTCCGGCGGCCCCGTGGGACTCTCCACCCTCGCCGCGGCCGTGGACGAGGAGCAGGACACGGTGGAGGACGTTTACGAGCCCTATCTGCTCCAGCAGGGCCTGCTCAAGCGCACGCCGCGCGGGCGGGTGTTGACGCTAAGGGGCTACGAGCACCTCGGGATCGCGATGCCGGAGAACGCCGCGAGCCTGTTCTGAGGAGACGGCCGTCTCGTGCCTAGCCACGACTAGAACCCTCGCTACGCTTAGCGCGTGCCTTTCTTCATCTGCCCGAACTGCGGGAACCGGGAACTGAGCGGGGAGCGGACGGCCGGGCTGTCCGCCCGCCCCAAGGGTTGCTCGAAGTGCGGCTTCGGGTTCATCTTCGAGCTCCTGGACGACTACTACCCGGCACCGGAGGCCGCCTTCTTCATCTGCGACCAGGAGGGCCGCGTCCTGGACGTCGGCAAGGGCGGCTTCGAGCTCACCGGCCTGAAGGACGAGCAGGTGATCGGGCGCCCCGTCCAGGAGGTGTTGGGCCTCGAGTGGATGGACGAGGGCGATGGGGGAGAGACGGCCGACTCCAACAGCGACGGGGTCACGGACCCGATCGAGACGACGCTGGAATGGGGCGTGCGCTCGCTCGGCAAGCGCGTGCACGTGAACGCCGAGGGAGACCTCCCGGCCGACGCGGTCGCCGACCTCTTTCCTGCCTACGACGACGACGGCGGGCTGCTGCTGGTCCTGACGCCGCAATAGGTTTACCGGGCTGATGGCCAAGCGGCGCCGCAACCTGTTCATCATCGCCCTGGTCCTGGGGCTGCTGGCCGCCTCGGCGATCGTCATCGCAACCAAGTCGACCGTGCTCGGCCTCGACCTCCGTGGCGGGACCCAGCTCGTGTACCAGGCTCGGGCGACTCCGCAGACTCCCACCGTCACGCCCGATGCCCTCGACCGGGCGATCGAGATCATCCGCAAGCGCACCGACACGCTCGGCGTCTCGGAGCCGGAGATCTCCCGCCTTGGGCAGACCGAGATTCAGGTCGGCCTGCCGAACGTCCAGAACGCTCAGCAGGCGATCAAGCAGATCGGCACCACCTCGCAACTCTACTTCTACGACTTCGAGGCCAACGTCGTCCCTCCGCCGGGCCCGAACGTTCCGCAGGACCCAACGGCCCCCGGGGGTCCCACGAGTCCAAAGATCTACACGTTCCCCAACCTCTACGACGCGGTCCAGTTCGCCTCGAAGCGAAAGCCGGAGTGCTTTCACAACCAATGCACCACGAGCGAGCACGGAAGCTTCTACCTGTTCGACAAGAGCTCCCACGAGTTGCAGGCGGGGCCGGCGGAGAAGGAGAAGGACCTCTTCTTCTCGTTCCGCAACGAGAAGCAACCGCCGGGCACGGTGATCCTCAACGTGCCTCAGGGAACGGTCGTCGTCGGGGCCGAGTCGGAGAACCCGACCCTCTCGCAGACCCCGAGCCAGATCTCCTCCACGCCCCAGTACGTGCTGCAGGACCGACCGGCCCTCTCGGGCGACGACATCACGAACCCCGAACAGAACTTCGATCCCACCACCAACCAGCCAAACGTCACCTTCGACTTCACGGACGAGGGCCGGACCGCCTTCCAGAAGGTGACGGCGGAGATCGCCCAGCGCGGGCAGGCGAGCGCCCCGCCGGGAGCCTTCGGAGCCGCCGCCGACCAGTACTCCCAGCACTTCTCCGTCGTTCTGGACAACCAGGTCGTCACCCAGCCGATCATCAACTACGCCGACAACCCGAACGGAATCGACGCGCGGAGCGGTGGCGCCGAGATCTCCGGCAACTTCAGCATCGGGTCCGCCCAGGACCTCGCCCACTTCCTGGAGATCGGCGCGCTGCCGGTGAAGCTGGCGTTGATCAGCCAGAGCACGGTCTCGGCGACGCTGGGGCAGCAGGCGCTGGACCAGGGCATCACGGCCGGCGTCATCGGCCTCGCGGTCGTCGTCCTCTTCCTGCTCGCGTACTACCGCCTGCTCGGGGCGGTCGCGGTGCTCGGGCTCGCCGTGTATGGCGTCTTCTTCTTCGCGCTCGTGAAGCTGATCCCGATCACGCTCACTCTGCCCGGCATCGCCGGCCTCATCCTCACGATCGGCGTGGCCGCGGACGCGAACATCGTCATCTTCGAGCGAATCAAGGAGGAGGCGCGGGCCGGACGCTCGCCGCTCTCGGCGATCGCCCAGGGCTACCGCAAGGGCATCGCCACGATCGTCGACGCGAACGTGATCACGCTGTTCACGGCGTTCATCCTGTTCGTGCTCGCCACCGCCGGCGTCAAGGGATTCGCCTTCACGCTGGGCATCGGCACGCTCGTCTCGCTGTTCACGGCGGTGCTCTTCACGCAGGCGGTGCTCGGCGCGCTCGGGCGCTCGAGGCTCCTGCACTCGCCGCGCGCCCTCGGAGCGGGTCCCCAGAGGGTGCGGTGGCACTTCGACTTCAGCGGCGCGAGCCGGTGGTTCTTCTCGATGTCCGGGACGATCCTGGCGATCGGGGCGATCTCGCTGGCGACGAACCAGCTCAACCTCGGGATCGACTTCACCTCGGGCGCGAAGGTCACGGCCAGCCTCCAGCAGGCGGCGAGCGTCGACGACGTGCGAAGCGCGCTCCAGAAGGCCAATGTCGACAACGCCTCGAGCGCCGAGATCCAGACCGTGACGAACCCGAAGCTGGGCCCCCACATCATCGAGATCCAGGGCAAGATCCCGGTCGGGCAGGTCAACGGCACGGTGAAGAACGCGCTGGACCAGAGCTTCGGGTTGCGGGGCGGGACCGCCGGATTCAGCAGTCAGACGGTGGGCCCGACGTTCGGCGCCCAGGTGGCGCGAAGCGCGGTGATCGCGATCATCTTCTCGCTGCTCGTGATCGCGGCCTACATGGCGATCCGATTCGAGGCCAAGTACGCGATCCCCGTGATCATCGCCCTGTTCCACGACATCCTGATCACCGGCGGGGTGTACTCCCTCACCGGCCGGGAGGTGACCAGCGGCACCGTCGCGGCGTTCCTGACGATCCTGGGTTACTCGATGTACGACACGGTGATCGTCTTCGACCGGATCCGCGAGAACGTGCCGCGGATGCCCCGGGCCGCGTTCTCGCAGATCGCCAACAAGTCGATGAGCGAGGTGCTCACGCGGTCCCTGATCACCGGGCTTTCGACGGTGTTCCTGATCACCGTGCTGTTCATCTTCGGCGGTGCGACCCTCAAGGACTTCGCCTTCGCGATGGGCATCGGAGTGCTCTCAGGTGCGTATTCGTCCATCTTCATCGCGACGCCGGTGCTCACGCATTGGAAGGAGCGCGAGCCGGCGTATCGCTCGCGACGCGCCTATCTGATCGAGGAGATGGGCCGGGTGCCAACCTTCCCCGAGGAGAACGTGGTGGCGAAGCTGGGCGCGGTGAGGGACCGCGAGGCCCCCACCCCGGCCGCGCCGGCGCCCTCGCGCGCCGACCTGCCGCAGGCGGAGCCGATCGAGGCGGGAGCGGAACCGCCCGCCGTGGCTCCCCCGTCCGCCTCGTCTGGAGACGGTGCCGACGCAGCGAAGGAGGAGCCGCTGGCGGCGGGAGCGAGGGCGCAGCCCGACCGACCGTCCCGCGCCGAGCGCCAACGTCGCCGTCAGCGTCGCCGTCGCAAGCACGGGAGGCATCGATGAGCGACGTCGCCAGCACGCGCCCCCGGCCACACGCGGCTACGAAGGCGGTCATCCGCTGATGGCTGCGGTCGTGTGGTTCACGGTCGGCATCGCGCTGTGGCACTTCACGGTTTTCCTTCCCGATCGGTTCTGGGGCGGGATCGTCGGCGCGCTCTTGGGGGCGATCGGCGGGGCGATGATCTCCGGCGGCATCGCCCAGATCGCGTCCGGGCGCACGATCGGGGACACGGACATCGGCACGGCGCTGATCGCCATTCCGGGGACCGTGATCGGCCTGGCGGCGATCTACGCGCTCGGCGTGCGCTCAGAGCGCCTCGCCGGCCTCGAATAGCGCATAGACCACCGACGCGGTCCGCCGCGCACGCCTTGGGGATGGCTTGGGTAGGGCAGCTACCCCTACGCCAGCGCTAGCGCCGCAGCGATGAAAGCGCGATCCACTCCGGCATAGGCCTCCGAGCAGACTTCTGAAGCTTTCACCAGGCTATAGGCGGGCGAATGCTTCAGAACTCAGTCCGCTGAGCCCGATCGGGGTCGCTTGCCGGACCCTAGATGACCCACCGCTCGAAAGGGGGCTAGGGGAGGAGAGGGGGAGGGCCTATTTCGGGCGAGAGGAGGGGAGAGCTCCATTCCGTGGCAGGGGAAGAGTTCCGTCCCCGCCTGTTCTTAGCCTGGCATCGTGGCGATTCAGGCCTCCGGTGCGACGCAAGGAAGAGCTTTCACGCTCGAGCCGTACTCCTACGCCGAGGTTCGCACTCTGATGGAGGAGCTCGGCCTTGCGGAGCCGGTGGCGGTAACGCTCGTGCGGCGCGGGTATCGCACGGTCGCGGAGGCGCGGGCCTTCCTGGAGGCCGCCGAAACGCACGACCCCTTCGAGTTCGACTCCATGCGGGACGCGGTGCGAGCGATCACGGATGCGATCGGCGCCGGGCGGCGGATCACGGTCCACGGCGACTACGACTGCGACGGCGTCTGCGCGGTGGCGATCCTCATCCGGGCGCTGCGAGAGCTGGGAGCGAATTGCGACTGGTACATCCCCGATCGGCTCGGCGACGGCTACGGGTTGACGCAGGAGGGCGTTAGCCGCCTGGCCGCGAGAGGGACGGAGCTCCTGGTCACGGTCGACTGCGGCATCACCTGCGCGGAGGAGGTGGCCGCAGCGAAGCTGGCTGGGATGGAGGTGATCGTCACCGATCACCACGAGCCGCCCGATCGCGTTCCCGGCTGCACGATCCTGCACCCGCGCCTCTCGGGCTACCCGTGCGGGGAGCTCTGTGCCACCGGCGTCGCGTACAAGCTGTCCGTCGCGCTCCTCGGCGCAGAAAGCGCTCGATCGGACCTCGACCTCGTCGCGTTGGCGACGGTCGCCGACCTCGTACCGCTTTGCGGCGAGAATCGGGCACTCGTGCGCGCCGGGCTCGCTGAGGCTCGGACCGCGGCCCGGGTGGGGTGGCGGGCGCTGTGCGCCGTCGCGCGAGTGGAGCCTGCACGCCTCGACGAGGGGGACCTCGCGTTCCGGCTCGGCCCCAGGATCAACGCGGCTGGCCGCCTCTACCGCGCCGATGCCGGAGTGGAGCTGCTGCTCGCCGACGATTCCGCCCGCGCCACCGCGATCGCCGGCGAGCTGGACAGGGCAAATCGAGATCGCCGTGACGCGGAGCGAATCGTCGTCGACGCGGCGGAGCGAGCGCGAACCCAGCTGCCTCAGGACCTGCGGTCCGCGCCGGCTCTCGTCCTGGCAGGGAAGGGCTGGCATCCGGGGGTCGTCGGGATCGCCGCCTCGCGCCTCGCGGAGCGCCACGGCATCCCGGTGATCTTGATCGGCATCGAGGACGGAGGCAAGGGCCGCGGCTCAGGACGGAGCATCCCCGGCTTCGACCTCCTCGCCGCGCTCGACGAGTGCGGCGAGCACTTGAGTCGCTATGGGGGCCACCGCGCAGCGGCCGGGCTCGAGATCGAGGCTGAGCACGTCGAGTCGTTTCGGAAGGCGTTCGTGGCTCACGCCCGGGAGGCCCTCGCCGAGCGTGACCTCATCCGCAGCGAGCCGATCGACGCGGTCGTGGGTGGCGAGAGCCTCGGCCACGACGTCGCCGAGCAGTTCGGGCACCTGGCGCCGTTCGGGAAGGGCAACCCCGGCGTGCGCCTGCTCGTGCCGTCGGCGCGCGTCTGCGACGTTCGGCCGATGGGCGACGGCGACAAGCACGCCAGGTTCCGGCTGGAGAGTGGCTCGCACAGCGCCCTCGGCGTCGCCTTCGGCGTGAACGGCGAGCTCTCGGCGGCAAGGCTCGCCGAGCCGGTCGACGTCTCGGTGAGACTGGAGCTCAACGAGTGGAACGGAGCGATCGAGCCCCGGGTCGTTCTGGGCGAGCTCTATCTCGGCCTGCACGGCGGGATGGACGGCATGGACGGCGGCGGCGGCGAGTCATCCCAGCCGGGCGAGGAGGAGTGGTGGCATCGCGTGGCGGTCGAGCGCGAGGTGAAGCTCGAGCCGTGGCCCTCCTCGGTGCTGCTCGAAGCGGCCTCCATGGCGTGGGGGCGAGACGTCGTGGACCGTCGCGGCTCATCGGGGGTGGCGTCGGTTGCCGCCCTGGCCTCCAGCGGCGAGCGCGTGCTGGCGCTCTGCGCGGACGCCGTGCGGCGCCGAGCGCTGGTGGAGCGGGCGGCCGTTCCGGCCCGGTTCGGCGGGGGGACCGTGGCGATCGCCTCCGGGCGGTTCGCGGACGAGGCCCAGCGAGCCGCGGTCACCGCGGTCGCGCGAGAGGGGTCGGGCGTGGTGCTCGCGGACTGGGCTGCGCTGATTCGCAACCCGTCCATTCCGACGCGCTTCGAGCACGTGGTGCTCATCGATCCGCCGCCGTTCCCCCACCTGGAGCGCCTCGCGTCGGCCGGTGCCGGCTTCCTCCATCTGGCCTGGGGATCGGCCGAGCTCGAGCTGGCGCTGCGTGTGCACGAGGCGGATTGGCCGCAGCGCCCCGATCTGGCGGCCACCTACCTGGCGCTGCGCGATGGCGCCGGCGCGGGCGCCGCCGGCATCGCCGCCTCCGATGGCGGCGATTCGGCGCTCGGCTCCCGCGGTCTGCGGGAGATCCTGGAGGGACCCGGGCGCCATGCCCGCTCACCGGAGCTCGCGGCACGGCGCCTGCGCGTCCTCGAGGAGCTCGGCGCGATCGCCTGGGAGGGCTCCGCCGCCGCCCCCGCCCTCAGGGTCGTATCCTCGGAGGCGAAGGATCTGGAGCGATCCAAGGCCTTCGTCACCTACCGTGATCGGTCCGAGGAGGGCAAGAGATTCCTAAGCAGGCGAAGCCAACCGAGCTAGACAAGCCGAAGCGGACAAAGCGCGCTTCGGCCAAGGGCGCCGCGGGCGCGAGTTCCGTGGCGAAGGGCCGAGCGCGTGCGAAGTCGAAGCCGAAGCAGGCCCAACGGCGCACCAACGGCGCCAAGGCCCCGCCGCCAGATCGCGCGGGACACACGCGCGTGGGGGCCGGGCACGGCAAGCGCAAGCCGGTGGCCCCGCTCACCCAGCGCGCCCAGGGGCTGACGGCGGAGGATCGCGCGCTGCTTGGCGATCTCTTGGCCGTGGTTGCCGAGCACAGCGTGGACGGCTCGCGGGAGGTGGACGCCGAATCCGTCGAGCGGGCATTCACGTTCGCATGCGAGCGCCACGCGGACCAGCGCCGGCGCTCGGGCGAGGACTTCATCACGCATCCCGTCGAGGTCGCAAAGATCTGCGCGGGCCTGCGTCTCGATACAGAGACCCTCTGCGCGGCGCTCCTCCACGACACCGTGGAGGACACCAGTGCCAGCCTCGAGCAGGTCGAGGAGCTGTTCGGGGAGCCGATCGCCCAGCTCGTCGACGGGGTGACGAAGCTCACCGGGATCACCTTCCAGAGCCGCGACGAGAGCCAGGCTGAGAACTATCGCAAGATGATGGTCGCGATGGCCACGGATCTCCGGGTCATCCTGATCAAGCTCGCCGATCGCCTGCACAACATGCGGACCGTGGGGGCTATGGCGAAGCAGAAGCAGATCGAGAAGGCCCGCGAGACCCTGGAGATCTACGCGCCGCTCGCGCACCGGCTCGGGATCCACGCGATCAAGTGGGAGCTCGAGGACCTGTCGTTCCAGCGCCTGCACCCGCGCAAGTACGACGAGATCAAGAAGCTGGTCTCCCAGCAGCGCGCCGAGCGCGAGCGCTATGTCTCCGACGCCGGGGGGTTCCTGCGCCGCGAGCTGAAGAAGGTCGGCATCGAGGCCGAGATCTCAGGTCGCGCCAAGCACTTCTACTCGATCTATTCGAAGATGACCAAGAAGGGGCGCGAGTTCAACGAGATCTACGACCTGACCGCGATGCGCGTGCTCGTGGGCTCGGTGAAGGACTGCTACGGGGCGATCGGCATCATCCACTCGATCTGGAAGCCGCTGCCCGGGCGCTTCAAGGACTTCATCGCGACCCCGAAGCTGAACCTCTACCAGGCACTCCATACGACGGTGATCGGTCCCGAGGGGAGGCCGCTCGAGATCCAGATCCGCACCCCGGGCATGCACGAGACGGCCGAGTACGGGATCGCCGCGCACGTGCTCTACAAGGAGGGCACGCGGCCCAAGGGCGATCCGGAGCGCGACAAGATGACCTGGCTTCGTCAGCTGATCGAGGTCGAGGGCGATCAGGATCCCACCGAGTTCCTCGAGTCGCTCAAGGTGGACCTGTTCGAGGACGAGGTGTTCGTGTTCACGCCGAAGGGCGAGGTGAAGAACCTGTCGGCGGGCTCGACCCCACTCGACTTCGCATACGCCGTCCACACGGACGTCGGCCACCGGTGCGTGGGCGCGAAGGTGAACGGAAGGATCGTGCCGCTCCACTACCAGCTCAAGTCGGGTGACATCGTGGAGATCCTCACGGCGAAGCAGGAGCGCGGTCCGTCGCGGGACTGGCTGGCGCTCGTGCGCACCAGCAGGGCCCGCAACAAGATCCGCGCCTTCCTCAAGCGCGAGCGCCGCGAGGATGCCGAGCGGCGCGGGCGCGAGGAGCTTCAGGACGCGCTGCGAAAGCGCGGCCTGCCGCCGCAGCGAATCGCGGCCTCCCCGCTGCTCGCCGACGTCACCCGGGAGATGGGCTTCCGCAAGGCCGACGACTTCTACATCGCGCTCGGCCAGGGCAAGATCTCGCCGAAGACGGTCTCGAACAAGGTCTTCCAGCGGCTCAAGCAGGGCGAGGCCGCGGCCGGCGATGAGACCGAGGCGCGCCTCGCGGGCGTGCTCGAGGGTCGCGACGAGCGCCTGCGGCGCACCCAGGAGGCCTCCGACTACGGGATCAGCGTCAAGGGCGTCGACGACGTCATGGTGCGGCTCGCGAAGTGCTGTCGGCCCGTACCGGGCGACGCGATCGTCGGCTACGTATCCCTGGGGCGTGGGATCACGATCCATCGCGAGGACTGCAAGAACATGACCTCGCTGAAGCGCTCGCCGGAGCGCTTCACCGAGGTCGAGTGGGAGGGCGACAACGCCGCCTCCTACCGGGTCGAGCTCCAGGTCGACGCCTGGGACCGCACCCGGCTGCTCGAGGATCTGTCGCGGACCTTCGCCGAGGCCGGGGTAAACATCATCGACGCGTACTGCACCACGAAGCACCCGATGGTCAAGAACCGCTTCGTCGTTGAGGTGGGCGACGGCAACCAGCTGCGCCAATGCGTGGGCCGGCTGCGGAACGTCGACTCGGTGTTCGACGCCTATCGCGTGACGCCGACGGCGTAGGCAGCGAGGGGGGAGGCCGCTGCCGGCTCGAGACCCGGCCGAGCGGCATGTGGGAAGTTAGGGTCGTCATGGCGTACCTAGGACCCCAAAAGCGCCCTGGGCGCCCCGCGGTCAGTGTCGTCGTTCCCTTTCTCGGCGACGAGCGCGATGCCGCGACGCTTCTTGGGTCGCTGCGACGACTTCGCGTCGAGCCGACCGACGAGCTGGTCGTTGCCGACAACACGCCTGACGGCGTGATGATCGCCACGGTCGGCGCGGACCGGCCGCTGCGCGTCGTCCATGCGGCCGCCGAGCGCTCCTCCTACCACGCGCGAAACACCGGTGCCCGGGCCGCCCGGCGCTCGTGGCTCCTGTTCATGGACGCGGACTGCGCGCCCGTGCCGGGCCTTCTCGATGCGTACTTCGCCGACCGGATCCCCGAGGACTGCGGCGCGCTGGCGGGTCAGGTCTTGGGCGATCCGGATCAGCGCTCGCTGGCCGCGCGCTACGCACGGTCGCGCCGGATCTTCGATCACGCGCTGGGCCTGATCAGAGCGCGGGACGGGGCGGCGACCACGGGAAACCTGCTGGTGCGGCGGGCCGCCTTCGAGCAGGTGGGGGGCTTCACCGAGGGCATTCGCTCTGGCGGTGACCTCGATCTCTGCCGGCGGCTGCGCGATACGGGGTGGGGGAGCGAGTTCCGCGAGCGCGCACTCGTGCACCACCGGCACCGCGAGAGCCTTCCGTCGCTGCTGGGGGCCATGGCCCGATACGGGGCTGGCGCCCGCTGGCTTAACGAGCGCTATCCGGGCTCCTCGCCGCCGTGGCCCCTGGTCGGCGGGCTCGCCGGTACGGCACGCGACGTCGCGGGCCATCTGGTCAAGGGCCGCATGGAGCCGGCGGCGTTTCGGGCCGTCGACGGCCTCGGGCTCGTGGCCCACCGTCTTGGCTACAGGGCGAGCAATGCGGCCCCCCAGCGCTGACCTCGCCGGTATCCGTCCCCGATCGCTCGGGTGGGCGTCAGGCTCGGGAGCGCAACCGATCCACCTCGGCCCGGATCGCCTCCGCGGTCTCGCGCATGTGTTGCTCGCTGTCGTATTTGGTTCGCGGCCAGAAGAACCCGCGCAGGCCGTCCTTGCGGTTCCGCGGGACGACGTGCACGTGCAGATGCGGAACCGACTGGCTGACCACGTTGTTGGACGCGATGAACGCCCCCTGTGCCTGCATCGCGTCGCGGATCGCCTCCGAAAGCAGCTTCGCGTTCGCGAACAAGGGCCCGACGAGGCCATCGGGTAGGTCCCAGATCGTCTCGTAGTGCGCGCGGGGGACCAGGAGGGAATGGCCGGGAAACAGCGGGCGGTGATCGAGGAACGCGAGCGACATCTCGTCCTCGAAGACGACGTGACCGGGTTCCTCGCCGGCGACCACCGCGCAGAATCTGCAGCCGGGCGCGGTCGCTGGATCAGGCAACTACGGTGAGGGCGGAGGGTTCGATCCGCACGTCGAGCGCCTCGTAGTGGCCGATGTAGTCGCCGTCCACCTGGATCGGAAACCCCCTGGCCCGACCGTCGCGATCACGAGACACCGACTCGATGCGCGCTTCGGTAACGCCCTCGAAGTGGTCGATCTGGCGGTGGTGCGGCAGTCGCAGTCGCTCGATCAGGGCCCGCGCGGCAATCGTCGGCATGTCGCGAACGGCGGCGCGGCGCAGCATCGCGACCGAAAGCGTTCCGTTGTCGAGCGCAGCGCCCTCGCAGATCCTGATCTTCTGGTTTCCGAAGTAGGTGAACGGGTCGGAGTTCTGAGCGATCGCCGTCACACCGTCCGCCGCGCCGACCGAGGTCTCGATCCGCATCACGACCGGGTCGCGCACGTAGTCTCGGGCGAAGCCCGAGACCGCCGCCCAGGTGTAGTACCAGCGACCACCCCGCGCCTTCATCCGCGGATGTGAGTCCACGCGCTTCGCCGCAGTCGCGTCCAGCCCGGCTCCGCAGGCGAACACGAACCGCCGCCCGTCGACTCGACCGAGGTCGATCCTGCGGGGGCGGAAGTCGTCGGCCAGTCCGAGCAGGTGCTCCGTGGCGTCCACGACGTCGTTCGGGATGCCAAGCGTGCGGCAGACCACGTTGGTCGAGCCACCCGGGAGCACAGAGATCGGGACGTCCGTGCCGGCGAGCCCGTTGGCCACCTCGTTGAGGGTCCCGTCGCCGCCGAAGGCGACCACCACGTCGTAGCCGCCCTCGCACGCCTCACGCCCGATCTCGATCGCGTGATGCTGTGCCTCCGTGGATACCGCCTCCACGTCGTAGCGACCCTGAAGGGCGTACACGACGAGGTTCTTGAGGCGATCGGAGACGGTGGTCGCGTACGGATTGACGATGATCAGCATCCGCTTCTTGCGCGCACGGTCCCGTGCGCCGGCGCCGTTCGTCGACGCTTCGGTTCGCGGCGGTGCCTCGATCGTTGCGGAGCCGGCTGTCACTCCTCGCCTCCTTCAGTGACCCTACTCGACCGCCTCGAAGCGGATCAGCTCGCCGTCGAAGGCCTCGCGCACCCTGCCATCGGCCGCGAGGAGATCGATGTGTCCGAGTACCTCGGAGAGCGTCAGGAAGGCCTGGGTGACCGCCACGTTGCCCCACAGCTCCTGCGCGATCTCATAGGCGCTGCGAGGACGCTCCTCGATCAGTCCGAGGATCTTCTCGGCCCTGCGAGCATGCAGCGCGAAGCGCTCGTCGATCAGGGTTCGATGGTCCGTGATCGGCTCGCCATGGCCCGGCAGGACGATCTCCGCGGGCAACTCGCGGGTGCGGCGAAGCGAATCGATGTAGTTCATGAGGGCGTGAGGGCGCTCCGTGGAACCATCGAGTGGCCGGGATATCAGCGGGTTCGAGGAGATGTGGGCCAGCAGGTGGTCGGCAGCGATCAGAATCCGCCGCTCCGCGTCCCAGAAAAGGGTGTCGGAGGGGCTGTGGCCGGGGCGGTGCTGGACCTCGAGGGTGCGAGCTCCGAGCCGCAGCTCCTCGCCGTCGCGGAGGGGGCGCGTCACCTTCGCACGCGCGCCCCAGGCTCGAAAGCTCCGCGACACCGAGCGCAGCGCGATCACCACGTCCTCGGGAATTCCGTGCCGCAGCATGAGGGACGCGGCAAATTGGTCGTCCAGCTCGATGTCGTCGCCGAAGTTCTCGACGAACGGGACGACGACGTCGATCGCGGCAACCTCGGCGCCGGAGCGCGACGCGATGATCTCCACGAGCCCGAGGTGGTCGATGTGCTGGTGGGTGAGGATCACGAGCTCGATGTCCTGGAGCGAATGCCCGAGCGCCGACATCTGCTGCTCCAGCTCGTCGAGCGACTTGCCGGAATTCGGTCCCGTGTCGACGAGCGTCAGGGGCTCGTCTTCGATCAGGTAGCAGTTGACGCGCCCGACCGCGAATGGCGTCGGGATCCGGAGCCGGTGAATTCCCGCCTCGCGAGCCTTCTCCAACGCTTCTTCAGGCGTCACGAGCGGATGAGCGCCAAGACTTCGTCCCGCTTTTGCTCCATGTCCTCGGGCGAGACGAGCGACTCGAGGTTCAGCCTCAGGAGGGGCTCCGTATTGGAGGGCCTCACGTTGAAGTGCCAGTCCGGGTAGTCGACGGACACCCCGTCGAGCCATGACACCTCGCCGTCGCGATAGCGCTCCGCGAGCTGCTCCATCTTCGCCCGCTGGTCGGCGACCTCCGAGTTGATCTCACCGGAGATGAAGTAGCGCTCCCGAAACGCGCCCACGAGCTCGGAGAGGGGACGATCCTGCACCGAGATGAGCTCCAGGACGAGTAGCGCCGGGATCGTCCCCGAGTCAGCGCACCAGAAGTCCCGGAAGTAGTAGTGGCCCGAGACCTCGCCGCCGAATGCCGCCGAGTGCTCGCGAAGTGCCGCCTTGAAGAAGGCGTGGCCGACCCGGTTGACGACCGGGGTGCCGCCGAGCTCGTGCACCGTGTCGGGAACGGCGCGACTCGCCCGGACGTCGTAGACGATCGTCGCTCCCGGCTCCTTGCGCAGGAGCTGCTGGGCAAGGAGCGCGGTCAGGAAATCCCCGTCCACGAACTGGCCGCGATCGTCGATGAAGAAGCAGCGGTCGGCGTCGCCGTCCCAGGCGATCCCCAGGTCGGCTTCCTCGCTGAGCACCTTCTGGACGATGAACCTGCGGTTCTCCGGCAGGAGCGGATTCGGGTCGTGATCCGGGAACTCGCCGTCAGGCACCCAGTAGGTGGTGACGAGGTCAAGGCCAAGCCGCTCGAGCAGCGGCCCCACCATGGGCCCCGCCATCCCGTTGCCCCCGTCGACGACCACGCGCAGCGGCTTCACGCGCGGCGGCTCGATGAACGCGAGGACGTGTCGGTGGAAGTCCTCGTACACGTCGACCGCCTGGACCGACCCGCCGCTGCCATTCGGCTCGCCGAGGCCCGCCTCGATCGTGCGGCGGACGTCCTGGATGCCCGCGTCGCCGGACAGCGCAAGCGCTCCCTCGCGGACCAGCTTCACCCCGGTGTAGGCCTTCGGGTTGTGCGAGGCGGTCACCATGGCTCCGCCGTCGAGCCCGCGAGAACCCACCAGGTGGTAGAGCATCTCGGTCGCGACCAGCCCGGCCTCGAGCACGTTCGCGCCCTCGACCACCATGCCGTCGCGAAGGTTTGCCGCCATGTCCGGGGCCTCGATCCGCATGTCCCGCCCAAGCCCGATCCGCAGCTCGCCGGGAGGCTTGCCCGAGAGCTCCGCGAGCACCCGGACGAAGCCGCGGCCAACCAGCCAGGCAGTGTCGCGGTCCATCTCCTCTCCGTAGAGGCCGCGCACGTCGTACGCCTTGAAGATCTGAGCCGCCACCGAGCCCGGACCGCCGTCGCGACCGGGGCCGCTGTAGCGCGGCCCGCGGCTGGCGTGCTCAGCGTGCCCGCCCCGGGGCAAGCTCAAAAACGCCCCTTGAGCGCCTCGTAGCTCTCCTCGAGCGACTGCGGCATCACCCGGGTGTCGGCGAGGACGGGCATGTAGTTCGTGTCACCGGCCCAGCGCGGGACTACGTGCAGGTGGATATGCCCCTCGTAGCCGGCGCCGGCGACGCGGCCCTGGTTCAGCCCCGCGTTGTAGCCGTGAGGCTCGTAGCTCTCATCGAGAACCGTCATGGCGCGCTGCGCCAGGGCCATCATCTCCGCGACGGTGTCTGCGTCGAGCTCCGGCAATGTCGCCAGGTGCTCGTAGGGGGCGATCATCAGGTGCCCGTTCGTATAGGGGAAGAGATTCAGGATCACGAAGCAGCGCTTCCCGCGGTGAACGATCAGATTCGCCTCGTCGTCGTCCTCCGCGGGCTTCGTGCAGAAGATGCACTCCGACTCCGAGTCCTTGGACGCGTCCTTCACGTAGGGAAGGCGCCACGGCGCCCAGATCCGCTGACTGGCCATAGCGTCAATCCTATGGAGCTACCTGCTACCCGGCCGCTGCGGAGTCGGGAGCACACTGAAATGTCCGAGGCGGAGCCGAGGACCATTGATTCCAAGCGTGAGACGAGCAAGCGGGCGGAATTGTTCACAGCCAGCCGCGGCGGCGGAACACTGCGAGCATGCCGCCAAGCACGACCACCATCGCGCCGATGATGATCCAGAAGACCGTGTTGGATGACGTCGCCGGGTCGCCGCCGCCCGGAAGCCCGACGTTCATCCCGAAGACGCTCGCGATCAGGGTCAGCGGCAGCAAGATCACGCTGATCACCGTCAGCACGCGCAGGATGTCGTTGACGCGATGCGAGATCACCGACTCGTTCGTGTCCTCGAGCGCCTCGACGACCTCCTTGTAGTTCTCGAGCATGTCCCAGATCCGCTCGTGGGCGTCCACGATGTCGTCGAAGTAGATCTCGAGGTCATCGCCCTCGCGGGGGGCCAGATAGCGCTGCTTCACGTTCTCCAGGTCGCGCAGCACCGTGCGCTGCGGGCGCACCACCTTGCGGAAGTTGATGATCTCCTGCTTGACGTTGGAGATGTCGCGGACGACCTCCTCCGAGCGGCCCGAGAAGATCTCGTCCTCCACCGCGTCGAGCTTGTTGCCGATCTTGCGCAGCATCGGGAAGCAGTAATCGAAGCTGTCGTCGACGATGCGGTAGAGCAGGAAGCCCGATCCCCTGGAGAACTGCTGCTCGCGGAGCTCCTCCTTCTGTCGGCAGCGCTCGAATAGGTACTCCACGGGCTGCAGCGGCTGGTTCGGGATCGTGACCAGGTAATCGGGCCCGACGAAGATGTCGAGCTCGCCGGCGTTCAGGCGGCCGACCGAGCGGTCGAAAACCGGAAAGTGCAGGACGATGAACAGGTAGTCGGGGTACTCGTCGATCTTCGGGCGCTGGTTGCGCGACAGCACGTCCTCCAGATCGAGCGCGTGGAACCCGAACTGCTCCTCGAGCCAGGCGCACTCGAGCGGCGAGGGACGCTCGATGTTGACCCAGCGGAGGCCCTCCGCTGTGATCGTCTCGACCTGCGGAGTGCGCTCGGCGGGCTCAGGCGCGGGCGCGACCAGCCGGCGGGCGCGCGCCGTCCTGCGGAGCCTTGGCTTCGGAAGGTTCGGCATCGTTTGTTCCGCCGCTCGTCATCGCTGATCCACCTGCGGCCCTAAGGGTACGCGACGGGGCGTCGCCACCTGCAACCTTCGTTCCTCGCTCTTCGGTCGCGGAACCGGTAACCCGCAACGACCACCCGACCACGCGAAGCGCGGGCGGCGCTTGCGCTAGGATGCGCGCCCACATAAGCCACCACATCAAGAGGGGCGGAGGGACTGGCCCGATGAAGCCCCGGCAACCCCCCCGAGAGGGGAAGGTGCCAACTCCAGCAGGTAGAGAGCCTGGGAGATGTGAGTGGAAGTCCCGACAGGACCTCTGCTCGCTAGCCCCGGCAGAGGTCTTTTTCGTAGCGACACAGATACGACGGGAAGCAAGGAAGGAAGGCAAGAGCGATGGCACCCGAGGCACTGGTTTGCAGGGAGTGCGAGTCGAGCTACCCACTCGAGGCGCGCTACGTGTGCGAGCAATGCTTCGGTCCGCTCGAGGTCTCCTACGACTTCTCCGATCTCGATCCGGCCGAGGCACGGCGCAAGATCCAGGCCGGATCTCGAGGGATCTGGCGCTACGCGGACTTCCTGCCCTTCGGCGAGCGGCCGCGCGATCCCCTCGAGCCGGGCCTCACGCCGTTGGTGCGCGCCGATCGGCTGGCCGAGCGGCTCGGGCTGGAGGAGGTGTGGGTCAAGAACGACGCCGCGAACCCGACCCACTCGTTCAAGGACCGCGTCGTCGCCGTCGCGCTGGCCAAGGCTCGCGAGCTCGGCTTCGAGACCGTGGCGTGCGCGTCTACCGGCAACCTGGCGAACGCCGTCGCCGCCCACGCCGCAGCATCCGGGCTCGAGTCCTACGTCTTCGTTCCGGCTGACCTCGAGGAGCAGAAGCTGCTCGCCACCGGCGTCTACGGGACGAGGCTCGTCGGCGTCCGTGGGACCTACGACGACGTCAACCGGCTGTGCACCCAGCTGTGCGAGACCCGGCCGTGGGCCTTCGTGAACGTCAACCTTCGCCCCTACTACTCGCAGGGGTCCAAGACGCTCGCGTTCGAGACCGTCGAGCAGCTGGGCTGGTCGCTTCCCGACCGCATCGTCTGCCCGGTCGCCTCCGGGTCGCTGTTCACGAAGCTCGCGAGGGGATACGGGGAGTGGCTCGATCTCGGGCTCGTGCACGGGGAGCTGCCCACGTTCAACGGCGCGCAGGCGCTGGGCTGTAGCCCGGTGGCTACCGCGTTCGCCGAGGGCTGGGAGATCTGCAAGCCCCAGCGGCCCGAGACGATCGCGAAGAGCCTCGCGATCGGCGACCCGGCCGACGGCATCTACGCGCTGGAGCTCGCACGGGGTAGTGGCGGCGCCGTGGACTCGGTAACGGACGACGAGATCCGCGCCGGGATCCGTCTGCTCGCCGAGACCACCGGCATCTTCACCGAGACCGCCGGTGGGGTCACGATCGCAGTGCTCGCGAAGCTCGCCGATCGCGGCGACATCGATCCCGCCGAGCGCGTCGTGGCGTACATCACCGGCGAGGGGCTGAAGACCCTCGACGCCACGCGCGACGCCTTCCGGATGAACGAGATCGAGCCCACACTCGAGGCCTTCGAGGCCGAGTTGGAGGCTCCGGTCAGTCGCTAAGGTTTCGCCGATGCCCGTGACGGTGAAGATCCCGGCCCAGCTCCGCGGAGTCACCGACGGCGAGGGCGAGATCGAGGTCGACGGCGGCACCGTCGGCGAGGCCCTCGATGCGGTGTTCTCCCGCCACGACGACTTGCGCGAGCGCATCACGGAGGACGGCGGCCTGCGCCGCTTCGTGAACGTCTACGTGTCCGGCGAGGACATCAGGTTCCAGGACGGACTCGAGACCCGCCTCGCGGACGGCGACGAGGTCACGATCCTGCCCGCCGTGGCGGGCGGACGCTAGCCCCGGGGCCTGGAGGCCATACTCTGGGCGCCATGGAAGGGCTGGGCCCCGTAGCGATCCTGTGCGGCGGGCGGGGAGCCCGTCTACAGGAGCAAACCCACGCGATCCCGAAGGCGCTGGTGGAGATCGGCGGGAAGCCGATCCTCTGGCACGTGGTTCGCATCCATGCGGCGCAGGGGCTGCGCCGCTTCCTGCTCCTCACCGGCTACCTCGGCGAGATGATCGAGGAATTCATCGCCACCGCCGAGTGGCCGGAGCCCGTCGAGATCGACTGCCTCGACACCGGGCTCGACACGCCGACCGGGGGTCGCATCGCCCTGGGGGCCGACCGCCTCACCGGAGGGTCGTTCTATGCGACGTACGCCGACGGCGTCGCCGACATCGACCTCGAGGCGCTGGCGGCGTTCCACCGCGGCCACGGCGACCTGGCGACGGTCACCGTGGTGCGCCCGCGATCGCAGTTCGGCCTCGCCGAGCTCGACGGTGAGGATCGCGTGCTCGCCTTCGAGGAGAAGCCGCGCCTCGACCACTGGGTCAACGGCGGCTTCTTCTGCTTCGAGCCCGGGTTCCTCGAATACCTGGAGGAGGACAGCGTGCTCGAGGATGCCCCCCTGCGCCGGCTGGCGGCCGAGGGCGAGCTGCATGCCTTCCGCCACACCGGGTTCTGGGACTGCATGGACACCTACAAGGACGCGGTGCTGCTCAACGATCTCTGGAACGGTGGACAGGCGCCGTGGGCCATTTGGGACGAGAGCGCCGCCACACGCGCCAGTGCCCGCTAGCACCCTCGTCACGGGCGGACGCGGCTTCGTCGGTGCCTGGCTCTGCAAGGCGCTCCTCTCGGGGAGCGAGAGAGTCGTATCCCTGGACCGGCCCGGCCCGGCCCGGAATGGGCGGCCATCCACGCTCGAGCTGCTCGGAATCGCGGGCGGGGTCACGGAGGTGGAGGGTGATCTGCTCGACCCCGATCTTCTGCGCCACACCCTGGCCGGCCACGAGGTGGACACCGTCTTTCACCTTGCGGCCCAGACGCTGGTCGGGACCGCGGCCGAATCGCCGGCGAGCACCTTCGACGTCAACGTGCGAGGAACGTGGACGCTGCTCGATGCCTGCCATGAGCTGGGCGTCGAACGGGTGGTTGTCGCCTCGTCTGACAAGGCATACGGCGCTCATGACGAGCTTCCCTACCGCGAGGACTTCGCGCTTCGCCCAACAGCGCCGTACGAAGCCAGCAAGGCGGCAGCGGACCTGATCGCGCGCAGCTACTGGCACTCGTACGGACTCCCGGTCGCCGTCACCCGCTTCGCGAACGTCTATGGGGGAGGGGACACGAACTTCTCCCGCCTGATTCCCGAGGCTGTCAGTGCCGTGCTCGACGGCAGGCGTCCGGTCCTTCGCTCCGGCGGCTCGCCGGAGCGCGACTTCCTCTACGCGGAGGATGCCGCGGCGGCCTACGTGGCGATTGCGGACGCGCTCGACCGGGCCGAGGTTCGCGGGGAGGCCTTCAACGCGGGCAGTGGCCGGCCCCATCCGGTGCGCGAGGTGGTCGAGCTGATCGCGCGTATCGCCGGCACCGATGTGGAGCTCGACATCAGGGGGAGCGGGAATCCCCCCGGGGAGATCGACCGCCAGTACGTGGACCCGGCGAAGCTCCGGGAGGTGGTTGGCTGGGAGCCGCGGATCGAGCTGGAGGATGGTCTTGGCCTCACGGTCGACTGGTACCGCGACCACCCCGAGGCGCGAGCGCCGGCGCCCTCGTAAGAGCCGCCCTAATTAGTTCCTAAAAGCTCGACGGGAGGCCGGATTCCGCCCCGCGCTGGCGAATAATGGAATGGAACCAGCGCCAAGGAGGAACCCATGTCTCCAGTCATCATCGGCTTCGGCGCCCTCGACGCATTGATCGCGGCCCAAGCCGCCTACGCCGCACGCGACCTCGCTCGCAAACGCAACAGAAGGAAGTAGGAACGGCCCCGGCTTCGGCCGGCTGCCATGGGCGACCAGCCGGCGTAAGCTCGGCGGGATGCGCAAGCTTCTCCTCGCGACGGCGGTCTTGGTCGCGCTCGCCCTTCCGAGCGTTGCCGCGGCCTTCGATACGGGCATCAAGGGCCGCGTCTTCGACACGAGCTGCTACGGGCCGTGCTCGACCAACCAGGAGCCGAGGCTCTACACGGGCGACGGTCTGACCGTGAAGGTGAAGACCTGGCCCCACCGGGAAGTCGTTGCCGTGCTCCACCCGATGGACGGCCGCTTTCAGGTGGCAGTGCCTCCGGGGTCCTACGTGATCAGGGCGAGGGTTAGGGGCGAGTGCTGGCACGGCGAGCGAAAGCGCGTCGAGCTCGTGGATGGCGCGATCGCCCACGTCCGCCTTCACGTACAGAATGCCTGCATCCTCTGAAGCGAACGGCCGCGCAGGCGACGCGCCCGGCAGGATTCGAACCTGCGGCCTCTCGCTCCGGAGGCGAGCGCTCTATCCACTGAGCTACGGGCGCGGAGCTGGTCAGTCTAGCCCGCCCCGGGAGAGCCTACGGCGGGCCGATTCCTGACACGATCGCCCCTTGCGCGGGGCGCTGCCAAGCGCCTAAGATGCATGCGGGTCAGCAGCAGCGCGCAGCGATGTAGGTGACTCCCTTCATAACGCGTGGCCCGGGATGGCTCCGCTCGAAAAGCGGCGATTCCCCCACCGCCATCCAGGTGCCGCGACGCGTGGCAGAGGTCAGGAGACCTGCCTCCGAGCCCCGATTGGAGGCATCCCCGATCTTCTGACGGCGAGGAGCGGGGGGTGTACGTTCGGCGCAAGCGCGCCCCCCGCTCGGCCACGCATCCCGGCGCCCGCCGGCCGAGCTTCGCCGCGGATACCGTAGGCACATGGACCTCTCCGTCGTCTTCCTCGGCACCGGAGGCTCCGTGCCCACGGCACGGCGCGCGACCGCGTGCCTGCTGGCGCGGGTGGGAGGCGATCGGTTGCTGTTCGATTGTGGGGAGGGCGCACAGAGGCAGATGCATCGCTCCGTGGGACTCGTCCAGCTCGACGAGATCTACATCACCCACTACCACGCCGATCACTATCTCGGCGTGCCCGGTCTGCTGAAGACCTACGACCTCCAGGGTCGCGAGCGCCCGCTTCGGATCGTCGGGCCGCCTGGGCTCGCGTCGCTCTTCAACGCTCTCAGCCGCATCCTCGGCCGGATCTCCTACGAGGTGGAGCTCGTGGAGCTCGACGAAGGCGAGGGGATCCACCACGAGGGATTCGAGGTGCGCTCCTTTCCGGTTGCGCATCAGGTTCGCGCACTCGGTTACGCCCTGGTGGAGGACGAGCGGCCCGGTCGGTTCGACGCCGACGCCGCGATCCGGCTGGGGGTGGAAGCCGGCCCCGACTTCGGCAGGCTTCAGGCTGGCGAGGATGTTCAGGGCACGGACGGGCTCGTGCGACCCGAGCAGGTGATGGGTCAGCCCAGGCGCGGACGCAAGCTGGTCGTGACCGGCGACACGGCCCCCTGCGAGATGACGCGAGTCGCCGCCCACCAGGCGGAGCTCCTCGTGCACGATGGGAGCTTCGCGGAAGCGGAGGTGCAGCGAGCCGCTGAGACCGCCCACTCCACCGCGCGCCAGGCCGCGGAGCTCGCCCGCGATGCGGAGGTGAAGCTGCTCGCCCTGGTCCATGTCTCGTCGCGCTACGACGTGCGCGACGTGCTCGCCGAGGCGCGAGAGACGTTCCCCGCAACGGAGGCGCCCCGCGACTTCGACGTGGTGGAGATCCCGTTCCCGGAGCGTGGCGATCCCCGCCTGATCGAGAGCGGCGCCCGAGCGCCGGGCCGCGACCCGGGGGCGGAGCCGGTGGAGGCCCCCTAACCGAGCGGCGCCGCGAGGTCGGCGATCGCGTGGCCGACCGCGAGCGCCTGGTCCTCCTGCAGATAGTGCTTGGCCGGCAGGAGGATCGGAGCGTCCACCCGCAGCACGTCCTGGACGGTTCGCATCCGCTCGAGCCCGAGCACGGGATCGCGCTCGCCCCAGACGACGCGCGCGGGATAGGGGCGCTCGGCGAGCCCCTCCCACAGGAAGGACTGCTTTTCCTCGGTCAGCTCGAAGCCACGCATTACCTGCAGGAATGCGCGGCCGCCGTCCACGCGCTTCAACAGGTGATAGTGGGCGTAGACCTCAGATCGCGGAACGGCCGCCCGACTGGCGATTCCCTGCAGGTAGAAGAGCTCCGACATCACGAACGGGCGCAGCGACGCGAGCCACAGCTCGCCGATCCCCCGGATCGCGAACGGATACATGCTCCACGGCCGGTGGAACGTGGAGACGTCGACAAAAGTGTTGAGCGCGGTCAGCGATAGCACCCGCCCGGGGTTGCGCACCGCCCACTCAAATCCGATCGGCCCGCCGATGTCGTGGACCACCACATGACAACGGTCGATCTCGAGGGCGTCGATCGCCTCCCCGGTCCATCGCGCCAGCCCCGACCACGAGTAGTCGAAGCCATCCGGCCGATCGGCGAGCCCGAGGCCCGGAAAGTCGAAAGCCACCGATCGCAGGCCCTCACCGGCCAGCAACGGAATCACCTTCCGGTACACGAACGAGCTGGTGGGCACCCCGTGGAGGAGCACGACCGCCGCTCCCTGGCCCTGCTCACGGACGAAGCTCGTGGTTCCGCCGGCCTCGAACGTCCGGCCCGCGGCCCGGTGGGCCTCGATCGCCTCGCGAGTGGACTCGCGGACGCTCATCGATCCTGTGCCGACCTCGACATCGATCCCGATCCTCTCATCCAGGGCGGCTGCTAGGCTGGCAGGGTCTGTGAGTGCGGCGACTTTGTCGTCGCAGTAGCAGGTCAGGCGGCGAAGCCGCCGCAATGGTTCTCCTTTAACCCGGTCCAGAGAGGCCAGGAAGGGGCGAGTATGAGTTCCAAGGTCGTCCTCGATCGCGACGATGTGCGCCGCGCGCTGCTGCGGATCGCCCATGAGATCGTCGAGAAGAATCCCGGCTCCGATAACGTAGCCCTCGTCGGGATCCACACCCGAGGCGCCGTGCTCGGCGACCGGCTCCACACCCTGGTCGGCGAGCTCACCGGCTCCGAGGTGCCCCGCGGCGACCTCGACATCTCCTTTTACCGCGATGACGTCGATACCCGCGAGCCCGGCGCCCAGCCGGTCGTCCACTCCTCTCATCTCGACTTCGACCTCGACGGCCGCACCGTGGTGCTCGTGGACGACGTCCTGTTCACGGGCCGGACGGTCCGGGCCGCCATCGACGCCCTCTTCGACTACGGGCGCCCTCGGCGCGTGCAGCTCGCCGTCCTCGTCGACCGGGGTCACCGCGAGCTGCCGATCCGCCCCGACTACGTGGGAAAGAACCTGCCCACCTCGCACGACGAACGCGTCTACGTCCGCGTCGAGGAGCTCGACGACGTCGACGAGGTCGCGATCGGCACGACGGTGGAGGCAAGGCGATGAGGCACCTGCTCGCGATCGCGGACCTCAAGCGCTCCGACATCGAGCGAATAATGCAACGGGCGGAGGGCTTCGCCGAGGTGGGCCGCCGCGACATCAAGAAGGTGCCGACGCTGCGGGGCCGCACGGTAGTGAACCTCTTCTATGAGTCCAGCACCCGTACCAGCTCGTCCTTCGAGCTGGCCGCAAAGCGGCTCTCGGCCGACGTAGTCTCGGTGAAGGCCGCGGGCTCCTCGGTGGAGAAGGGGGAGTCCCTGAAGGACACGATCGCGACCATGAGCGCCTACGGGCCCGAGGCGATCGTGATCCGCTCGGCCCACGCAGGCGCCGCCGAGCTGGTGGCACGCTGGACCGACGCAGCGGTCGTCAACGCCGGTGACGGCAAGCACGAGCATCCCAGTCAGGCGCTGCTGGACGTCTACACGCTTCTCGGCCGGCTCCACTCGCTCGAGGGCAAGCGGATCTGGATCGTCGGCGACGTCCTGCACAGCCGGGTTGCCCGCTCGAACCTGCTCGCCTTCCGCCTGATGGGGGCCGAGGTCACGGTCTGCGGGCCGCCCACGCTGATCCCTCGCGGCGTCGATCAAGCCCTCGGCTGCAAGGTCACGCACGACATCGAAGGGCTCGCCGAGGCCGACGTGGTGTACGCGCTGCGGCTCCAGCGCGAGCGGATGCACGAGTCGTTCGTCCCCTCGATTCGAGAGTACGCGATGCGCTACCAGATCAACGAGCGCCGGCTCGGCCCGCGCCAGCTACTCATGCACCCGGGCCCAGTCAACCGGGGTGTCGAGCTCTCCCCCGGGGTCGTGGATGCCCCGAACTCGCTGATCACGGAGCAGGTGGAGAGCGGGGTCGTCGTGCGGATGGCGATCCTGTACGAACTCCTGGCGGGCGGGCGGCCACGCCCCGAGGCGGGGCGCGCCGGCGATCCGGGGGAGCTGCCCGATCCCACGCCGATCAAGGAGCCAGCGTGAGCAACTCGCGGCCGGTCTCGTCCCTGGAGTGGCGCGGTGGCACCGAGCCGGCACGTGACCTCCTGCTCAGTCGTGCCTCGGTGCTGGATCCGCGCAGCGGGCTCGAAGGCAGCTACGACGTAGTCGTGCGCGACGGCGAGATCGCCGCGCTTGCCGATCCGGGCAGCGCGACGCCTTCCGACGGCGAGGTCGTGGATGCCGAGGGGAAGCTCGTCTTCCCCGCCTTCTTCGATCCCCACGTTCACCTGCGCACGCCGGGCGACGAGGACGAGGAGGACATCGAAACAGGCTCCCGGGCCGCCGCGGCAGGCGGTTACTGCGGAATCCTGGCGATGGCCAACACCGCTCCACCGGTGGACACTGCCGGCGACGTCCTCGCGTTGCGCGAACGCGCCGCCGAGGAGGCATCGGTGCCGGTGGGGTTCCTCGCGACCGTGACGCGCGGGATGAACGGCGAGGAGCTGACCGAGATGGCCGACCTCCGCGACGCCGGAGCCGCCGGTTTCTCGGACGACGGCCTCCCGATCGCGGACGCCCGCGTGATGCGGCGCGCGCTCCAGTACCAGCATCTGGTGGGCGCCCAGCTCGCCCTTCACGAGGAGGACCACGACCTCTCGAGGCCGGCCGGCGCTCATCAGTCCCATCTCGGAGGCGTCATGCACGAGGGAATCGTGTCCGCGGCGCTCGGCCTTGCGGGCATTCCGTCGGTGGCGGAGTCGACGATGATCGCCCGCGACGCCGCCCTGGCCGCCTACGAGGACGCGCGACTCCACGTCCAGCATCTCTCCGCACGCGAGTCGGTGGAGTGCGTGGCGGCGGCGAAGGACGCGGGGATCCGAATCACCTGCGAGGTCACGCCCCACCATCTCACGCTCACCGACGAGGCGGTCCGCAGCCTCGACTCGCGCTTCAAGATGAACCCCCCGCTGCGCTCGGAGGACGACCGCCAGGCGCTGATCGAGGGGCTTCGCTCGGGCGTCGTCGATTGCGTCGCCACCGATCACGCGCCGCACTCGATCGACGAAAAGGAGGTTCCGTTCGAGGAGGCGGCAATGGGGGTGACCGGCCTCGAGACCGCGTTCGCAGCCCTTCATACCGAGCTCGTGCTTCCCGGGGTGATCGACCTGGGCGTGCTCGTAGAGCGGATGAACGCCGGTGCGGCGCCTTTCGACCTGGAGCCGCCGAGCCTGACGCCGGGAGGCGAGGCAACGCTCGTCCTGTTCGACCCCGAGGTCGAGTGGGAGGCCGGCGCCGACGGCTGGGAGAGTCGCTCGACGAACTCCTGCTTCGCCGACCGAGCCCTGCGGGGGCGGGTGCTCATGACCGTGGTCGCCGGGAGGGTCGCGTACCGGCAGCGCAGCTTCGCGATGGGGGTCGCACCGTGAGCGCAAGCGTGATGAAGCTCGACCCCGAGCGGGCAGCGCTTCTCGTGATCGACGTCCAGGAGGCCTTTCGCAGGGCCGTGCCGACGTTCGGGGAGGTCGCCCGGGCGTCGGCCGCCCTGGTGAGGGGGGCCGAGGCCGTGGGCATCCCCATCACGGTCACCGAGCAGTACCCGCAGGGCCTCGGAAGCACCGTCCCGGAGGTAGCCGCCGTGCTCCCCGCCGACGTCGAGCCGATCGAGAAGGTCTGTTTCTCGGCGCCGCAGGCCGACGGTTTCGACCTCGCGGGGCGCGACCAGGTGCTGGTGTGCGGAATCGAGGCCCACGTGTGCGTCAGCCAGACCGTCCTCGACCTGCTCGACCTGGGTGTGGAGGTCCACGTGGCGAAGGACGCCGTCGGCTCCCGCTTCGAGGAGAACAAGGAGATCGGGCTCGGCAAGGCCGAGCACGCCGGAGCGGTGATCACGAGCGTCGAGACGGCGCTGTTCGAGCTGGTGGGAGGGGCTGGCACGGACGAGTTCAAGCGGATACAGCGGGTCGTCCTCGACTACGCGCCGAACCCATGAGCGGCTCCGGCTACGTCCTGCTCGAGGACGGGACGCGTCTCGACGGCCGGCTGTGCGGCGCGGCGGGCTCGACGGCGGGCGAGGTGGTCTTCAACACCTCGATGACCGGCTATCAGGAGTCCGTCACCGATCCCTCCTACGCGGGCCAGATCATCACCTTCACCTATCCGCTGATCGGCAACTACGGCGTCGCCGCGGCCGCGATGGAGTCCGAGCGGGTCCAGACACGCGGGGTGATCATGCGCGAGGCGAAGAACTCGGAGGACGGGGCCGACGCCGAGGGGGGCTGGCTCGACTGGCTGCGCGACTGCGGGGTGGCCGCAATCGACGGGGTCGATACCCGGGCGCTCGTGCGCCACATCCGGGACCGCGGCGCGATGCGCGGGGGGATCTTTCCCGGCGAGCTCGACGAGGCGAAGGCACGAGAGGCGATCGAGGCCGAGCCGCCGATGAACGGCGCCGACCTCGCACGCACGGTCACCCCGGCCGAGCCTGTCGAGTTCATGGGATCGGGGGCGCACGTGGTCGGCATCGACACGGGGATCAAGCTCTCGATCATCCGGCAGCTCCGCGAGCGGGATTGCCGGTTGACCCTGCTTCCGTGTACGGCATCGGCCGCGGATGTCCTCGAGCGCGACCCGGATCTGGTCTTTCTCGCCAACGGGCCCGGCGATCCCGCCGCGCTCGAATACGTCGTCGACACCGTCCGCGACCTGGTCGGCGAACGACCGGTATTCGGGATCTGCCTCGGTCACCAGCTCCTATGTCGCGGGGTCGGCCTCGAGACGTTCAAGCTTCCGTTCGGCCACCGGGGCGCCAACCACCCCGTCAAGGACCTGTCCACCGGCCGGATCGAGATCACGTCCCAGAACCACGGCTTCGCGGTCCAGGGCCCCGATGGCCAGTCCAGGATCGAGGGGGACGACCCCGTCCGCTGGGAGACCGACTTCGGCGTCGCGGAGCTGTCGCACCTGAACCTCTACGACCGCACTGTGGAGGGCCTGGTGCTGCGCGATGTGCCGGGAGCCACCGTCCAGTACCACCCCGAGGCCGGGCCCGGGCCCCACGACGCGCGCCATCTGTTCGATCGCTTCCTCGAGATGGCGGCGACCTGATGCCGAGGCGCAACGACATCCACAAGATCCTCCTGATCGGCTCGGGGCCGATCGTGATCGGGCAGGCCGCCGAGTTCGACTACTCCGGAGTGCAGGCGTGCAAGGTCCTGCTCGACGAGGGCTACGAGCTCGTGCTCGTGAACTCGAACCCGGCGACGATCATGACCGACCCGGAGTTCGCTGACCGGACGTACGTCGAGCCCCTGACCGTGGAGTCGGTGACGCGCATCATCGAGCGCGAGCGCCCCGACGCGCTGCTGCCGACGCTTGGCGGTCAGACCGCTCTCAACCTCGCCACGGCTCTCCACGAGGAAAAGGTGCTCGAGCGATTCGGCGTCGAGCTGATCGGCGCCGACTACGAGGCGATCCGGCGCGCGGAGGATCGAGAGGTGTTCCGGGAGACGATGGAGGAGGCCGGCCTCCGCGTGCCATGGTCGGAGATCGTTCGCAGCGTCGGCGACGCGGAGCGCGCCATGGCGGACGGTCGCATGCAGTTGCCCGTGATCGTGCGGCCTGCGTACACGCTCGGTGGCGAGGGCGGTGGCGTCGGACGGACCGAGACCGAGCTTCGACAGGTGGTCTCCGAGGGCCTCGCGGCGAGTCCGATCAACCAGGTGCTGGTCGAGGAGTCGGTGCTCGGCTGGGGCGAGTTCGAGCTCGAGGTCATGCGGGACCGAAACGACAACGTGGTGGTCGTCTGCTCGATCGAGAACGTCGATCCGATGGGCGTCCACACCGGGGACAGCGTCACGATCGCGCCCGCGCAGACGCTCACGGACCGCCTCTACCAGGAGCTCCGGGACCAAGCCCTGCGGGTCATTCGTGCAGTCGGCGTGGAGACCGGGGGCTCGAACATCCAGTTTGCCGTCAATCCCCGGACCGGCGAGGTGGTGGTGATCGAGATGAATCCCCGCGTCTCGCGCTCCTCCGCGCTGGCGTCGAAGGCGACCGGGTTCCCGATCGCCAAGATCGCCGCGAAGCTCGCTATCGGATACGCGCTGGAGGAGATCCCCAACGACATCACCCGGGCGACGCCGGCGTCGTTTGAGCCGACGATCGACTACGTGGTCACCAAGGTGCCGCGGTTCGCGTTCGAGAAGTTCCCAGGCGCCGAGGGAAGCCTGTCCACGCACATGAAGTCCGTCGGGGAGGCGATGGCGATCGGCCGCACGTTCAGGGAGTCCTTTGCCAAGGCGATGCGATCGCGCGAGCTGGACTCCCACGCGCATCTCCCGGAGGACACGGAGGAGCTTCTCGCCCGGCTGGTCACCCCGGCACCGGACCGGTACGACCTGATCCTCGAGGCGTTCAAGCGTGGAGTGGCCGCGGACGCGGTGGGGGAGCACACCGCGATCGACCCGTGGTTCCTCAACGAGCTTCGGGTCCTGGCAACCGAGGGCGACGGGACCGGCGGCCTGGCCCGGACCTTCAGGTCGGTCGACACCTGCGCCGCGGAGTTCGAGGCGCGCACGCCGTACTACTACTCCGCGCACGAGCGGCCGCAGGCGCTTGAACCGAGCCCGCTGGGCGAGGTCAGGCGGGGCGACGGGGACTCGGTGGTCATTCTCGGGTCGGGCCCGAATCGCATCGGCCAGGGAATCGAATTCGACTACTGCTGCGTGCACGCTGCGATGACCGTGCGCGAGTGCGGACGCGATGCGGTGATGATCAACTGCAATCCCGAAACGGTCTCGACGGACTACGACACCTCGGACCGCCTCTACTTCGAGCCGCTGACGGCAGAGGACGTGCTCGCGGTGATCGAGGCCGAGCGGCCCGAGGGGGTGATCGTGCAGTTCGGCGGCCAGACGCCGCTCAAGCTCGCCCGGGCGCTCGAGGAGGCCGGGGCCCCCCTGCTGGGAACGCCCGTGGATGCGATCGACCTCGCCGAGGATCGCGGCCGCTTCGGAGCGCTCCTGCGCCGGCTGGACATCGCCCACCCTCCGTACGGGACGGCGCTCTCCGCCGACGAGGCGACGGTGATCGCTGAGGAGGTCGGCTTCCCGCTTCTCGTCCGTCCCTCCTACGTGCTGGGCGGCAGGGCGATGGAGATCTGCTACTCGGACGAGGGCCTCGCCGCCTACCTCGAGCAGCACGTGAAGGCCGACCAGGAGCACCCGCTGCTGCTGGACCGGTTCCTCGAGGACGCGATCGAGGTCGACGTCGACGCGCTCGCAGACGGCGAGGACGTCCACGTCGCGGGGATCATGCAGCACGTCGAGGAGGCGGGCGTCCACTCGGGCGATTCGGCCTGCGTGCTCCCGCCGATGAGCCTCGGCGAGGAGATGCTCGACGAGATCCGCGAGACCACCAGGCGCATCGCTCTGGAGCTGGGAGTCGTGGGGCTGATCAATATCCAGTACGCGGTCGCCAGCGGGCGGCTCCACGTGCTCGAGGCGAACCCGCGCGCCTCGCGGACGGTGCCGTTCGTCTCCAAGGCAATCGGCACGCCGCTCGCCAAGGTCGCCTGCCGCCTGATGCTCGGCGAGAGCCTTGCCGATCAGGACCTGCCCACCCCGCCGACCGATCACGTCAGCGTCAAGGAAGCCGTGCTGCCGTTCGCGCGCTTCGCCGGGGCGGATTCGGTGCTTGGCCCTGAGATGAAGTCGACCGGGGAGGTGATGGGAATTGCCGCCGACTTCCCAACCGCGTTCGGCAAGGCCCAGTCGGCCGCGGGCATCGCGCTGCCGCAGGAGGGCACGGTGTTCATCACGGTCACCGACACGGACAAGCCCGCGGCGACCCAGCTGGCGGCGCGCTTCCACGATCTCGGCTTCGGGATCATCGCGACGCACGGGACCGCTCAGGCGATCTCGCGGATGGGCGTTCCGGTGAAAGCGATCAACAAGATCGGCGACGGCTCCCCGCACGTCGTCGACTACATCCGAGACCGGGACGTCGACCTGGTGATCAACACGCCGACCGGCAGCGGAGCGCGCAGCGACGGCTACGAGATCCGCACCGCCGCGGTGCGCCACGGGATTCCCTGCGTTACGACGATGACGGGCGCCTCGGCGGCCGCGCGGGCGATCTTCGCCCACCGCGAGCGGGGAGCGGAGCCGCGCTGCCTTCAGGAGCTGCACGAGACCGCCACCACGGCGCGCGTCGCCGAGTCGGGATGACGTTGCCCCCAGCTTGCCCCTCGCCCCCAATCGTCGGGACGTGATCGTGGACCTGGTCCCGGGAACGAAGAGCGAGCAACGAGAGGCGGAGCGCATCCTCGCGCCGTTCGGGCGCCGGCTCTGCGAGGTGGTGGCTAATCGCGTGGCCGGCGGGTACCGGATCTTCTCGGCGCTCGATGCCTCTGGTCCCGCACCGCGGGCCGGCCAGTTCTACATGCTGGCCGCGGCCGACGGGTGGGGACAGCGCGATGGGCGCCCCTACCTTCCGCGTGCGTTCTCGGTCGCCGACGCTGAGCCGGGCGACGGCGGGGTGCGGCTGGACTTTCTCGTTGAGGCGATTGGCCCGGGGACGGAGCGGCTCGCAGACCTTGACGAAGGAGAGGGCCTTTGGATCACGGGGCCCCTTGGGCGCCCGTTCTCGTCGCCGGGGGAGCTCGGTTCGAAGATCGTGGGGGCCGTGCTCGTCGGCGGCGGCATCGGTGTGGCGCCACTTGCGATCCTGCGTCGCCAGCTCGGCGATCGGGGGGTTCCAACCCGCACGCTGCTGGGCTTCCGCGACCGCGAGCACTCCGGGGGCGTCGAGGAGCTGTTCGGATGCTCCGAGGTCAGGCTGGCGAGCGAGGATGGCCACGTGGGACATCGGGGCTACGTGACCGACCTGCTCGGCGTACTGCTCCAGGGGGACGAGGCCCGGACAGCCGGCGTCTACGCGTGCGGGCCACCGGCGATGCTCGAGAACGTGCGCCTGATGTGCGCGGAACGAGGCATCGCCTGCGAGCTCGCGATGGAGGCGCCCATGGGCTGCGGCTTCGGGGCCTGCTTCGGATGCGCCGTGCCGCTCGCGGATGGGGGATACATGCGACTCTGCGTCGACGGCCCGGTGGTAAGCGCGCACCGGATCGCGACTGCCCTCGTTGCGGGATCGGGGCACTGATGGACCTGAGCGTGGAGATTGGCGGATTGCGCCTCGAGCACCCCGTTCTCAACGGCAGCGGGACGTTCGATGCCATCGCCGCTCGGCGGGCGTTTGGCGAGGCCTTGCTCGAGGAATTCCCGTTCTCCGCGTTCGTCTCCAAGACCATCACCCTCGAGCCGCGCGCCGGCAATCCACCGCCGCGGATCTTCGAGACCCCGGCCGGGATGATCAACTCGATCGGCTTGCCCAACAAGGGCCTGGCGGGCTTTCTTACCCGTGACCTGCCGGCGCTCGCCGACCTGCCGGCCCCGCTGATCGTCTCCGTCATGGGGACAAGCCATGAGGAGTTCGTGCGTCTGGTCGGGGGCGTCGCCGATCGCGACGAGGTCGCTGCGCTTGAGCTGAACGTCTCGTGTCCCAACGTGGAATCCGGCCTCATCGTCGGGGAGGAGCCGGGGGAGACGCTCGCCCTGCTGGAGGCCGTCCGACCGCTGTGCGCCAAGCCCTTGATCGTGAAGCTGACTCCCAACGTCGCCGATCCCGGCGCCGTCGCGCGCGCTGCGGAGGAGGGCGGGGCCGACGCCGTCTCCCTCGTCAACACGCTGAAGGCGGGCGCCACGGACCCCGTGACGCTGGAGCCGTGGCTCGGCGGCGGCGGCGGGGGCCTTTCCGGGCCGGCGATCCGGGCCGTCGCGCTCGCGCAGGTGCGGAGCGTGGTGGAAGCGGCATCGATACCGGCGATCGGAATGGGCGGCATCGAGTCGGGCCCGGACGCGCTCGCGTTCCTCGCCGCCGGGGCCGCCGCCATCGCGGTCGGGACGGCCAACTTCCGCGATCCACAGGCCGGGACTCGGATCCGGATCGAGCTCGAGGCGGCGATGGGCGACGCCGGGGTGCGGTCCCTGGCCGAGATCCGCCCCCCGATCGGGGCGTCGACCTCAACCTAAGGTCGAAGCGAATTTCGCGAAAACCCGCCAACCCCCCTTGCACGCCGCGGCAGCGGGCATATAATCGCCGCCGCCGATGGTCCCCTCCGTCGACACCGCCACCGCTGTTCCAGAGAGAAGCCACGAGCAGCGAATGCGGGCCCTCCGGAGGGCGAACGAGATCCGTTCTAGGCGCGCACAGCTGAAGCGGGACCTGAAGGCCGGCAAGGCCAAGATCGAGGGCCTGCTTCTCGATCCTCCCGACTATGTCCTCTCCGCGAAGGCCTTCGACATGATCCTCGCCGTGCCGAAGTACGGCCGCGTGAAGGCGAACAAGATCCTCACCCAGTGCCGGATCTCGCCGTCGAAGACGATCGGTGGTCTCTCGGAGCGCCAGCGCGGCGAGCTCGTCTCCCAGCTGCGTCGCTGACGAGCTAGACCCGCGAGGTGAAGCTATGGGAGATCGCGCTGATCCTCGTGGGGATCGACGCGCTCGCGGCCGCGGCGGCGCAGGATTGGTTCACGGAGACGGACTCGCTCCAGCAGGGCAGGCAGGCCCGGCTCGCCGAGGCCCCACGTGTGGTGCCGACCGCGATCTGGGTGCTCCTGATCGCGGTGGGCGGCGGCGTGATCGGATTCGTCCTTCTGTTCGCCGACCCTCGCGAGCTTCGCCTGGCGCAGTGGATGATGATCACGGCCGTGACCACCGGGGTCACGGCGAGCCTTTTGATCGTCAACTTCCTCGACAGGCCCTATGGCGACCACGAGGGCGCGATCAAGCCCGCGGCGATGCGCGGTGCGCTCGAGAGCATGGAGCGAGGGTGGGCCATCCAGGAGGCGCGACAGGCGTCCCGCTGCGATGCAGCCGGCAACCCGACATAGGGACCGGGGGCGCCGCGAGCTCCACCGGGCTTCGGTTCCACGAATGAGTGGTCCTGTGGGTAGGTCAGGATTTGGGGCATGCCGAAGGTCTTCGTGATCACCGGCCCCTCGGGGGTCGGCAAGGGAACGCTGATCGCCGAGCTGCTTCGGCGCGTTCCGGGCCTGGAGCTATCGGTTTCCGCGACCACGCGCGCCCCGCGTGAGGGGGAGATCGACGGGCGCGACTACCACTTCCTGGATCCTGAGGAATTCGACCGCCGCGCCCTGGGTGGTGAGTTCCTCGAGCATGCGACCTACAGCGGCAACCGCTACGGCACCCTGCGCTCCGAGGTGGAGCGGCGCCTGGCCGCCGGCGTCTCCGTCGTGCTGGAGATCGAGCTCCAGGGCGCACGCCAGGTTCGGGCCGCGATGCCGGAGTCCGCGCAGGTGTTCATCGCACCACCCACTCCGGATGCCCTGCGCGCGCGCCTGGAGCGGCGCGGCACCGACGCCAGCGACGCCATCGACGAGCGCCTGCGGACCGCCGAGCTGGAGCTGGCGGCCCGCCCGGAGTTCCAGCACGTGGTCGTGAACGACGAGGTCGAGCGTGCGGCAGGCGAGCTGGAACGCATCGTGCGCGAGGAGCTCGCACAGGACCCGTAGAATGGCCTCTCGATGATCAAGCCACGCGTCGACAAGCTCCTCGAACGCACCGACTCCCACTACGCGGCCGTGCTCGTCGTCGCGAAGCGTGCGCGTCAGCTCAACAGCTACTACCGCGCGCTCGGCGAGGGGAGCTACGAGGAGTACACGCCGCCCATGGTCGACACGCCGTCGGGCAACTACCTGACCATCGCGCTCGAGGAGCTCGCGGCGGGAAAGATCAAGTACCGCTACCGGGCCTGACGCCCGCGCGGGTGGTCCACCGAAGATGGGCCGCATCCTCCTCGGCGTGAGCGGCGGCATCGCCGCGTACAAGGCGCTCGAGCTGGCCAGGCTGGCCACGCGCGCGGGCCACGGCGTGCGAGTGGCGATGACTCCCGCTGCCCGGCGCTTCGTGGGGCCCGCTTCGTTCGAGGGCATCGTCGGGGCCCCCGTGCTCACCGACGAGTTCGAGCGCGACCCGCTTCGAGGTTCGTTCCCGGGCGATCCGGTCCCCGACCACGACCCCATCGGCCACCTCGAGGTGGTGGCGAACGCCGACGTCTATCTCGTCGCGCCGGCGTCCGCGAACACCCTCGCCAAGCTCGCCGCCGGGATCGCCGACTCGATGGTGACCACCTCGTTCATCGCCTGTACCGCGCCGCGTGCCGTCGCTCCGGCCATGAACGAGCGGATGTACGCCGACGCGGCAACGCAGGCGAACCTCTCCTTGCTGCGTGAGCGAGGGGTCACTGTGATCGAGCCCGACACGGGAGCGCTGGCCTCGAAGGGGGAGTGGGGGGTCGGCAGGCTCCCCGATCCGCAGCGACTGCTGGCGGAGGTGGAGGCGCTCCTGCCATCCCAGCATGGGCCATGGGATGGCCTCCGAGCGCTGGTCACGGCCGGCGGCACCCGCGAGCCGATCGACTCGGTGCGCTTCATCGGCAACCGCTCGAGCGGGCGGATGGGGCTCGCGCTGGCCGAACGCGCGGCGGCGCGCGGGGCGGAGGTGACCCTGGTCGCGGCCAACGTCTCCCTGCCCACGCCGCCGGGGGTCCGGCGGCTCGACGTCGAGACCGGGGGCGAGCTCGCGGCTGCGGTTCGCGAGGAGTTCCCGCGCTGCCACGTGCTCCTGATGGCCGCGGCGGTCGGCGACTTCCGTCCGGCCCAGGCCGAGGAGGGCAAGATCGCGCGCGAGGAAAGCGACGGACTGCGGCTGACGCTCGAGGCGACGGAGGACATCCTCGCCGAGCTGGGAGGCTCTCGGGCCGGGGGGCAGACCCTGGTCGGCTTCGCCGCCGAGCACGGGGGAGATGCGATCGATCGAGCCCGGGCAAAGCTGGATCGCAAGGGCCTCGACGCGATCGTCTTCAACGACGTCTCCCGCGCGGAGATCGGCTTCGACTCCGAGCTCAACGAGGTGGTCGTCGTCGAGCGGGACGCAGAACACCGGATCGAGCTTGCCCCGAAGGAGCAGGTGGCGGATGCGATCCTGGATCGCGTCGAGGCGATACGGACCGGACAGGTAACCAGCGGCAAGTAAAAGCGCGCCGACCCGAGCCGCCTCCTACACTGCCCTGGATGGCCACCTCAGAACAGGCCCATGGCGGGCATGAGCTCTACTTCCTCTACCGGAGCGGCGTCGAGTTGCTGGAGGACGGCAGCTTCAGCGAGGCGACCGTGCCGCTTGCCGAGGCGGCTCGCCGCGCGCCCGAGAAGAGCTCGGTACGCGAGGCGCTGGGACGCGCCTACTTCCGCAACCGGCAGTTTGAGAAGGCAGCCACCGAGTTCGAGGCGGTGGTCGAATCGCACCCGGTCAACGACTACGCCCACTTCTGCCTAGGGCGGGCTCTCAGCCTCACCGGGCACACGGAGAGGGCGCGCCACCACCTCGCGCTCGCTTCGAACCTGCGGCCCGACCGCCACGACTACCGCATCTATCGCGAGCGCTTGGCCGCCTCCTAGCGGTACCACCGGGGCGGCGGTGAGGGCTCTCGTCCAGCGGGTCAGCCGGGCCTCCGTGTCCGTGGAGGGGCACGAGATCGCCGGCATCGGCCCTGGCCTCCTCGTGCTGCTGGGCGTCGCGCCGCACGACACCGATGCGCAGGCCGACAGGCTCGCCGAGAAGGTACGCGCGCTGCGCATCTTCGACGATGCGGAGGGGAGGATGACCGAGCCTCTGGGCGCGCGGGAAGTGCTCTGCGTCAGCCAGTTCACCCTCTACGCCGACACCCGGAGGGGGAACCGACCGAGCTTCGCCGCCGCCGCCGCTCCACCGGAGGTCGCAGAGCCCATTTACGAGCGCTTCTGCGATCGCATCGGGGCGCGGCGGGGCATTTTCGGGGCCCACATGGCCGTCGAGCTGGTCAACGACGGTCCCGTCACGCTGCTGCTCGAGACGTGACTCGCGCATCGGCGCGAGCTGTTGCTCGAGGCCTGAGCGACGCTTGCCTGAGCCGTGAGGCCGGGGCTATACTCAGAGGCACCTCTTTCGCACCCGAACCCTTTCGAGGTGGGCACGGGCCCGCCTTTTTTTCGGCGCGAACGGGGTCGAGATGGAAACCACGAAGAGGACGACCTTGGACCACCTTCAGGAGCAGATCGAGAGCAGGATGCGGGACCTGGATCCCGCCGTGGAGCTGATCGCGCTCGAGCGCCCATCGGCGGAGACGCTGCGCCTCTACATCGACCACCCGGACGGCGTCGACCTGGCGCTGTGCGAGCGCGTGACGAACCAGTTGCGCGAGCTGCTCGAGTCGTGGTCCCTCGAGGTCTCCTCCCCGGGTGCCGACAGGCCGCTCACCAAACCCGAGCACTTTCAACGGTTCATGGGCCGCCGGATCAGGGTTCGCACGCGCGAGTCCATCGAGGGTCAACGGAGCTTCACGGGCACGCTGACGGCGGCCGATGAGCGCCGGGTCTGCCTCGAGGCCGGCACCGAAGAGGTCGAGATCCCGCTCTCGAGGATTCGCCGATCGAATCTTGTCCCCGACTACGCCACGTCCCTGGAGGAAGCTAGATGAGCCGCGAGATCGTCGAGGCGCTTAGAGGCCTCGAGCAGGAGAAGGGAATCGACGCCGAGACGCTGATGGCGGCGCTCGAGGACGCGCTGCTGTCGGCCTACAAGAAGACCCCCGGCGCCGCGAAGTACGCCCGCGTCGACCTCGACCGCCAGACCGGCGACTTCCGGGTCTTCGAGCTGATCCTGCCCCCCGAGCTCGAGGAGAAGCTCAAGGCCCAGGCGATCGAGGAGCAGGAGCAGACCATCGATCCCGAGACCGGTGAGCTCCGCGAGCCGGAGGATCCCGACCTCGACCCGGAGATCCTCGCTCCCTACGAGGACCAGATCTCCACCCGCGACGTCACCCCCGACAACTTCGGTCGGATTGCGGCCCAGACCGCCAAGCAGGTGATCCTCCAGCGGATCCGCGAGGCCGAGCGTCACATGATGTTCGAGGAGTACCAGGACCGCGTGGGCGAGCTGATCACCGGGATCATCCAGCAGTCGGACAACCGCTATACGCTCGTTCAACTTCGCGAGCGCGTCGAGGCGCTGCTGCCGCGCTCGGAACAGGTGTGGAACGAGCGCTACGACCACGGCATGCGCATCAAGGCCGTGATCACCGAGGTGAACGCCGAGGGCAAGGGCCCAGGGATCGTCGTCTCCCGGCGCAACCCCGAGCTGATCAAGCAGCTGTTCGAGCTGGAGGTGCCCGAGATCGCCGACAGCCTCGTCGAGATCGTCGGCGTCGCCCGCGAGCCGGGCTACCGGTCGAAGATCGCCGTCATCTCGCACGCCGACGGCGTCGATCCGGTTGGCGCATGCGTCGGACCGAGAGGCTCCCGCGTACGGATGGTGGTCTCGGAGCTGCGCGGCGAGAAGATCGACATCATCCCCTACAACGACGAGCCGGCCCGCTTCGTGGCCAAGGCGCTCTCTCCGGCTCGTGTCCGCGAGGTGCTCGTCGACGACGAGACCAAGGAGGCCACGGTGATCGTGCCGGACGACCAGCTCTCGCTCGCCATCGGGCGCGAGGGCCAGAACGCGCGCCTGGCGGCGAAGCTCACCGGCTGGAAGGTCGACATCAAGTCCGAGACAGAGTTCAGCCAGGAAGAGGAGGAGATCGAATACGAGGACGGCGAGGAGGCGGATGGCCGTTGCGCGGCCGTCCTGTCCGCGGGGCGCAGGTGTCCCAACGCGTCGCTTGCCGGCTCCCGCTACTGCGGTCTTCCTCAGCACCAGGCGCTCGCGAGATTCGACACCAACCAGGTGACGGTGCTCAGCGCTCTCACCGAGGACGAGATCTCCAAGCTCGCCGATCCGAACGCCGATGACGCCGAGGTCCGGCCGCTCGTCGAGCGCGCTACGGCGCAGCTCGCCCAGGACGGAACCCCGGAGGAGTCGCAGGAGGACGCCGAGACGGCCCTCGCGAACGACGCGGCCACAGAGGGCGACGAGGACGCCGCCGAGTCAGGCGCGGAACAGGCAGAGCAAGAGCTCGATGAGGCGAAGGAGAGGGCTGCCGAGGACGTAACCGAGGCCGAGCAGGAGCTGGCCGACGCCGAGGACGCGGCGGTGGAGAGCGCGGAGGCCGACGAGCCGGCGCAGGAGGGCGACGACGAGGGCGACGAGGCGGCAGAGGAGGGCGACGAGGCCGACCAGTCGGCGGAGGAGACTCCACAGCCCGAGGAGGCGCTTGCCGAGGATGCCTAAGCGGCGCGTCCACGAGATCGCTAAACAGCAGGGACTGACCAGCAAGGAAGTGCTCGCCGCGCTCAAGGCAGCGGGCATCGAGGCAAAAGTCGCCGCGTCAAGCGTCGAGGAGGAGGACGCCCTGAAGGCCCTGGCCGCCGCCGGAAGCGGTGACGGGGCGCAGGCCGGGAAGAAGCCCGCGCCGGGCCGAGCCCCCAAGGCGGCCGCCAAGAAGGGCACCGACGGCAAGCCGGCGGCGGCAAAGAAGCCGGGCGGTGCCCGGCCCGTTCGCCGCGAGGGCGGGGAGGCCCCCGGCGGGGGCCGCTCGTCGGGCCGCAAGCGGCGCCGCGTGGTGATCGACTCGCAGGCGTCGCGTCGGGAGCACATGCCCCAGACGCCGCCGCCGCGACCGCCCCGGCGCCGCGGGGGCCGCCGCCGCCGCCCGTTGCTGGAGGAGCCGCCGGTGAAGGCGCCCGTCGTAGAGCAGGAGCCGGAGGCGACCAAGATCGCTTCCGGGGCCACGGTGCGGGAGGTCGCGGAGACGCTCAGCCTCGGCAGCGCCGAGGTGATCAAGAAGCTGATGGAGCTCGGCGAGATGGCGACGCTCACCCAGACGCTCCCCGACGAGGCAGTCCAGGCGCTGGCCAAGGCGCTGGGCCAGAAGATCGAGATCGTGAGCGTGGCCGAGGAGGCGGAGGCCGGGGAGCCCGTCTACGAGGATTCCGCCGAGGAGCTCGTGGAGCGCCCGCCCGTCGTGACCATCATGGGCCACGTCGACCATGGAAAGACGTCGCTCCTGGACGCGATTCGCGAGACCGAGGTGGTGGCCGGCGAGGCAGGCGGGATCACCCAGCACATCGGCGCCTACCAGGTGCACCAGAACGGCAACGCGATCACCTTTCTCGACACGCCTGGCCACGAGGCGTTCACGGCCATGCGTGCTCGCGGCGCGAAGGTGACGGATCTCGCGGTGATCGTGGTCGCGGCAGACGACGGCGTGATGCCGCAGACCGTGGAGGCGATCGACCACGCGCGGGCGGCCGAGGTGCCGATCCTGGTGGCGGTCAACAAGATCGACAAGGAGGGCGCACAGCCGGACCGGGTGCGAAACGAGCTCGCCTCCCAGGGCATCACCCCGGAGGATTGGGGGGGCGAGACGATCTTCTGCGACGTCTCCGCGAAGACCAGGGAGGGCCTCGACAACCTGCTGGAGATGATCGTCCTTGCGTCGGAGCTCGAGGAGCTGAAGGCGAACCCCGACGCGCCCGCCTCGGGAGTCGTGATCGAGTCCCACCTCGATCCCGGCCGCGGCCCCGTGGCGACCGCGCTCGTCCAGCGTGGCACGCTGCACGTGGGTGACGCGGTGGTCGCCGGCGCCACCTGGGGGAAGGTGCGCGCGATGCTCGACTTCACGGGCGCCCGCGTTGAGGAGGCACGCCCGGGAGACCCGGTGGCGATCCTCGGATTGGACGATGTCTGTGAAGCGGGGGAACGCGTCGAGGCGGTGGAGAACGATCGACGCGCTCGCCAGCTCGCCCAGGAGCGCGGCCAGCGGCTGAAGGCGGAGTCACAGGCTCGTCAGCAGGCACGGAAGGCCAGCCTCGAGGAGGTCTTCACGAAGGCGATGGCCGGCGAGGCCAACCAGCTCAACATCGTCCTGAAGGCGGATGTCTCGGGCTCGCTCGAGGCGCTCCAGGACGAGATCGCCAAGCTTCCCCAGGAGCGAATCATCGCGGACGTCATCCACGCCGCGGCCGGAGGGATCACCGAGTCCGACGTCATGCTCGCCGCGGCCTCCGACGCGGTCATCATCGGCTTCAACGTCCGCCCCCTCGCCGATGCCCGCAGGGCCGCCGAGCGGGAGGGCGTCGAGATCCGCACCTACTCGGTTATCTACAAGGTCACCGAAGACATCCGCGCGGCGCTCGAGGGGCTGCTCGAGCCGGAAGAGGTCGAGGAGACGATCGGCCAGGCCGAGGTCAAGGAGCTCTTCCGGGCCTCTCGCGTGGGCACGATCGCGGGCTGCCTGGTGACGGACGGCAAGATCACGCGGACCGCGCAGGTGCGCTTGGTGCGGGAGGGCACGGTCGTGTGGACCGGGCGGATCGGGTCGCTGCGCCGCTTCAAGGACAACGTGCAGGAGGTCGAGGAGGGCCTCGAGTGCGGCGTGGTCCTCGAGGGATACCAGGACGTCAAGGTCGACGACGTGCTCGAGCTCTTCGAGACCAAGCAGGTCGAACAGACGCTCGAATAGCGGCGGATCGGGCATCGCTCCGTAGCGGCGGGCCGGCATCGCGCCCGGGGAACAGCTCCGCCTCCTGCATCGCACCCTTCTCGCATCCCTGCTGCGAAGGTTCCCCGGACCCGACGCCCGACCCGCCGCCGCTCCGAGTCGCCGGCCGATTGCGCTGAAGCTCACATCCACCATCGAGGCCAGACGTGGGGACCGGGGTTAAACACGGGGGCGAGACTCCTGCTCTCACGCGAAAGGAGCAGCGCCTCGTCGTTCGAACGCGGCCTACCTGGTGAGCCAAGCGGACGTCTCCCGAACCCCGGCAGGTCAGGCCTTGTCGAGGTCGACGGCGAAGCCGGCGACGCTGAGCTCCTTCGCCAGC
>WNFU01000600.1_pt1 | contig 49452 bp, 47 predicted proteins | sample 5400121 | NCBI WGS metagenome assembly WNFU01 (sample SAMN13153360, study PRJNA577476) | soil metagenome | isolation source: 100 cm soil or saprolite under grassland replicate 1 | place: USA:California | collected 2016-06-15 | reverse complement strand
AGGGCGTTGGCCGCCTCCAGCCCGAGCAGCCCACCGCCGACGACGACGCCGGTCCCCCTGCCGGCCGCGTAGGCGCTCAGGGCCTCCAGGTCGTCGACCGTGCGGTAGACGAAGCAGCCGGGCCGGTCCCGGCCGGGTACCGGCGGGACGAACGGGTACGACCCGGTGGCCAGTACGAGCGCGTCGTAGTCGTAGGCGGCGTCGCGGGTGAACACCTTGCGCCCGGCCGGATCCAGCGTGAGCGCGGGCTCGCCGAGGCGCACCGCCACGCCGTCCACCGCCGGCAGGTCCAGCGCCTCCCCGTCGAACCACGCGGACAGCCGTACCCGGTCGTAGGCCGGGCGGCCCTCCTCGGCCAACACGGTGATCTCCCACGTACCACCCGGGTCCCGGTCGCGCAGCGCCGCGACCAGGCGGTGCCCCACCATCCCGTTGCCCACCACAACGAGCCTCATCACGCCTCCACATCAGTCCACAGTGGACAGCCAATCGACCAATCCGCAGACCGCGTCCCCGCAGGTACCGCAGCCGGTGGTCGCGCGGGTCGCGGTGACCACGTCGGCGACCGAGCGTGCCCCGGCGCGCCAGGCCCGCACCAGCGCGCGCTTGGTGACCGAGTTGCACTGGCAGACCGTGGCGGCGTCGGGCATCAGCGCGGGGGAGTCCGCCACCGGGGTCGATGCGGTGCCGACCGCGCGGCCGAGCAGCAGCGCCCGCCGGTCGGCCGGCACCGGGGTACCGCGGTCGAAGAGCTGGATGACGGTGCCGACGGTCGGGTTGTCCCCGAGCATGATCGCGCCGACCACCCGGTTGTCGCGCAGCAGGAGCTTGGCGTAGGTCCCCCGCGCGGGATCGGCGAAGGTGAGCAGCTCCCCGTCGTGATCGGTGGACGCGCCCATCGCGGCGAGGTCGATGCCGCTCGCCTTGAGCCGGGTGACCGGGGGAGTCGGCCGGTACCGCGCCCGGGGCGCGGCGCCGGTGACCACGTCGGCGACCACGCGCGCCTGCTCCCACGCCGGCGCGACGAGGCCGCCGACCACCCCGCCGTGTTGAGCGCAGTCGCCGACCGCGAAGATGGCCGGGTCGCTCGTGCGGAGCTGGTCGTCCACCACGACGCCCCGGTCCACCTCGAGCCCCGCGGCCCGGGCCAGCGCGGTCTCCGGCCGGGTACCGCAGGCCACGACGAACAGGTCGGCGGTGTGCCGCGTGCCGTCGGCGAGGGTCACGGTGACCCCGTCGGGGTCGCTGTCCACGCGCGCCGTGGCCGCGTCGAGGTGCACGGTGACGCCCGTGGCGGCCAGCGTGCCGACGAGGACGGCGCTCGCGGCCGGGTCGAGCTGGCGCTCCATGAGGTGCCCGACGGCGTGGACCACCTCGACGCGCAGCCCGCGCAGGGCCAGCCCGCGGGCGGCCTCCAGCCCGAGCAGCCCGCCGCCGAGCACGATCGCCGAGGCGGACTTGTCGGCGGTGGCGAGGATGCGGCGGCAGTCGTCGAGGGTGCGGAACACGGCCACCCGGTCGGGCAGCGGCTCGGCCAGCCCGTCGATCGGGGGGATAAGCGACCGGCTGCCGGTCGCGAGGATCAGGTGGTCGTAGGCGATCGAGGTACCGTCCGAGATGGCCAGCCTTTGGTGACGGCGGTCGATGCCGGTGACGGCGACGCCGAGCGTGACGGTCAGCCCGCGCCCGGCCGGCTCGGCGAGGGTCACCTCTGGCTCCGACAGCTTGCCGGCCAGTACCCCCGACAGCAGGATCCGGTTGTAGGCGCGGTGCGGTTCGGCGCCGATCGCGGTGACCGGCAGGTGCCGGTCCCGGGCGTGCAGCTCGGCGGCGAGGCGGGCGCCGGCCATGCCGTACCCCACCACGACGACGCTCATAGCCGTGCCTCCGGGACGCTCCGTGTCGCGCCGGGTGCGACGCCTTCCCTCGGCCCCGCGCCCCGACTTCGTCGGCGCGTTGCCTCAGTCCAGGCGCCGCAGCGCCCCACTCCGCTCATAGCTTCTCCACGCGCGCGGCGCACACCTTGAACTCGGGCATGCGCGAGGTCGGGTCGAGGGCGTCGTTGGTCAGCGCGTTGACACCCGGCCAGTGGAACGGGGCGAACAGCGTGTCCGGCCGGATCGTGTCGACCACCCGGGCGGGTAGCTCGGCGGCGCCGCGCCGGCTCACCACCCGGACCGGCTCACCGTCCACGATGGACAGTGTGGCGGCCAGGTCGGGGTGCAGCTCGACGAAGGCCCGGGGCGCGGCGGCGACCAGCGGCGCGACGCGGCGGGTCTGGGTACCGGACTGGTACTGCGCGAGGACCCGCCCGGTCGTCAGGTAGAGCGGGAAGTCGGGGCACGGCTCCTCGGCCGGCGCGCGGTGGTCGACCGGGACGAAGCGGGCCCGCCCGTCCGGCGTCGGGAACGTGTCGATGAAGAGCCGCGGCGTGCCCCGGTGGGTGTCCGTAGGGCACGGCCAGAAGACCCCGTCCTCGGCGTCGATCCGCTCCCAGGTGACGCCCGAGTAGTCGGCCGGGCCCCCCGCCGAGGCACGCCGCAGCTCGTCGAACACGGCGCGCGGATCGGCGTCGATCCGCGCGCCGTGGGCCAGCCGGGTCCCCAGCTCAGCCAGCACCCCCAGGTCCGTCCCCACGCCTGAGGGCGGCTCACACAGGGCCCGGCGCCGCAGCACCCGGCCCTCCAGGTTGGTCATCGTGCCGTCCTCCTCGGCCCACTGGGCGGTCGGCAGCACGACGTCAGCCAGCGCGGCGGTCTCCGAGCGCAGGAAGTCGGCGACCACGAGCAGGTCGAGCGCGCGCAGCCGGTCGGCCACCCGGGCGGCGCGCGGGGCGGACACGACCGGGTTGGAGCCGAAGACCAGCAACGCTTTCGGGCCGTCGGGGGTACCGAGCCGGTCGAGCAGCTCCGCCGCCGAGACGCCCGGCCCGGGCAGGTCGTCCGGAGCCACGCCCCACACGCCCGCCACGTGCGCGCGTGCCGCCGGATCGTCGATGCGCCGGTACCCGGGGAGCTGGTCGGCCTTCTGGCCGTGTTCCCGCCCGCCCTGGCCGTTGCCCTGGCCGGTCAGGCAGCCGTACCCGGAACCGGGCCGGCCGGGCAGGCCGAGCGCGAGGGCGAGGTTGATGAACGCGGAGACCGTGTCGGTACCCTTCGTGTGCTGTTCGGCCCCGCGTCCGGTGACGATGACCGCGCGTGCCGCGCGACCCAGCGCGTGCGCCGCCGCTTCGAGGTCCGCCGCCGGTACCCCGCTGAGCCGCTCGACCCGCGCCGGCCACCAGGCAGCGGCGCGCCGGGCCACCTCCGCCCAGCCCGTGGTCCGGGCGGCGACGTAGCCGCGGTCCACGTACCCCTCGGCGATCACCACGTGCAGCAGCCCGAGCGCGACGGCCAGGTCGGTACCGGGCGTGGGTTGCAGGTGCAGTCCGGCCCGGCGCGCCGTCGGGGTGGCGCGCGGATCGATGACGATCAGCGTTCCGCCGGCCTCGGTCTGCTCGGTGAGGTACCGCCCCAGCGGCGGCATGGTCTCCGCGACGTTCGCGCCGGCGAGGAGCAGCGTGTCCGCTTTACCCAGGTCGGACAGCGGGAACGGCAGCCCGCGGTCGATCCCGAACGCGCGGATCCCGGCCGCCGCCGCCGACGACATGCAGAACCGGCCGTTGTAGTCCACATAGCGGGTACCGAGGACCACCCGGGCGAACTTGCCCAGGGCGTACCCCTTCTCGTTGGTCAGCCCGCCGCCGCCGAAGACCGCGACCGCGTCGCGGCCGTGCGTCGCCTGCAGCTCCCGGATCCGGGTGGCCACGAAGTCGAGGGCGACCGGCCAGCTGACCGGCTCGCCATGCAGGAGCGGCGTGGTCAGCCGGTCCGGGTGGTCCAGCAGCTCGGCCGCGGTCCAGCCCTTCTGGCACAGGCCGCCGCGGTTGGTGGGGAAGTCACGGGTGCCCACCTCGACCCGCCCGGTGCCGGTCAGCCGCAGCGTCATGCCGCACTGCAGCGCGCAGTACGGGCAGTGCGTCGCGACCTCCGGCATGCCCGAAGCGTGCCGGGGGGCGGTTTCGCCGTGGCGTCCCTCGTGTTTCCGGCCTGCTAAGACCCGTTCACACCGGTGGCCAGGACGGCTTGTCCTGCGTGGCGGCGCCGGTTGCTCACTACCGGGTGGGCGGGGTGGTGCGGGAACGGTTGCGGGGCTGACCCACGTGGTCAACGGCCGGGTAACCGGTCCTGCCTAGCGTCGCTGCCACGCCCCGACACGAGCGAGGAGCCGGCATGAGTACTGCCTTAGACACCTTACGACCCACCGATGTGGTGCCGGCCCGGCCGGGACGGTGGATCGACGACTGGCGGCCGGAGGACCCGGCGTTCTGGGCCGGGCGCGGGGCCCGGGTGGCCCGCCGCAACCTGGTCTTCTCCATCTTCTCCGAGCACATCGGCTTCTCCGTGTGGACGATGTGGTCGGTCATGGTGTTGTTCCTCGGGCCGGCGTACCACGTGGACGCGGCCGGGAAGTTCCTGCTGACGGCGGTACCGGCGCTGGTGGGTTCGGCGCTGCGGCTGCCGTACACGTTCGCGGTGGCCACGTTCGGCGGCCGGAACTGGACGATCATCAGTGCCGCCCTGCTGCTCCTGCCGACGATCCCGGCAGCGATCCTGATCAAGCCCGGAGTGTCGTACACCACCCTGATGATCCTGGCCGCGATCACCGGCGTGGGCGGCGGCAACTTCGCCTCGTCGATGGCGAACATCAACGCCTTCTACCCGCAGCGGCTCAAGGGCTGGGCGCTGGGCCTCAACGCGGGGGGCGGCAACATCGGCGTGGCCGCGATCCAGCTCGTCGGGCTCGGCGTGCTGGCCTGGTTCGGGGCCGGGCATCCGCGCCTGGTCGCCGGCGTCTACCTCCCAGTGATCGTGCTGGCCGCGCTGTGCGCCGCGCTGTTCATGGACAACCTGACCTCGGCGAAGAACGACAAGCGGGCGATGCGCGACGTTACCAGGGACGGGCACACCTGGATCATGTCGTTCCTCTATATCGGTACCTTCGGCTCGTTCATCGGGTTCGGCTTCGCCTTCGGGCAGGTGCTCCAGGTGCAGTTCAAGCCCGAGTTCAAGACCGCGATCGACGCCGCGTACCTGACGTTCCTCGGCCCGCTGCTCGGCTCGCTGATCCGGCCGGTGGGTGGGTGGCTGGCCGATCGGCTCGGTGGCGCGCTGGTCACGTTCTGGAACTTCGTGGCGATGGCGGCCGCCGCCGGTACCGTCCTGGTGGCCTCGCGGGAGAGGTCGCTGCCGCTGTTCCTGGTCGGGTTCATCGCGCTGTTCGTGTTCTCGGGCGTGGGCAACGGGTCGACGTACAAGATGATCCCGGCGATCTTCCGGGCGAAGGCGGCCCTGCTGGTGTCCGGCGGTGCCGACGCGGAGCTGGCCGAGCGGGAGTCCCGGCGGCTGGCCGGTGCGCTCATCGGCATAGCGGGCGCGCTCGGGGCCTTCGGCGGGGTGCTGGTCAACGTCGCGTTCCGCCAGTCGTTCCTGAGCGACAAGACCGGCGACGCCGCGTACATCGCATTCATCATCTTCTATGCCTTGTGCTTTCTGGTGACCTGGGCGGTGTACCTGCGCCGCTCGCCCCGGCGGCTGGCCGGCGTATGACCGGGCACCCCGGGCGGCCTGTCGGCGGCAGCGGCAAGACCGGCCACTGAGCCGGACCCCGGGCGTTTTGACCCTGCCGGCGCGGAGCGGGTATCGTTGACCGCTGTTGTGCGATAGCCGAGGCGGACAGCCGTTCCATCGCGCTCCCAACCGACGACGAGACAAGGTAAACCTGTGGGTACGTACAGCCCGAAGCCGGGAGAGATCGAGCGTCAGTGGCACGTGATCGACGCTTCTGACGTCGTGCTGGGCCGCCTGGCGACCCACGCCGCGACGCTGCTGCGCGGCAAGCACAAGCCGGTCTTCGCGCCGCACGTCGACACCGGGGACTTCGTGATCGTCATCAACGCCGGCAAGGTCGCGCTCACCGGAAACAAGCGGCAGACCAAGGTCGCCTACCGGCACTCCGGCTACCCGGGCGGGCTTAAGCGGGTCAGCTACGGCGACCTGCTGGCCAAGCGCCCGGAGCGGGCGATCGAGCTGGCGGTCAAGGGTATGCTCCCGCACAACCGGCTTGGCCGTCAGCTGATCAGGAAGCTGAAGGTGTACGCGGGCAGCGAGCACCCGCACGCCGCCCAGCAACCGAAGCCGTTCGAGATCAAGCAGGTCGCGCAATGAGCGAGCGTCGCGTAGCAAGCGAACCGGAGATGCAGTGACCGCAGAGGCAGAGTCAGCTCCAAAGGAAGCCGTGATGACCGACATCAGTGCCCCCAGCCCGGCCGCCCTGGCCGAGGCCGTCGCTCCCGCCGCGACGCCGGCGCCCGCCGTGCGTACCCCGCGGGGGGACCGGCCGATCCAGACGGTCGGGCGGCGCAAGGAGGCGATCGTCCGGGTCCGGCTCGTCCCCGGTAACGGCAACTTCACGCTCAACCGGCGCTCGATCGAGAACTACTTCCCGAGCAAGGTGCACCAGCAGCTGGTCCGGGAGCCGTTGGTGATCTCCGAGAAGACGGAGAGCGTCGACGTCTTCGCCAACCTGCGCGGCGGCGGCATCACCGGCCAGGCCGGTGCGCTGCGCCTCGCGATCGCCCGCGCGCTGTGCGAGTTCGATCCGGATCTGCGCCCGGCGCTGAAGAAGGCCGGATTCCTGACACGTGACGCGCGCGTCACGGAGAGCAAGAAGTACGGTCTGAAGAAGGCGCGTAAGGCGCCTCAGTACTCCAAGCGTTAACCTTCAAGTCCGCCTGATCTCGGCCGGGCACGCCACGTCCTACCAGGCTGGCGTGTCCGGTTTTCCTTCTACGGAGGTATCGCGTGGGTGGACTCTTCGGTACCGACGGCGTGCGCGGTCGCGCGAACGCCGACCTGACCCCTGAGCTGGCGATGTCCGTGGCGGTCGCCGCCGCGCACACCCTCGCCGAGCAGGATCTCGGCCGGTCGCCGGTGGCCGTTGTCGGCCGGGACCCGCGCGCCAGCGGCGAGATGCTGGAGGCCGCCGTGGTGGCCGGGCTGGCCAGCGCCGGGGCGACGGTGATCCGGTTGGGTGTGCTGCCCACCCCCGGAGTCGCGTACCTGGTCGGCGAGGTCCAGGCGGACCTCGGTGTGATGATCTCCGCCTCACACAACCCGATGCCCGACAACGGGATCAAGCTCTTCGCGGCCGGTGGGCACAAGCTGCCCGACGAGACCGAGCACCGGATCGAGGCGGCGCTCGGTGCCGAGTGGTCGCGGCCGACCGGCCCGCAGGTGGGGCGGGTCCACGACCTGCTGGACGGCTCCGAGCACTACGTGAAGCACCTGGTCGAGGCGACCCCGCACCGGCTGGAGGGGCTGCGGGTGGTGGTCGACTGCGCCAACGGCGCCGCGGCCGACGTCGCCCCGGCCGCGTACCGGGCCGCCGGGGCCGACGTGGTCGCGATCCACGCCGCGCCGGACGGGCTCAACATCAACGACGGGTGCGGCTCGACCCACCTGGGCTCGCTCAAGGCCGCTGTGGTGGAGCACCGGGCGCACGCCGGCCTCGCGCACGACGGCGACGCCGACCGCTGCCTCGCGATCACCGCGACCGGCGAGGAGATCGACGGCGATCACATCATGGCGATCCTCGCGCTGGCCATGCGCGAGGCCGGTACCCTCACCCACGACACGCTCGTGGCGACCGTGATGAGCAACCTCGGGCTCAAGCTGGCCATGCGGGACGCCGGCGTCCGGCTGGTCGAGACGAAGGTCGGCGACCGGTACGTGCTGGAGGGGCTGCGCGCGGGCGGGTACGCGCTTGGTGGCGAGCAGAGCGGGCACGTGGTGATGCCGGCGTACGCCACCACGGGCGACGGCATCCTCACCGGCCTCACCCTGCTCGCCCAGCTCGCCGCGACCGGGCGGTCGCTGGCCGAGCTGGCCTCGGTGGTCGCGAAGCTGCCCCAGGTGTTGATCAACGTGCCGGTCGCGGACCGCAAGCGCGGCGCCACCGCGCCGGAGGTACTGGCGGCGACCGAGGCGGCCCGCGCCGAGCTGGGCGAGTCCGGCCGGATCCTGCTCCGCCCGTCGGGTACCGAGCAGCTGGTCCGGGTCATGGTGGAGGCACCCAGCGAGGAGCTGGCCCACAAGATCGCCGAGCGGGTCGCCAGCCTGGTGCACGCGGCCAGCCCGGCGGGTTGATCCGGCCGTCAGACGGCGACCCGGTCGCGCCCGCGCCGTTTGGCCTGGTAGAGCTGGTGGTCGGCGGCGTGGAACAGGTCGTCGGCGGTCATCCCGGGCATGAGCAGGGCGACGCCGACGCTGACGCTCACCGGCAGGCCGGCGGCGACCCGCTGGAAGTCGGCCTGGTGGACGGCGACCCGGATGCGCTCGGCGACCTGGGTCGCCGAGCTCAGGTCGGCGTGCAGGAACACGGTGAACTCGTCACCGGCGTACCGGATCGGCACGTCCTCGGTGCGGCAGTGCTCCCGGAGGATCGCCGCGATCATGCGCAGTACCTGGTCGCCGACGCTGTGCGAGTAGGTGTCGTTGATCGCCTTGAAGTGGTCGATGTCGATGAGCAGGAGCGTCGTGGGGTGGGGCATGGCACCCGCGTCGATACTCGCCATGAGCTGGTCGAACCGGCGCCGGTTGCCCAGCCCGGTCAGCGGGTCGCGGACCAGGGCCTGCTCGGTGCGGGCCCACTCGGTCTCCAGGTCCTCCCGTTGCTGGGCCTGGCGGAGCATGGCCAGCCGTTGCCGGCGTAGCTGCCAGAGCTGGCGGGCCTGCTCCCGGACCGTCTCGAAGAGGTCGCGCGCCGCCTGGGTCCCGTCGGCCTCGACGGCCAACGCGGCCAGCTCGTACCGGATGGTCAGCCGCTCCTCCGGCCGCCCGCCGAGGTGGAGCAGCTGCTCGGCGGCGAGGAACTCGCGCCGGGCGGCCGGCAGGTCACCCTCGGCCCGCCGGACCAGCCCGAGCGCGAGGTGGGCCATCCGGGATCCGTAGAAGTCCTCCTGGCCGCGCAGCGGGACGACGACGCGCTCGGCCAGCCGGCGGGCCTCGTCGATCTCGCCGAGCTTGGCCAGCGCCAGCGCCCGGCTGGCCATGAGGTCGAGCACCTGGTCGAGCCCGCCCCGGTCGGCATAGCTGTCGATCCAGCGCTGCGCGATGGCCGCGCTGCGGCGGATACGCTGCCGCGCCTCGCCGGTGTGCCCGAGCTGGTCCAGCCGCAGTCCCCAGGCGAGCAGCATCGCCATGTAGGCCAGCTCGTCGCCGCTGGCGAAGTCGGGCCGGACGGTCGCGACCCAGATGTCGGCCAGCCGTTCGTATGCCGCGCCGGCCGCCTCGTACAGCTCGGCGGTGTGCACCGCCGTGCCGTAGGAGCCCAGCGCCGACGCGTAGTTCACGTCGTGCAGCGGTACCTCGTCGAGCAGCCGGTCGGCCCGGGCCAGCGCGCTCATCGCCGCCACGGCCCGGTCGGTGAGCAGATAGAGGCTGGCGAGGTCGGCGAGGGTCTTCGCCTCGTGCAGCCGGTTTCCGGCAGCGCGGTGGCGGCGCAGCAGCTCCTCGCCGGCCGCGATCGCCTCGGCGAACCGGCCCAGCCCCTCGTAGGCGTACATCCGGCCCTGGTAGAGGTAGGTGACCGTCTTCTCGTCGCCGACGACCTGGGCGATCACCGTGTACGCGTCGGCGGCGACCAGCGCCTCGTGGCAGCGCCCGGTCTGGGTCAGCTCGTGTACCCGCAGGGAGAGCGCCTTGAGCGGGCCGTGGACGGTCACGGGTACCGGCAGCCGAGGGTCACCCCTGGGCCAGTCTGCGCTCACCGCGTCTCCCGTCCTGACCGCCTCCCTCCCGATCGTGCCATCGCCGCGCGAACCGCCGACCAGAGCGGTCGAGTTTTCGAGCAGATCGGATGCGCACATTAGCCGACTATGCGCATGGGCCGTGAGCGGAAGTCGGCTACCGTACGGACCATGTGCGGAATCGTGGGGTACGCGGGGCTCCGGCCGGCGCTCGGCATCGTGGTGGACGGGCTGCGCCGGTTGGAATACCGCGGGTATGACTCGGCCGGCATCGCGGTCATCGCCGACGGCGCGCTGCTGACCGAGAAGCGCGCCGGCAAGCTGGCCAACCTGGAGAAGGCGCTGGCCGAGTCGGCGCAGGCCGATATCGGTGGCGGTACCACCGGGATCGGCCACACCCGCTGGGCCACCCACGGGGGCCCCACCGACCGCAACGCCCACCCGCACGTGTCGACCGACGGCCGGGTCGCCGTGATCCACAATGGCATCATCGAGAACTTCGCCAAGCTCCGCGCCGGGCTGGAGGGCGCCGGTGTGGAGTTCCGTAGCGACACCGACACCGAATGTGTGGCCCACCTGCTCGCCGCCGAGCTGGCCCTCGGCGCCGACCTGGCCGAGGCGATGCGCCGCGTGTGCCGGCGGCTGGCCGGGGCGTTCACCCTGCTGGCCGTGGATGCCCGGCAGCCAGGCGTGGTCGTCGGCGCGCGGCGGGACTCGCCGCTGGTGGTCGGGCGCGGCACCGACGGGTACTACCTGGCGAGCGACGTGTCCGCCTTCATCGAGCACACCCGCGAGGCGATCGAGCTGGGCCAGAACCGCGTCGTGATGATCACCTCCGAGACCGCGGTCATCACCGACTTCGCCGGCCAGCCGGCGACCGGCCGCGACTACCACATCGACTGGGATGCCTCGGCCGCCGAGAAGGGCGGCTACGAGCACTTCATGCTCAAGGAGATCGCCGAGCAGCCCCGGGCGGTCGCCGACACGTTGCTGGGCCGGCTGACCGAGACGGGCGACATCCTGCTCGACGAGGTCCGCCTCACCGACCAGGATCTGCGCGACGTGGACAAGGTCTTCATCGTCGCCTGCGGTACCGCCTACCACGCTGGCCTGGTCGCCAAGTACGCGATCGAGCACTGGACCCGGATCCCCTGCGAGGTGGAGCTGGCCAGCGAGTTCCGGTACCGCGACCCGGTGCTGGACCGCTCCACGCTCGTGGTGGCCATCTCCCAGTCGGGCGAGACGATGGACACCCTGATGGCGCTGCGCCACGCGAAGGAGCAGAAAGCGCGGGTACTGGCGATCTGCAACACCAACGGCGCGACCATCCCGCGCGAGTCCGACGCGGTCCTCTACACCCACGGCGGGCCGGAGATCGCGGTCGCCTCCACGAAGGCCTTCCTCACCCAACTCGTCGCGTGTTATCTGGTCGGGCTGCACCTCGCCCAGGTGCGCGGGGTAATGTATGCCGACGAGGCCGGCTCGGTGGTGGCGCAGCTGCAGGAGATGCCGGGCAAGCTGACCCGGGTGCTCGACGTCATGGCTCCGGTGCGCGCGCTGGCCCGGGAGCTGGCCGGCGCGACGACGATCCTGTTCATCGGGCGCCATGTCGGCTACCCGGTGGCGCTGGAGGGCGCGCTCAAGCTCAAGGAGCTGGCCTACATGCACGCCGAGGGGTTCGCCGCCGGGGAGCTCAAGCACGGCCCGATCGCGCTGATCGAGGCCGGTACCCCGGTGATCTGCGTGGTGCCCTCGCCGGCGGGGCGCGGCGTGCTGCACGACAAGATCGTGTCGAACATCCAGGAGGTACGCGCCCGGGGCGCCCGCACGATCGTCATCGCCGAGGAGGGCGACGCCGGCGTCGTGCCCTATGCCGACCACGTGATCCCCGTCCCACGCACGCCGACCCTGCTGGCGCCCCTGGTCACCACGGTGCCGTTGCAGGTCTTCGCCGCCGAGGTGGCCACCGCCCGCGGGCACGACGTCGACCAGCCGCGCAACCTCGCAAAATCGGTGACGGTGGAGTGAGCCACCGGGCAGGATAACCCGGTGCTGAACTCCCTCCTCGCCTTCGCCGCGTTCGCGGCGATCGTGACGATCACCCCCGGACTCGACACGATGCTCGTGATCCGGACCGCGGCCGTCAGCGGCCGGGCGGCGGCCTTCGCCGCGGCGGCCGGCATCATGCTCGGGTGCCTGTGCTGGGCCGTGGCCAGCGCGCTGGGCATCACCGCGCTGGTGACCGCCTCGCGGGTCGGGTACGAGATCCTGCGCTGGGCCGGCGCGGCCTACCTGTGCTTCCTCGGGGTACGGACGCTGTGGCGGCACCGCCGTCCGTCCACAGTGGAGCATCGGGTGCCGGAGCCGGCGGGCCGGGCTTCTGCCTTCCGCGTCGGGCTCACCACCAACCTGCTCAACCCGAAGGTCGGCGTGTTCTACCTGTCGGCGCTGCCACAGTTTCTGCCACACGGCGTGCCACCACTGCTCGCCTCGACGGCGCTGGCGATGGTGCACAACGTCGAGGGCCTGCTCTGGTTTGCCGGCCTGGTCTTCCTCGTCGGCCGGGCCGCGCGCCTGCTCTCCCGCCCGGGCGTGCGGCGCCGCCTGGACCAGCTCGCCGGCCTGGTTTTCATCGGCTTCGGCGTGCGCCTCGCGGTGACCAGCGTTCATCGGACGTCCGCGTAGGCGCCGACCGCGATGTCGGCCATCGCGGCCAACGCCGGGTTGCCCTCGTCGAAGTAGGCGAGGTGCGCGCCGACCGGGTCCAGGCCGCTGCCCGGCGCGCTGGCGAACACGTGCGCGCCGAACCCCCGCCCGGCCGGGCTCGGCCCGTACCACAGCCGGTCGGTGTGCTCCCCGACCAGCGGGCGCAGCAACGGGTTCAGGTCGGGGCGCAGCGCGTCGCGCGGATCCGCGGCGGCGTTGATGACGTCATGCCGGGCGGTGCTCGCCCACACGTGCGCGGGGTCGAGGCCGAGGTCGGCGGCGTGCGCGACGCCGACCCCCGGGCTGCCGACCAGTACCATGTCGTCGGCCTCGAGGCCGGGACCGTGCCCGGTCAGGCCGACCACGGTGGTGCCGTAGCTGAGGCCGATGACCGTGTTGTGCGAGGCGGCGCCGAGGTGTGTGGCGCGCAGCCCGGCCTGGAACCGGTGCAGGGCCGGTTCGGCGTGGACGGCGTCGTCGATGCGCGCCGCCTCCGGCAGCGAGGCCGGCGCGTCGTACCCCAGCCACGCGATCACCGAGGTCCGCCGGTCGGGCGCCGCCCGGCCCGCCGCGGCGGACAGATGCCCGGCCCGGGTCACCTCGTCGGCGCTGCCGTCGAGGCCACCGCCGAGGCCGGGCACGTAGGTGACCACGTGGTCGGCGGTGTCGGGGTCGCCGAGGGCGAGGATCGCCCGACCCCGCCCGTCGGCGGAGAGCCCGAGCAGGTAGGCGCGGGTCGGTCCGAGCCCGGCGAGCCGTGCCTGGATGCCGAGCAGCGCCGCCCGGTGCGGAGTGGCCGGGCCGGCGAGCAACCGGCTGAGGCGGGCGCGGTTGGCCAGGTCGCGGGCGTCGGCCGGGACCCCGTCGAGGTTGCCGATCAGCTCCGGCCGGGTGTCGATCAGCCAGTGCCGCGTCGCCGGCGACAGCCCGCGCCACCACGCGGCGACGTCGAGCGGGCCGGTGTCCGGCGGTGCAGCGGGCGTCAGCCCGACCGGACCGGGCGGGATGGCGGGCGATCCCGGAAAGAGCCCACCGAGCCGGGCCGCGGTAGCGGTGTCGGACCATTGCGCGAGCGCCACCGCCTGATCGGGAACGGCGGCGGCCAGCCGGCACGCCCGGGCCACGACGTCGCCGTGCGCCGTCATCGCCCGCTCGATGTCCACCAGGCGCGGATAGGCGGCGTCGAGCTCGTCGCACAGGCCGAAGACCAGGCCGGTCGCGGCGTCGGCGGCGGAACCGGTCCAGCCAGCGCGCAGCGCCGTGAGCTGCCGGTCGAGGTCGGCAGTCTGCCGGGCGAGCGTTTCGGCGAGCCGGTGCCACGCCGCGCCCGCACCGGCGAGCCGGTTGGGGTCGGCCCGGCGCAGCGCGTCGATGGTCAGCACAGCCGCCGCCCGAACCGCCGCCGGGTGTTGGTGTCCGTGTCGGTGTATCCGTCGGCCGCCCGGGTCAGCCGGTCCCCGGCGTCGTCCAGCCGGGTGGCCAACCGGGACAGGTACTCGTCCCACGCGCCGGCCTGGGCGCGCAGCTCGGCGTCGGTGGTCCAGGCCGGGTCACCTGGCCCGGCCCGGTCGCCGGACAGGGCGGACCGGACCTGCGCGGCCACGTCGGAAAGGGCGGCGCCGGTGCGGCGCAACAGGCTCGGGGAGACCTCCATGGGCATACCCAAGCGGGCCCGGTCGGCCGCCGGTAGCCCCTGTGGACAACCGCGGCCCACCGGTATACCCCGTTGTCCACAGGGGTTGCCGATAGGGTGTTGGACGTGATCGTGGCTGTCGGCATCGACGTCGTCCTGGTCGACCGCTTCACCCGGGCGCTGGCCCGGACCCCGTTGCTGGCCGACCGGCTGTTCACCGAGGCGGAACGCTTCACCGACTCGGGCAACCCGCGCTCACCGGAGTCGCTGGCCGCCCGGTTCGCGGGCAAGGAGGCGGTGGCCAAGGCATTGGGCGCGCCGGCCGGGCTGCACTGGCACGACTGCGAGATCGTGGCCGACCCGGACGGGCGGCCCTGGCTCACCGTCTCCGGCACGGTCGCCGCGGCCGCCGCCGAACGGGAGATCAACCGGTGGCACCTGTCGCTGTCGCACGACGGCGGGATCGCCTCCGCGATGGTGGTCGCCGAGCGGCTCGCCGAGACCGAGCGGGTGGAGGCCGAGCGGTGAGCCAGGGTGCGTGGCGGGTCGCCGACGTGCGCTCGGCCGAAGCGGCGCTGATGGCGCGGCTGCCCGAGGGTGCCCTCATGCAGCGCGCCGCCGCCGGCCTCGCCCGGCGCACCGCACAGCTGCTCGGCAACGTGTACGGCGCCCACGTCCTGGTGCTCGTCGGCGCCGGCAACAACGGCGGCGACGCCCTCTACGCCGGGGCGCGCCTCGCCCGGCGCGGCGCGAGGGTACGGGCGTTGCTGCTCAACCCCGACCGGGCCCACGCGGGCGGGCTGCGCGCCCTGGCGGACGCACAGGGCTCCACTGTGGACGACGTACCGTCCACAGTGGACGTCGTGCTCGACGGCATCGTGGGCATCGGCGGCACGGGCGCCCTGCGCCCCGCCGCGGCGGCCGCCGTGGAAAAAGCGCAGCGGGCCACCGTCGTCGCCGTCGACGTCCCGTCCGGGGTCGACGCCGACACCGGCGCGGTCGAGGGCGCCGCGGTCCGGGCCGACGTGACGGTCACCTTCGGCTGTCTCAAGCCCGGGCTGGTCGTCGGCCCGGGTGCTGTCCACTCCGGAATGGTCGAGGTCGTCGACATCGGGCTGGCGCCGGCGGTCCCGCCCGCGCTCCACGTGACCACGCACGACGACGTGCGCGGATGGTGGCCGCACGCGGGGCCGGACTCGGACAAGTACACGCGGGGCGTGGTCGGGCTGGCCACCGGCTCGGCGACCTACCCCGGCGCGGCCGTCCTGTCGGTCGCGGGGGCGTGCGCGGGGCCGGCAGGCATGATCCGGTACGCGGGCAGTGCCGCGGAGTACGTCAAGGCGCGCCACCCGTCGGTGATCCCGACCGAGCGGGCCGCTGACGCCGGGCGGGTACAGGCGTGGGTGTGCGGGTCCGGGCTCGGGCTCGACGAGCGGGGCGCGGCGGAGCTGCGTACCGTGCTGGCGGCGCCGGTACCCGTGTGTCTGGACGCCGACGCGCTCACCTTGCTGGTCGACGGCGCGATGGCCGGCGCCCTGCGGGCCCGCACCGCACCGGTCGTGGTGACCCCGCACGACCGGGAGTTCGCCCGGTTGGCCGGGGCGCCGCCCGGCCCGGACCGGGTCGGGTCCGCGCTCGGCCTGGCCGCCGAGCTCAACGCGACGGTGCTGCTCAAGGGCGACCGGACGATCGTCGCCGCGCCGGACGGCACGGCCTGGGTCAACCCGACCGGCACCCCGGCCCTGGCCACGGCCGGCTCGGGGGACGTGCTGTCGGGGCTGCTCGGCGCGCTGCTCGCGGCCCGGCTGTCGCCGGTGCGGGCCGCGGTCGCCGCCGCGTACGCGCACGGGCTCGCCGGACGCCGGGCGGCCGAGGACGGGCCGGTCACGGCCAGCGAGATCGCCGATGCGTTGCGTCTAACGGTTGCCGACTTAACTCGCCGGTAGCATTAATGCCATGTGGCAGGCCGAGATCCGCGTCGACCTCGACGCGATCCGACACAACGTGGCGCTGCTGCGCGGCAGTACCACCGCTGAGGTCATGGCGGTGGTCAAGGCCGACGGGTACGGCCACGGGATGGTGCCGGTCGCCCGGGCCGCGCTGGACGCCGGGGCCACCTGGCTCGGCGTCTGCACGCTCGACGAGGCGCTGGCGCTACGGGCCGCCGGGGTCACCGCCCCGGTCCTGGCCTGGCTGCTCGTCCCCGGCCTGCCCCTGCACGACGGGATCAGCGCGGGGGTCGACCTGTCCGCGGCGGGCACCGGGCTGCTGGCCGAGCTGGTCGACGCGGCGCGGCGGGCGGGGCGGCCGGCCCGGGTACACCTGAAGATCGACACGGGCCTGAACCGGGGCGGCGCGAAGCCGGCCGACTGGCTGGCCTTGGTCGAGGCCGCGGCGAAGGCGCAGGCCGACGGCTGGGTCGAGGTGGTCGGCATCTGGAGCCACCTGGCCTGCGCCGACGAGCCCGACCCCGCGACCACCGACGCGCAGCTCGCCGCCTTCCACGACGGGCTGGCGACCGCCGCCAGGTTCGGCCTGACCCCCCGCTACCGGCACCTGGCCAACTCCGCCGCCATCCTCACCCGGCCGGACACGCATTTCGATCTGGTACGGGCGGGGATCGCGACCTACGGGCTCTCCCCGGTTCCGGGGCGGCGCTTCGGGCTGCGGCCGGCGATGACCGTCCGGGCCCGGGTGCTGCTCGCCAAGCGGGCCGCCGCGGGTGAGGGCGTCTCCTACGGACACACGTATGTGACGTCGGCCGCAACGACACTGGCCGTGGTCCCGTTGGGGTACGGCGACGGCGTGCCACGCCACGCCTCCAACGCCGGCCCGGTGTGGCTTGCCGGACGCCGGCGGACCATCGCCGGCCGGGTCTGCATGGACCAGATCGTGCTGGACTGCGGCGACGACCCGGTGTCGGCCGGTGACGTCGCGGTGCTCTTCGGGCCGGGCGACCACGGCGAACCCACCGCCGACGACTGGGCCGCGGCGGTCGGCACCATCAACTACGAGATCGTGACGCGGATGAGCACCGTCCGGGTCCCCCGAAGGTACGACCGTGGAAAGTGACAACGGTCGCTTACGGCGGCGGGCCGGATTCCTCGGCACCGTGGTCGGGGCCGTCGCCACCGGCGTGGCGCTCGGGGTGACCGCGGAGCGGGTCCTGATGCGCCGCCGGCGCACCCCGGAGGCCGACGACCCGCTCGTCGGGGAACCGTTCGGCGAGCTGCCGTACGACGAGTCCCTGATCATCCCGACCCATGACGGCATCGACATGTACGTCGAGGTGGTCGAACCGGTCGACGGTATCGACCTGGACCTCGGCCTGATCGACGATCCCGAGCCCACGCTCGTCTTCATCCACGGGTTCTGCCTCGACATGGGCACGTTCCACTTCCAGCGCACCGAGCTCGCCCGGCAGGGTGACTACCGGATGGTCTTCTACGACCAGCCCGGGCACGGCCGGTCGGGCAAGCTGCGCACGGGCGAGTACACCCTCGACGACCTCGCGCAGGGGCTCAAGCGGGTGATCGACGAGACGGTACCGGAGGGCCCGATCGTCCTCATCGGACACTCGATGGGCGGCATGACCATCATGGCGCTCGCCGAGGAGTTCCCCGACCTGTTCGGCGGGCGCATCAAGGGCGTGGTGCTCGTCTCCACCTCGGCCGGCAAGCTCGACGAGGTCAACTTCGGCATGCCCGACTTCCTGGCCCGCTTCTCCAAGCCGCTCATGCCGGTCGTCATCGGCGGGGGCAAGCTGACCTCCGGGGCCGTCGACAACATCCGGCGCGGCGCGACCGACCTGGCCTGGCTGCTGACCCGCCGGTACGGGTTCGGCTCGCAGGTACCCAGCCGGGCGCTGGTGAGCTACGTGGAGGCGATGAACTCCCGCACCAGCACCGAGGTCGTCGCCCGGTACCTGCGGACCATCTACACCCACGCGCGGTACCCGGCCCTGGAGGCGCTCAAGCGGACCAAGGCGCTGGTCATCTGCGGCGAGGACGACAAGCTCACCCCGCTGGAGCACTCCGCGGAGATCTGCCGCATACTTCCCGACGCGAGGTTCCTCGCGGTACCCGGCGCCGGGCACGTGGCGCTGCTGGAACGCCCGGACGTCGTCAACCCGGCCCTGCTGGAGTTCCTGGAGCAGATCTACTGATGCGCCTCGCGACCGTCGACGACACCCGGGAGCTGGGGAGGCGGCTGGCCCGCGTGCTGCGGGCGGGCGACCTCATCGTGCTCAACGGCCCGCTCGGTGCGGGGAAGACCGCGCTGGCCCAGGGCATCGGCGCCGGGCTGGCGGTATCCGGTGAGGTGACCTCGCCCACGTTCGTCATCGCCCGGGTCCACCGCGGCGGGCAGGTGCCGTTCGTGCACGTCGACGCGTACCGGCTGGGTACCGCCCTCGAGGTCGACGACCTCGACCTGGACGCCTCGGTCGAGGACTCGGTCACCGTGGTGGAGTGGGGTGGCGGGAAGGTCGAGCAGCTCGCCGACGCCTACCTGGAGGTCCGCATCGAGCGCGCCGACGACGACACCCGCGAGGTCACCCTCGTGCCGCACCACGGCGACTGGTCCGCCCGGGTGGCCGCGCTCGGCCGGTCCGGCGTCGCGCCCGAGTAGGTCAGCTCGTCACGTGGACGTGGTTCCAGACCACGTCGCAGCCGCGAACGATGGCCGAACGGTCGGTCCGCAGGCAGAGCACCACGACCGCGAGCGTCTTGAACACCCGTACCCGCAGCTCGCCCTTCTGGTCGTGGTGAGCCGCGTTGCGCAGGCACGCGCCGTCGGAGACCTGGCTCGTGCACAGCTCGTACCCGGTCACCGACGTGGCCAGCGCACTGGCCACGTCGGCGCCGGTGCGGCCGGGCTCGACCGCCATCGACATCAGGTACCCGCCCGCGTCGGCGTTGAGGTCGGGCTTCGTGCACCCGTCATCGGCGAGTCCGGCCTGGTGCAACGGGATCGTGTGGCAGGGCGAGCGGTGGTCCCAGCCCTTCGGCACGTCGTAGGTGTACCCACCCGAGGCCGCCGCCACGGCGCCTCCGGTCGCCGACCCGCGGACCATCGAGTAGCCCAGCGCGAACACGGCAATCACCGCCACCAGCAGGACGACAGGGCGGGAGAACAATGCCTTCAGCGCGGCCATCGCAGGTCCTCAGGGGTGGATGCGGAGGTGGTTCCAGACGTACGTGCACGCGTCGTCGATCGCCGCGTCCTTGCCCGGTGCCGGACATACCTCGACCACCGCGATCAGTCCGGAGAACCGTACCTGGGCGGCGGCGAGCTGCCGGTGCCCGAGGCGGTCGGCGAGGCACAGCGAGCCCCACCGGGAACCGAGCGTGTCCACGTCCGTGGTGTTCTTCGTCACGGACGCGCCGCACAGGTCGTAGTCCGGGTTGGCGACGTTGCCCACCAGCGCCGGCTTGACCGCCTCGACCAGTTGCTGGTCGTTGAGGTTCTCGGCGCGCTCGTCGAGGACGGTCGAGAACAGCTCGATGAACCGCTGGTCCGACTGGTGCAGGCAGGTGAGGACGTCGCCGCTCGGCGGTTGCCGCTTGGCTGTGTCCGTGGTCCACGGCGGGGCCCACCGGCACTTCTGGTAGTCGCTGTCCCAGCCGTCCGGCGCGAGGTAGGCGTACCGGGCGCCGGGCGGGGTCACCGCGCCGGGCTCACCGCCCGACCGGCGTAACAGCAACCCGACGGCGATGGTCGACTCGACCGCGAGGACGACCAGACCGATCGCGAACATGACCCAAAGCCAGCGCCGCGGCTTCCGTACCGGCGGCGCGAACTGCGCCGGGTACGGCGGCGCGTCCGGTGGGGGCGGCTGGAGCGGGCCGTAGGGTGGCGGCGGTCCGGCGGGTTGCGGTGGTCCGGCCTGCGCCGCCGGCGGCGGACCGTACGGCGGCGGGGCGTGCGGCTGGGGCGGTGACCCGGCTGGCGGCGTGCTCATCGGGACCTCCCCGGCGACATTTCCCGGCACGGTAGCGCCCGAGGGCACGCGCGGGCGAGCCCCGGACGGCCCCGCGTGGCGGTCCGACCGTGCGGCATTAGGGTACATACCGTGCTCATCGTGGTCCTCGACTCCGCGACCCCGGCGATCACGGCGGCCGTCGCCTCCGTGACCGACCGGGTCGAGGTGCTGGCCGAACGCGTCACGGTCGATGCCCGGGCGCACGGCGAGCTGCTCGCGCCGGGGATCGAGGCGGCTCTACGAGAGGCCGGCGCGAAGCCTCGGGACCTCGCGGCGGTGGTGGCCGGGCTGGGCCCCGGGCCGTTCACCGGACTGCGGGTGGGGCTGGTCACCGCCGCCGCGCTCGCCGACGCGCTGGCCATCCCCGGGTACGGCGTGGGCACGCTGGACGCCCTCGGCTGGGCGGTGGCCCGCGGCGCCACCGCGCCCCCCGACGGCGCCACCGCGCCCCCCGACGGCGCCGGCGCGGACCCCGTCGGCGCCCCCGGGCGGGTGCTCGTCGCCACCGACGCCCGGCGCCGCGAGGTGTACTGGGCGGTCTACGACGCCGGGGTCCGGATCGCCGGGCCCGCGGTCGGTGCGCCGGCCGCGCTGCCGCTGCCCGACGGGGTGACCGAGGCCGTGGGGGACGGGGCGCTGCGCTACGCCGAGGTGCTCGGGCTCCCGGTACGCGCCGAGCCGCGGTACCCGCCGGCCGCCGGTCTCGCGGCGCTCGCGGCGGATCGGGTCCGCGCGAAGGCGCCCGGTGAGCCGCTCGTCCCGCTGTACCTGCGCCGTCCCGACGCGGTGGAACCCGCCGCGCGCAAGGCGGTCCTGCCGTGACCGTGACCATCGAGCGCATGCGGTGGTGGCACATCGAGGCGTTGCAACCGATCGAGGCGGAGCTGTTCGGCGACGAGGCGTGGTCCGCGGCGATGTTCTGGAACGAGCTGGCCAACGGCCACTTCTACCTCGTCGCCGTGGACGGCGGGGAGGTCCTCGGGTACGCCGGGCTGAGCGTCGGCGGCGGCGAGGCGTGGGTACAGAACATCGCGGTACGGCGGGACCGGCAGCGCCAGGGGATCGGCAAGACGCTGCTGGAAGCGCTGCTCGTCGAGGCGGACCGGCGCGGGGCCGGCCCGGTGCTGCTGGAGGTCGCCGTGGACAACGCCGCCGGGCAGCGGCTCTACGACCGGTACGGGTTCTCCGCCGTGGGCGTGCGGCGCGGGTACTACCAGCCGAGCAACACCGACGCGGTGGTGATGCGCCGTGACCGCTGACGAACGCCGCCTTACTGGTCCGGCCCAAGTGCCGGCCCACGACGAGCCGCTGGTCCTCGGGATCGAGACCTCGTGCGACGAGACCGGGGTCGGCATCGTGCGCGGGTACACGCTGCTCGCCGACGCGGTGGCGTCCAGTGTGGACGAACACGCCCGCTTCGGCGGCGTGGTACCCGAGGTGGCCAGCCGGGCGCACCTGGAGGCGCTGGTACCGACGATGCACCGGGCGCTGACCGAGGCCGGCGTGGCACTGTCCGATGTGGACGCCATCGCGGTGACCGCCGGCCCGGGCCTGGCCGGCGCGCTGCTTGTCGGGGTGGCCGCCGCGAAGGGGTACGCGCTCGCGGCCGAGAAGCCGCTCTACGGCGTGAACCACCTCGCGGCGCACGTGGCCGTGGACACCCTGGAGCATGGCCCGCTGCCCGAACCCGTCGTGGCGCTGCTGGTCTCCGGCGGCCACTCGTCCCTGCTGCTGGTCGACGACCTGGCGCGCGGCGTGCAGCCGCTGGGCGCGACCATCGACGACGCGGCCGGGGAGGCGTTCGACAAGGTGGCCCGGCTGCTCGGGCTGCCCTTCCCGGGCGGGCCGCCGATCGACAAGGCGGCGCGGGAGGGCGATCCGGACGCGATCGCGTTCCCGCGCGGGCTCACCGCGCCGAAGGACCTCGCGGCGCACCGGTTCGACTTCTCCTTCTCGGGCCTGAAGACGGCCGTCGCGCGCTGGGTCGAGGCCCGGCAGCGGGCAGGCGTTCCGGTACCGGTGCCCGATGTCGCCGCCTCCTTCCAGGAGGCGGTGTGCGACGTGCTGGTCACGAAGGCGCTCGACGCCTGCGTGACGCACGGGGTGGACACGCTCGTGATCGGCGGCGGGGTGGCGGCCAACTCGCGGATCCGGTTGCTGGCCACCGCGCGCGCCGAGCGGTACGGCATCGCGGTGCGGGTACCGCGCCCGCGGCTGTGCACCGACAACGGCGCGATGGTCGCGGCGCTCGGTACCCGCCTCGTGGCCGCCGGGGTGGCACCCGGTCGGCTGGACCTTCCGGCCGACTCCGCGCTGCCGGTCACGACCGTTACGGTGTGAGGCGTGATCGCGCGCATGTGGGAGGTCCGGGCCTACCCGGAGGGCTTCACCGACCTGCTGGCGTGGGTGTGTGACGTGGCGGTACCCGAGATCGAGGCAAACCCGTTGCACGTGTCCAGCGAGGTGTTCACCTCGACCGACCACCGCATCGTCGTGATCTCCAAGTGGCGCAGCGCGCCCACGCCGCTGCCCGAGGCCCCGGCCCACTTGATCGCGCGCTCGGCGCACGCCTGGGACTTCACCCCCGTCGACCGGTAAGCCCCGCGAGCATCAGCAGCTCCGCCACCGACCCGATCCGCTCCCCGCGCCAGTCCGGGTCGCTGACCGCGAAGCGCACGGTCTGGATCGTCCGCATCCCCAGCGCGGCGGCTGCCGGCAGCTCCCCGTCGGCGCCGTCGCCTACGTACACGCATCCGCCCGGTTCGGCGTCCAGCGCCGTGCACGCGGTCAGGAAGATCTTCGGGTCGGGCTTGGAAACCCCGAGCGCGCAGGAGAACGCGGTCGCGTCGAGCCGCGGGGCGAGTGGGGAGGCCGCCCACAACCCCGGGGTCTCCACCGTGCAGTTGGTGACCAGCCCGAGCCGGTGCCCCCGGGTGCGCAGCGCGTCGAGCGCCTCGACGGTACCGGTGTCCGACGCCAACAGCCCGCGGGTCAGCGCGAGCCGCCGGTCGACCGCCCGCCTGACCCCGGCCGGAGTCGGGTCCCCGCCCAGCCGCGCGGCCAGCGTCCGCAGCGTCGTCGGCAGGTCGCCCAGCTCGCCGGTGCTCCGTTCCGGCCACGTCGCCAGGAACAGCCGGTGGAACCCGTCGGGGTCCACGCCGAGATCCACCGCGATGAGCTGAGCGACCGCCACGCGGTCCGCTTCGCCCCCGGGCACCAGCGTGTCGAACAGATCGAACAGGATCGCCACCGGCCCAGGCTACGCAGCGAAAACCGGTGGCGGGCACGGGTTACGCGCCGTAAGTTCGGGCACGCTATGCGTACCTTACCCGTCGCCGACCCCGGGGTCGCCGACCATCGCTCGGCCAGCCGCTTCCTCTGGTGGCTGGCCCGGCAGCACACCCCGACGATCCTGCTCGGCATCGGGTACGCGACGCTCTGGATGGTCAGCCAGGCGCTGGTACCGGCCGTGATCGGCAAGGCCATCGACACCGGTATCGCCGCCCGCGACCTGCGCGCCCTCCTCCTCTGGTCGGGCGCGCTTCTCGTGCTCGGCGCGCTCCAGGCGGCCGCCGGCATCCTGCGCCACCGGGCCGCCGTCTACAACTGGCTCGGTGCCGCCTACCGCACCGTGCAGCTCACCGTCCGGCAGACCGGGCGGCTCGGCGCCACCCTGCCCAAGCGCCTGGCCACCGGCGAGGTGGTCAGCATCGGTACCTCCGACATCCACCACCTCGGCGACGTTCTCGACATCACCGCGCGGGCCGTCGGCTCGGCGGTCGGCGTGGTCGTGGTGACCGTGCTGCTGCTGCACGCCTCGGTACCGCTCGGGCTCGTCGTCGTGCTCGGGGTACCGGTCCTGATGGGCATCGTCACGCTGCTGATCCGGCCGCTGCACCGCCGCCAGCAGGCCTACCGGGACCAGCAGGCCGGACTCACCACCCGGGCCACCGACATCGTGGCCGGGCTGCGGGTGCTGCGCGGCGTCGGCGGGGAGTCCGCCTTCGCGGCGCGCTACACGGTCGAGTCGCAGAAGCTGCGCACGGCGGGGGTACGGTCGGCCCGCGTCGAGTCCTACCTGGAGGCGGCGCAGGTCCTGCTGCCCGGTGCGGTCGTCACCGTGGTGACCTGGCTGGGCGCCCGGTTCGCGCTCGACGGGCGGATCACGGCCGGGCAGCTCGTCGCGTTCTACGGCTACGCGGTGTTCCTCGTCTCCCCGTTGCGCCAGCTCATCGAGGCGGTGGACAAGTTCATCCGGGGGCATGTGTCGGCCCGCCGGGTGGTCCGCCTGCTGCAACTGGACCCGGAGCTGCCCGACCCGCCGGTCGAGGCCCGCCGGCCCTACCCGGCCGGGGACCTGGTCGACCCGGAGTCCGGCCTGACCGTCCACGGTGGACGGTTGACCGCGCTCGCCGCGGCCAGTCCCGAGGAGGCGGTCGCGGTCGCCGACCGGCTCGGCCGGTACCGCGACGGCGCGGCCACGCTCGACGGGGTACCCCTGCGGGATCTGACGAGGGACACGGTGCGCGAGCTGGTCCTAGTGGCCGACAACGACGCCCGCCTGTTCGCCGGTCCGTTGCGGGAGACGCTGGACGGCACCGGCCGGCGCACTGACGCGGACATCCGGGAAGCGCTGGCCGTGGCCAGCGCCGAGGACGTCCTCACCGCGCTGCCCGCCGGTCTGGACGCCTTCGTGGCCGCGCGGGGCCGGGAGTTCTCCGGCGGGCAGCAGCAGCGGCTGCGCCTGGCCCGGGCACTGCTGGTCGACCCGCCGGTACTGGTGCTGGTCGAGCCCACCAGCGCGGTCGACGCGCACACCGAGGCGCGCATCGCCGCCGGCCTGCGGGCGGCCCGGGCCGGGCGGACCACGCTGGTCGTCACGACCAGCCCGCTGGTCCTCGACCGCGCCGACCACGTGGCCTACCTGGAGGGCGGCGTGGTGCGCGCCGAGGGCACCCACCGCGAACTGCTGACCGGCGAGCCGCGCTACGCGGCGACCGTGACCCGAGGGGAGGAAGATCAGTGGGCCCGCAGCTTCCGGTAGCCGACGCGAGTGACGTGCGGCGGTACGCGCGCGTGCTGCTGCGCCGCCACCCCCGGACGCTGGCCGGCACGCTGGCGCTGCACGGGCTCGCGGCGCTCGCCGGGCTGGCCGTGCCGCGGCTGCTCGGTAACCTCGTCGACGCCGTCGCGCACGGTACCTCCCGGGTGGGCGTGGACACCGTGGCGCTGGCCATCGGCGGGTTCGTGCTCGTGCAGGCGGGGCTGGTCCGGTTCGCCGCCTACGCCTCGGCCCGGCTGGGCGAGCGGGTCCTGGCCGAGCTGCGCGAGGACTTCGTCCGCCGGGTGCTCGCCGTGCCACTGTCCACTGTGGAGCGCGCGGGCAGCGGGGACCTGCTGACCCGGACCAGCCGGGACGTGGAGGCGCTGACGCACACGGTGCGGTTCGCGGTGCCGGAGACGCTGATCGCCTCGGTCACGCTGGCCCTGTCGGTGGGCGCCCTGTTCCTGGTCGGGCCCCTGCTCGCCCTGCCCTGCCTGGTCGCGGTACCGTCGCTGGTCGCCATCACCCGGTGGTACCTGCGCCGGGCGCCCGCCGGGTACCTGCGCGAGAACGCCGCCTACTCCGACATCACCGACGGGCTCGCCGAGACCGTCGACGGCGCCCGCACCGTGGAGGCGCTGCGCCTCGCGGAGCAGCGGGCCCGGCGCACCGACCGGGACGTCCACACCTCGTGGCGGGCCGAGCGGTACACGCTGTTCCTGCGCACGGTCACCTGGCCGGTGGCCGAGCTGTCCTACGCGCTGCCGGTGGGGGCCACGCTGCTCATCGGCGGGTGGTTCGCGGTGCGCGGCTGGGTGACGCTCGGCCAGGTGACCGCCGCCACGCTTTACGTGCAGCAGCTCATCGACCCGCTCGACCGGCTGCTGTCCTGGCTCGACGAGCTGCAGGTCGGGGCCGCCTCACTGGCCCGGCTGCTGGGCGTGTCGAAGGTACCCGACGACCGCGTCGCGACCGGCGTCACCGCCGTCGGCGAGCGGATCGCCGCGACCGACGTGCGGTACTCCTACGTGGCGGGTCGGGACGTGCTGCACGGCATCGACCTGCGGCTGCGCCCCGGTGAGCGGCTCGCCATGGTGGGCCCGAGCGGCGCCGGCAAGTCGACGCTGGGCCGGCTGCTGGCCGGGATCCACGGGCCCCGCACCGGTACCGTCACCGTCGGCGGTGCGCCGCTGGTCGAGCTGCCGCTGGACGAGCTGCGCGGGCACGTCGCGCTGGTCACCCAGGAGAACCACGTCTTCGTCGGTACCCTGCGGGAGAACCTGGTGCTCGCCCGCCCCGACGCGACCGACGCGGACGTGCTCGCCGTGCTGGCGGCCGTCGACGCCCTGGAGTGGGCCCGGGAGCTGGGCCTGTCCACGGTGGTGGGCACCGGCGGGCACACCCTGGCCCCGGCGCAGGCGCAGCAGCTCGCGCTGGCCCGGCTGGTGCTCGCGGATCCGCACACGCTCGTGCTCGACGAGGCGACCTCGGTGCTCGACCCGCGCGCGGCCCGGCACCTGGAGCGCTCGCTGGCGGCGGTGCTGCGCGGCCGTACCGTCGTCGCGATCGCGCACCGGCTGTTCTCCGCGCACGACGCCGACCGGGTGGCGGTCGTGGAGGACGGGCGGATCACCGAGCTGGGCAGCCACGCGGAGCTGGTCGCGGCCGGCGGCGCCTACGCCGAGCTGTGGCGCTCCTGGCACGGGGTGCAAGAGCCGGCGCCGGCAGCCTGACCTCACCGGATAGCGGTACCTCGGGTCGGGCCAGTAACGTGCCAGCGTTGACGCATCCGGGCTAGGAGGTCCACGATGTCCGATCCGTACGACCGGCCGCCGGGCGAGCCCTACTGGAACCAGCCCCCGCCCGCGTCACCTCCACCGGGGTACCCGCCGGCCTATCCGGGCAGCCCGGCCGGGTACCCGCCGGCCTATCCGGGCAGCCCGGCCGGGTACCCGCCGGCCGGGTCACCACCGCCCGGGTACCCGCCGGCGGGGTCGCCCCCGGGGTATCCGCCGGCCTACCCGGGCAGCCCCGCCGGCTACCCGCCCGAGTACACCCGCGCCGACTACGCGCGCGCCGAGTACCCGCCCAGCGGGATGCCCACGGCCGGGTACCCGCCGACCGCCCCGCCGCCGCCCCCGCGCTCGCGCGCCACGCTGATCCTGGTCCTCGTCGGCGTGGCGGTCCTCCTGATCGCCGGCACCGCCACCGCGATCTTCGTGTTGCGCGGGGACAAGAAGCCCGCGTCCACCGCCGGCTCGACGCCCACCCCGACGCTCGGGGCCACGACGTCCGCTCCGACCACCAGCGCTCCATCGCCGACCCCGCCCGCCAGCACCGTCACCTTCGCCGCCCCCGACCGGATCGGCACGCTGCGCAAGATGGCCGACCAGTCCCGGGTCGCGCAGCTACCCGGGCAGATGGCGGCGGGCGGGTTGGGCAACACGTTCGCGGTCATCTACGAGGACAGCACCGCCAAGGGCCACACCGCCATCGTCTGGGGCGGTACCAGCTCGTTCCTCGGTGGCGCCGACGCCGCCGTGCTCGACGGGTTCTTCAGCTCCGCGGGTAACCAGATCCCGAACGGCAAGCTGGCGCCGCGGACCACGGTGGATCCCGGCTCGGTGGGCGGCACCGCCCAGTGCGCCAAGGTGGACGGGGTCGGCGTCCCGATGGCGTTGTGCGGCTGGACCGGCAGCGGGGCCCTGGCCGGGCTGCTCTTCACCGGGTTCACCGCAGACAAGAGCGCGGGGCTGGTCCGCCAGGTCCTGCCGGCGATCGTGGTCAAGAGCTGATCTGGGCGAACGCGGCGTCACGCGGCGATCGGGGCCACCGTCGCGCCGGTCAGCCGGACCAGGTCGGCGGGGGCGAGCTCGACCTCGAGCCCGCGCCGGCCGGCGGAGACGAACACGGTCGGCAGGTCGAGCGCGGAGGAGTCGATCACGGTCGGCAGCCGCTTGCGCTGCCCGAGCGGGCTGATCCCGCCGACGACATAGCCGGTCGTCCGTTCGGCCGAACTTGGATCCGCCATTGCGGCACGTTTTCCGCCTCGCGCGGCGGCGAGCGCCTTGAGGTCCAGCGCGCCGCCGACCGGTACCACCGCGACCACGAGCCCGCCGTCGACCTGCGCCACGAGGGTCTTGAAGCACCGTGCGGGGTCGATACCCAGGGCAGTTGCCGCTTCGGCGCCGTACGAGCCGGTGCGCGGATCGTGCGGGTACGCGTGCAGTTCGTGGGCGACCTTCTGCCGGGCCAGCAGCATGGTCGCCGGGGTCGCTTGCCCAGCCACCCGGGCAGCGTATTTCCGCGCCCCGGCCGGGGTCACGTGAGTTGCCGGCAGGCCCTAGCGTATTTACCGGTCGCCATGACCTGAGGGGGAGGGCCAGTCAGATGAGCCAGGTCCGGCGGGTGCGCTGGATCGCGTTGACCGCTGTGGCGATCACGGTGGTCACCACGCTCGCGGCGGGGGCCAGCGCGTTCGCCAACCGCGGCGGCGGTCGCTGCGCCCCGCATGCGCCGAACGCCACGACCGCACAGGGCTCCACGACCGCACAGGGCTCCTGGCGGTCCGGCGCGTTCCGCGCGGTCGGCTGCCGCGCCTGGCGGCACATGCATCACCAGCGCTCTCTCTACCGCGCCGGGCACGCCTCCGGCGGCTCCGGCTGACCCGCCGGCCCGGGCCGGACCAGCATCGCCGTCGGTGCCCCGGCGATCCGGGTGAGCACCACGGTCGCCTCCGCCGGCCCGGCCAGTCGCATCGCCCGGCGCAGGCCGTCGGGGTCCACGGCCGAGCCGCGCTTCTTCACGGTCAACCGCCCGACGCCCCGGGCGCGTAGCGCGGCCCGGAGCCGCTTGACCGAGAACGGCAGCACGTCGAGCACCTCGTACCACCGCCCGAACGGCGTGTCGGTGCGAGCGTCCGCGTACACGTAGGCGATGTCGGCGTCGGCGAGCACACCGTCGACCACGGCCGCGAACTCCGCCACGACATGGGCGCGCACCACCGCCCCGTCGGGCTCGCACAGGTACCGGCGCACCGGCCCGACCGGCGCCCGGGCCGCACCGGACCCGACCAGCGAAACCCCCGAGGGGAGCAGGGTCGCCCGGCGGGGTACGGACGCCAGCGGACCGCACCAGAAGGTCGCCTCCACCACGTCCCCGTCCACCGACACCCACTCCGCCTCCGCCCCGGGCGGGATCAGCGCGTGGTCGATCCCGGGCGCCAGCTTGAGCACCGTGCGCGGCATGCGGCGGGCCAGCCCGGCGACGAACTCCCAGGGCGGCGAGTACGCGCCCGGGTCGAACACCCGGCCCGTGGCACCGCGCCGGGCCGGGTCGCAGAACACGCCGTCCACAGTGGACAGATCGACGTCGCGCGCATCGGCGCAGCGCACGTCGATGCGGGAGGCCAGGCCGAGCGCGACGGCGTTGGCCGACGCGGCGGCGGCGGTCGAGGCGTCGGAGTCGACGGCGACGACCCGGATCCCCGCCCGGGCGAACGCGAGCGTGTCGGCGCCGATCCCGCAGCCGAGGTCGGCCACCGCCCGGACCCCCGCGGCGGCGAGCCGGGCCGCCCGCCGGGCCGCGACCGGGGCGCGGGTGGCCTGCTCCAGCCCGGCCCGGGTGAAGAACATGCGCTCCGCGTCCGCGCCGAACTTCGCCACCGCCCGCGCGCGCAGCTCAGCCTGGGTCAGCGCGGCGGCCGCGAGGGCCGGCTCGACCCCCTCCCGCCGCAGCACGGCGGCGGCGCGCAGCGGGTCGGTGCCGGCGAGGTCGGCCGCACGGGCCAGCGCCGCCTGCCCGGCCGGCGTCCGCAGCTCATCGATCACGCCGCGCTACCCGCGTCGAGCGGGTCGGCGAGCAGGCGCTGGAAGGCCAGCTCGGCGGCGCCGAGCAGGGGGGCGTCGTCGCCCAGCTCGGGGGTACGCAGCCGGACGTGCTCGCGGCAGGCGGGCAGCCCGTTGCGGTTTATCCGGCTGCGGACCTGGGCCGCGGCGGCGAGGTACACGTCGCGCAGGGTACCGCCGAACACCACGGTCTCCGGGTTGAAGATGTTCACCAGGTTGGCCACGCCGAACCCGAGCCAGTCGCCGACCTGCCGCACGGCGGCCTGCGCCAGGGCGTCCCCGCGCGCCGCCGCCTCGACGACGGCGAGGATGCCGTCCCGCCCGGTACCGTCGCGGTTGGCCGCGCGCAGCAGCGCGTGCTCGCCGATCTCGGTCTCCCAGCACCCGCGCGAGCCGCAGCCGCACGGCCGCCCGTTCGGGTTGACCACCATGTGCCCGACCTCGCCGCCGTACCCGCCGTGCCCGGCCACCGGCCGGCCGCCGGCGATGATGCCGCCGCCGATGCCCACGTCGCCGTGCAGGTAGATGACGTTGTCCGAGTCGATCGCCGCGCCCCGGGTGTGCTCGGCCAGCGCGGCCAGGTCGGCGCCGTTGCCCACCATCACCGGCAGGTCGCCGCCCAGCACCTCGGCCAGCGCGGACCCGAGCGGGGCGTCCACCCAGCCGATGTGCGGCCCGAGGCGGACCATGCCGTCCTCGCGCCGGACCATCCCGCCGACCGCGACGCCGCAGCCGATGCAGTACGTACCGGGCGGGGTGGCCCGCTGCATCTGCCGGACGAACTCGGCCAGCGGCGCGACCACGGCCGCCGGGCCGAGCTCGCCGCGCACCCGTACCGTCTCGCGCCGGTCGAGCACCACCCCGCCCAGGCCGACCCGCGCCGCGGTGAGCCGGTCCACCCCGATCATCAGGGCGTACACGAACACGCGCTGGGACTCGGGCCGGACGACCAGCGAGGGTCGCCCGGCCCGGCCGGTCTCCTTGGGCAGCTCCTCCCGGACCAGCCCCACCGCCGTGAGGTCGGCGGTGAGCGCGCCGATCGTCGACCGGTTCAGCCCCAGTGCCAGCGTCAGCTCCGCGCGCGACAGGGCACCCCGCACGTGTACCTGCCGCAGCAGCGCGCCCAGGTTCTGCCGGCGGATCTCCTCCTGACTCGGGCCAGCGCGCATCTTCTCAGGGTGCAGCCGAGATACCGGCTAGCGGGTGCCCGTCGCCGCGGCACGGCGGCGGGACAGCGCGTCGACGCCGGCGGCGAGCAACAGGACTATGCCGGTCACCACGAACTTGATGCCGGCGCTGTACCCCATGAGCCCCATCCCGTTGTCGATGACCGCCACCACCGCGCCGCCGAGCACCGCGTCCAGCACCCGGCCCTTGCCGCCGAACAGGCTGGTGCCGCCGATGACCGCGGCGCCCACGGCGTAGAGCAGGATATTGCTTCCACCGGTGTTGGGGTCGACCGAGCTGGCCCGGCTGGCGGCCACAATGCCGCCGATCGAGGCCATGCCGGAGCAGATCACGAACGCCGAGACCCGGATCCGGTCGACGTTGATACCGGCCCGGCGGGCCGCCTCGGCGTTGCCGCCGACGGCGTAGATGTGCCGGCCGTACGAGGTGCGGCTCAGCACGAACGTCCACACCAGCAGCAGGACCAGGATCAGCGGTACCACGATCGGCACGCCCCGCAGCGACACCCGCAACGGGTTCTGGCTGCGCTCGATGTTGAGGAAGTAGACGGCCAGCCCGCCGACGACGGCCAGTACGCCGACCCGCAGCCCGACCAGCGCGAGGGGGTCGGTGGCCAGGCCCCGGGCGGCGCGGCCGCGGATCCGCAGCAGCTGCACCCCGAGGTACCCGAGCACGATCAACGCGAGCAGCGCCCAGCTGAGCCAGAGCGGCAGGTTCTTGTTCTCGATGGACCGGATCACCGGATCGGTGACCGAGACGTTCCGGCCCTCCTTGAGCATCAGCAGCGCCACGCCCTGGAAGGCGAGGAACGCGGCGAGGGTCACCACGAACGACGGGATGCGCACCTTCGCCACGAGCGAACCGAGAACCAGCCCGATGAGCACGCCCGTGGCCGTCGAGGCGAGGACCGCCCCATACCACGGCCAGTTCCAGTTGGCCAGCAGCACCGCGAGGACGGCCGCGCACACCCCGCTGGCGAACCCAGCGGACAGGTCGATCTCGCCGAGCAGCAGGACGAAGACCAGCCCCATGGCGATGACGACGACCTGGGCGCCCTGGGTGAACAGGTTGGCGAAGTTGATCGCCGAGAAGAAGACCGGCCGCAGCGCGGTGAACACGATGCAGAGCACGACCAGGCCGGCCACGGCCGGCAGGGATCCGAGGTCGCCACCTCTGATCCGGCGGAAGTAGTCAGCCACGTGCTCGCCGACCGACCGGGTCGGCGAGCCCGGTACGGTGGCCGGGGCCGGGGATTCGACGATGGCCATCATTGCTCTCCGTTTGCTTCGCTCACGTCACCGAGGTCGATGGCCGCCGCGGCCGGCGCCAGCCCGAGGTCGCCGCTGCGGCCGGCGGTGATCAGCTCCACGATCTGCGCGTGGGTGATGTCGGAGGCCTTGACCTGCGCGGCTGTCCGGCCGAGGTACAGCGCGGCGATCCGGTCGGCGACCGCGAACACGTCGTTCATGTTGTGGGAGATGAGCACGACCGCGAGGCCGTTGTCGGCGAGCTGCCGGACCAGCTCCAGGACGTGCGCGGTCTGCGCGACGCCCAGCGCCGCGGTGGGCTCGTCGAGGATGACCAGCCTGCTGTTCCACAGGACGGCCTTGGCGATGGCCACCGTCTGGCGCTGCCCGCCGGAGAGGCTGGCCACGTGCTGCCGGATCGACTTGACGGTACGGACGGAGAGCCGGTCCAGCGTCTGCGCGGCCAGCTGCTCCATGGTCGGCTCGTCGAGCACGATGCCGGTGCGCTTCTCCCGGCCGAGGAACATGTTCTGCACGATGTCGAGGTTGTCGCACAGGGCGAGGTCCTGGTAGACGATCTCGACGCCGAGGTGGCCGGCGTCGCGCGGGCTGTGCACGGTGACCGGGTTCCCGTCGAAGTAGTACTCACCCGAGTCGATCGAGTAGATCCCGCCTACACACTTGACGAGCGTGGACTTGCCGGCGCCGTTGTCGCCGACCAGGGCGGTCACCTCGCCGGCGTGCGCGGTGAACTCCACGTCGCGCAGGACCTGGACGGGACCGAAGCTCTTGTTGATACCGCGGAGCTCAAGCAGGGGTGCGGTCACGAGATCTCCCTCGTAGTGACGACCCGGCCCGGCGCCGCGGATCGGCGGCGCCGGGACCGGTATCGGTACCTGGTACTTGCGTCCGGTGGCTAGCTGATGCCGGCCGCCGTGCACTTGGCGGCGTAGGCGCCGGTGCACAGCTCGGCCTTGGTCACGAAGCCGTCGGCCACGACGTCCTTGACGCCGTCCTTGTAGATCGCCTGCGGCGTCTCCAGGACCGCCTTGACGTCCTTGCCGCTCTTGGTGTCCTTGACGGTCTGGCTGGTCGTGGGGTTCTGCCCCTTGGCCAGCGCGACGGCCAGGTCGGCGGTCGCCTTGGCTTCCTTCTTCACCGCCTTGTACACGGTGACGCACTGGTCGCCGTCGAGGAGGTGCTGCAGGCCCTGGACGGTCGCGTCCTGCCCGGTCACCGGTACCTTGCCGTTGAGCTGGTTCTTCGCCAGCACCGAGATCACCGAGTTGGCCATGCCGTCGTTGGCCACCAGCACGCCCTTGATGTCCTTGTCGCTGGTGAGCATCTGCTCGAAGATCGTGCCGGCCTTGGCGTTGTCCCAGTCCGGTACCGACTGGTTCGGGCCCTTGACGAAGGTGCCGTCGCCGTACTTCGGGTTGAGTACCGAGTCGTAGCCCTGCGCGAACAGCGTCGCGTTGTTGTCGGTCGGCGAGCCGTTCAGCTCGGCGATCTTGGGCTTGGTGACATTGGCGTCGGTCAGGCACTTGACCAGACCCTCGCCCTGCAGCTTGCCGACCGCCACGTTGTCGAAGGACACGTAGTAGTCCGCCCCGCCGTCCAGGGTGAGCCGGTCGTAGTCGATGGTCGCGATGCCCTGTGCCTTGGCCTTGTCCAGCACCGCCTTGCCGGTACCGCTGTCCAGGTTGACGATCACCAGCACGTTGACGCCCTTGGTGATCAGCTGGTCGGCGATGGTCTGGAAGGCGTTCTTGTCACCCTGCGCGTTCTGGATGTCGTACTTGACCCCGGCGTCCTTGAACGCCTTCTCCAGGTAGGGCCGGTCGGCGGTCTCCCACCGGGCCGACGTCTTGCTGTCGGGAAGGATGACGCCGACGAACGGCTGCTTGCCGCCCGCGCCACCCGAGCTGCCGCCGCTCGGGCTGTTCGACTTACCGCACGCGGCCAGGCTGCCGAGCGCGAGAACGCCCGCGGTGGCCACAGCGAGGATCCCCTTGCGCATGCACGGGTCCTTTCGGGGTTATGCGCCGCCTGTCGGCGGCGGGCGTGTGGGAAAGACTGTTCGGGATTGTTGTGCCCGGCAACGTATTCCTGCGGAGGTGGCGGTCGCAAGAGCCCTTTGCCGCCAAGTTTGTTGTTGCCGGTAACAATTCGGCAACGCGGTTCGTACGAAAAGTACCAACCGCATCACCTACAGTGGCTGCGTCGCGCCACGCCGGCTTGGCACTCTCCTTGACGGAGTGCTAGTCGGCGGAATAATGTGCCGTTAGCACCCTCGGTACGAGAGTGCTAGCCCGCCGGTCGCCGACCGGTGGTACGCCCGGCGGGGCCGGCACCCGCGACGACGGTGCCGCCAGGGTGCGGATGAGGTACGAAAAAGATCCAGTACCCCAGGAGGGTATGCCCGTGACTACCGCGACCAAGGTTGCGATCAAGCCGCTTGAGGACCGCATCGTGGTCCAGGCGAACGAGGCTGAGACCACCACGGCATCGGGCCTGGTGATCCCGGACACCGCCAAGGAGAAGCCGCAGGAGGGCACCGTCCTCGCTGTGGGCCCGGGCCGTATCGACGACAAGGGCAACCGGGTCCCGATCGACGTGAAGGTCGGCGACACGGTGATCTACTCGAAGTACGGCGGCACCGAGGTCAAGTACGGCGGTGAGGAGTACCTCATCCTCTCCGCCCGCGATGTCCTCGCGATCGTCGAGAAGTGACCTGACAGTGCCGCCCCGGCGCCCCGGTCCGGGGAGCCGGGGCGGCACTTCATCCGTGAAGGGAAATCGATGGCGAAGATCCTGAGCTTCTCGGACGACGCCCGCCACCTGCTGGAGCACGGCGTCAACGCGCTCGCCGACGCGGTGAAGGTGACGATCGGTCCCAGGGGCCGCAACGTCGTCCTGGACAAGAAGTTCGGTCCTCCGACGATCACGAACGACGGCGTGACGATCGCCAAGGAGATAGAGCTCAGCAACCCCTACGAAAACCTGGGCGCCCAGCTCGCCAAGGAGGTCGCCACCAAGACCAACGACATCGCCGGCGACGGCACCACCACCGCGACCGTGCTGGCCCAGGCGATGGTCCGCGAGGGCCTGCGCAACGTGGCCGCCGGCGCCAACCCCAATGCCCTCAAGCGGGGCATCGACGCGGCCGCCAAGGCGGTCAACGACGCCCTGCTCGACAAGGCGACCGAGGTCGTCGACCGCGCCGATATCGCCCACGTGGCGACCATCTCCGCGCAGGACGCCGCGATCGGGGAGCTGATCGCCGAGGCGATGGAGAAGGTCGGCCGGACCGGTGTGATCACCGTCGAGGACGGCTCCACGCTGGCGACCGAGCTTGAGGTCACCGAGGGCATGCAGTTCGACAAGGGCTTCATCTCCCCGCACTTCATGACCGACCCGGAGAGCGGCGAGGCGGTCCTCGAAGACGCGTACATCCTGGTCACCACGCAGAAGATCAGCTCGATCGAGGAGCTGCTGCCGGTACTGGAGAAGGTGCTCCAGGACAGCAAGCCGCTGCTGATCGTGGCCGAGGACGTCGAGGGGCAGGCGCTGGCCACCCTCGTGGTCAACGCGATCCGCAAGACCCTCAAGGTCGCCGCGGTCAAGGCGCCGGCGTTCGGCGACCGCCGCAAGGCGATGCTGCAGGACATCGCGGTACTCGCCGGTGGCGAGCTGATCGCCCCGGAGCTGGGGTACAAGCTGGAGTCGGTGACGGTGGACATGCTCGGCCGGGCCCGGCGGGTGGTGGTCGACAAGGACAACACCACGATCGTGGACGGCGCCGGCCGTCAGGAGGACGTCGCCGAGCGGGTCGAGCAGATCCGCAAGGAGGTCGAGGCGTCCGAGTCGGAGTGGGACCGGGACAAGCTCAACGAGCGGCTGGCCCGGCTCTCCGGCGGGATCGCGGTGATCAGGGTCGGCGCGGCCACCGAGATCGAGCTGCGCGAGAAGCGGCACCGCATCGAGGACGCCATCTCGGCCACCAAGGCGGCCGTCGAGGAGGGCATCATCCCCGGCGGCGGCGCGGCCCTGCTGCATGTCGCGTCGACCCTGGCGGACTCGCTCGGGCTGACCGGCGACGAGGCCACCGGCGTCTCGATCGTGGCCAAGTCGCTGGCGGAGCCGCTGCGCTGGATCGCCCAGAACGCCGGCCAGGACGGGTACGTCGTGGTCGAGCGGGTCCGGGGCGCCGGCTGGGGCGAAGGGCTGGACGCGGCGGTCGGCGAGTACACCGACCTGACCAAGCGCGGCATCGTGGACCCGGTGAAGGTGACCCGCAACGCGGTCGCCAACGCCGCGTCCATCGCCGGGCTCCTGCTCACCACCGAGACCCTGGTCGTCGAGAAGCCCGAGAGGGCGGAGCCGGCCGCGGCCGGCGGCCACGGGCACGGGCACGGCCACTCGCACGGCCCCGGCTTCTGAGCACACGGGTCGAGGGGCGGTACCCGCTTCGGGTACCGCCCGTCGCCGTCCCGAGATCTTGGACGCTGATACCCCCTCCAGCGGGTATTGAATTTGTAACCTCGATTCATGGGCAGTGATGTTGCGGGCCGCAGGCCGGTGCTGGATGTGTATGCGCGATTGAGCAGGGCGTACAACGGGGAGACTATCCAGGTTGATGACCAGGTGGAGGTGTGCCTGGAGGAGCTGGACGAGCGGGGCGCGGACGCGGGTGAGGTGTTCAAGGACAACTCGCTGTCGGCGTGGAAGCCCAACGTGGTCCGCAAGGATTGGGAGGCGTTGATGGGCCGGCTGGAGTCCGGCGCCTGCGATGGGGTGATCGTGTATGACCTGACCCGGTTCTCCCGCAAGATCCGGGAGGGGGAGCGGTTGGTGGAGTTGGCCGCGAAGGGGATCCGGGTGTGGTCGTTGTCGGGTGAGTATGACCTGGCCACGGCGGACGGGCGGCGGCATTTCCGGGAGGCGATGGTGGCGGCGGCCGGGGAGTCGGACAAGATCTCTGAGCGGGTGCGGCGGGGTAAGTTGCGTAAGGCGCGGCGGGGTAAGCCGTCCGGGGGTGCACGGGGTTATGCGATGCCGGGGTGGGCGGCGACGCCTGCGGGGTGGGAGCCGGGCGACGGGCGGGAGCGGGTGCCCGTGGAGCAGGTGGCGGCGGAGCGGGAGGTGGTGCGGGAGTGTTACCGGCGGCTGCTGGCCGGTGAGTCCCTGGGCAGCGTGGTCGCGGATCTGACCGCGCGCGGGGTGGTGACGGTGACCGGGCGCCGGTGGACCGCGCTGACGCTGCGGCAGACGCTGCGCCGGGCCGCCCTGGCGGGGTTGCGGGAGCACAACGGGGCGGTGGTGGGCACGCTGGCCGGGGTGGAGCCGGTGGTGGGCCGGGAGGAGTGGGAGCGGCTGTGCGCGCTGTTTGATGGGCGGCGGCGGGGCCGGCCGGCGGGTCGGGTGCATTGGGCATCCGGGTTGATGCGCTGCGGCCGGTGCGGGAGGCCGCTTGCGGGGATTTGGCGGCGGCACTACAGCCCGTACGCCGACGGGCAGGCCCTGCACGCCGGCCCCGGCGTGCCCCTGCTCATCGTTACCCGCATCGCCCGCGACGACAGCCGACCTCTGGCGGTGGAGGAGATCCGCACCCCGGCCGACGTCACCGAACTTGCCTACCCGTTGCCAGTCACCAAGGCGGCCAGTCCGCGCAACCCGACCAAGCCGGCGACGACAGCCGGCAAGGCGTCCCCGGCTGCACAAGTGGCCCACAAACGCACCACCGGCTGATAGGACGTTCCCGCACTCAGGCAGCCCGTGCCGCGGCGATGGTGGTCGCAGCGCCGACGCTGGTCACAAGGGTCACTCAGGGCGTGATTGCGGTTCCGCCGGGCGATGTCGGATCCATCGATGGCGCCGGTGGCCACGCGGCGCTCAGGCAGCGCGTGGACGGGAGATCGGGCTCCGGGGCGGGTCTCCATTGGTGTCTAGGCGGGCGGCAGCGAGCAGTTCGGCCAGCCGCCGCGCGGCGGCCGGGGTGATGCGGCCCAGCTCCACCACACCCGCACCGGCCACGGTGACATCCGCGTGCAGGTACGGAACCAGACCGGCCAACCCACAGGCGGCCAACTCTGCTGCCAGCAGCCGCGTCGCCTCGTAGGCCTCGCTCCACCCCGGCACGTACGGCACCCCCGGCTCCAGCGCGAACGCAGGCCGCATGTCGTCGTCTGCCCGGGGTTCCTGCTGCTCAGCCACCCGACCTAACCCTCCCCATTGCGTGTCCCGGGACAGCACGAATGCCCCGGTACCATCAGGTACCGGGGACCGCTGTCCCCAGCCGGGCCACCCCCAGCCTCCCCAGGTCGCGGGGTGGCCCGGCCCACACACCAGTGCGTGTGGGACCGAGTAGGTCAGGTCTGTTGGATCTCGTTGTCCTTCACCCGGTCGGCGACGAAGCCGCTGGTGAAGCGCACGGTGTAGCCGTCGCCGGACTCGGCCACGATCTCGCCCTGCTCGTCCTTCCACGCGGCGCCGCTGCTGCGCTGGATGGTGGTTACGGCCACCTTGACTCGTTGTCCCTTGCGATACGCGCCCAATCTGTTCTCCTCGGGTTGGTTGGGCCGGCCTGTCGTGGCCGGCTGGTGTTGGTCATCGGCGCCGTGACCGGTGGTGTTGACCGGACGGCGCCCGTCTGTTCCTGCGGGGATGCTGGTTCGGGCGAGTTGCACGATCGCGGTGGCGCCGAGCATGGCCGCCGCGCGGCGGTCCTGGCTGACCAGGGTCAGCCACACCTCGGCCACGGCTTCAACCTCGCTGGGCAACTCGGCCAGCAGCACCCGCACCGTCGGCAAGAAGGCCGCCAGGGTCTCGCGCATCGCCTGGTAGTCCTGTTCGGCCGCCGCGATCACGTGCGCGGGTGCCGGCTGGCGGGTCATGACGGCACCGCCAGTGAGACCAGTGGGGTCGCGTCGCGGGTGAGCCGTAGCGCGGTCGCTACCGCCGCCGCGATCGGCAGGCCGGTGGCATGCTCGACCCAGAGCCACTGTCCGTTGGGGTTGATCTCCAGGAACCACCAGCAACCGGACTGGTCGATGGCGAAGTCCAGCCCGGCGCAGCGCAGCCGCAGCAGGGCCATCAGCCGCCGGACCGGTCCGGCGACCTGCACCGGGGTTTCCAGCGTCTGGTAGCGGCAGGCGTCGGGGTCGCGGCGCCAGTCCAGATGCGGCGATTCGATGAGCGCGGCGAACATGGTGCCGTCGACCACGGTCAGGCGCACGTGCCGCCGGGTGGTGATGCGTTGCTGGGTCAGGTGCACCGCCCGGTCCCAGCCGGAGCGGTCGTGCTCGTCGACCAGGCCGGCGGCGAAGCGGGACATCGGCTTGACCACCACGCCACCGTGTAGCCGGGCGGCCATCGCGGCGGCCACTGGCCGCACCGTGGAGATCATCGTTTCCGGCACGAACAGTCCGCAGCGGCTGGCGGTCACCAACTGGTAGGGCTTGAACTCGGCGATTGCCATGTCGGCCGGATGGTTCAGGTACGGCAGCCCGGCCAGGATGCCGCCGACCCCGGCGCGCATCTCGGCGGCGTTCCGCTCGTCGGCGGCCTGGAACTGCGACGGGCGCCGATGCCACACCCCGACGATGCGGTCCAGGCTGACCCCGGCCACGTCGCCGGTGACCGCGCCCCCGTTCAGATGAGCGGTCACCGGCGCCGTCAACGCCCCCAACGCGGCCGTGTCGACCCGACGCACCTGCACCCCGGCAGCGTCCAGATGCGCCTGCACCGCGTCGGCGTGCACGTCCGTCGGGTGGGTGAGGATGAGCACCGCCGGGTCACCCATCGGCCTGCCCCGGCCGTGCCGGCTGCTCGTCGTCCGCGTCGGGCACGTACAGGTACCAGACCCCATCGCGGTGGAACGCCTGAAACTGGCCCCTGGTGAGCGTGACGTACCGCTGGGCCGTGGCCTGGTCCATCGGCCCGGACGCCGGCTGAGGATGGTCGTCACCCTCGCCCTCCTGGCCGTTGCTGTCGTTGCTCATCTCACCCGAATCCATCAGGACATCAATCGTCGGTGCGCCACTGGCCCGAACCCAGGTCGGTCAGGCTGGTACGGCTGGCCATCGCCGCGATATCAACCGGATACAGCCCGATCACGTCGGCCTCGTCCACAAACGAAGCGCTGCCAGCCCCTGCCTCGTCGTTGACCTCGTGCCCCATCCACAGACTCCCTTCCTTGAGGTTTCGCGTTACGGGGGCATGTCCCGGCACGCCACTTCCTGACACGCAGCCAGATCGGTATGAATCGGCCCCGTCCCGGTGGCACCGAGCAGCCCCAGCCAGGACTCAGCCCAGCAACCTGCTATGAATGCGGCGAGCGCCGATCAACTCGGGCCGCGTCGCGCCAGGCTGGCGACGCGGAAGTCGAAGTGTCCGCGAAAAGATCGACACGGCGGTCTCCCGCCGCCAGCACGGACCCAACGTCCCGCACGCCAAACAGCGGCCGGTGGCGCTGGATGTAATGTGCGTATCCAGTACCCGCTGTGCGGCGGTCAACTGCTCGTCGGCCGTCCCGGCGTAATACGTCGTCGCCGTCATGCCGCTGGTCTTCCCTTCCCTCGCCACATCACAGCCTCGGTGCCGTGTTGGCCGGGCACGCCGCGACGCTTTCACGCCTTTTGCGGCGTGCCCGACCCGTCACCCGGCAACGCGGACCGGTTGTCACGCACTGCCGGGGAGTTCATGCTTCGGTCAGCGTGGATGCGCTGAGAAGTACCCGCCGAAGGTGGCGACGGCGGTCACCGAAGCCGTTGCGCGCGTGCATGATTCGCCAGTTGTCCCAGATGAGCACGGCGTTGCGTTCAATGCGAACCGCGACTTTGTTCCTGTCGAAGAACTCTTGGCCGCCGTCGACATAGCGCGGAAGGAGGCCATCGTCTACGCGCACGATGTCCTGCTTCGAGTAGCGCATGACGAGTCCGTCCGGGTGCGATTCGAGAATGGGATGGCGGGCACACATCCGAATCCCGCGCTTAGCAAGACTCGGGCTTGACCGCCATTCGTATACGCGAGAGCGCATTAGTTCCTGATCAGGTACGGAGAACTGCTGAATGAAGTGGTACCCATCCGCGAGAGTTGTTTCTCCGCCCGGCCCCTCCGCCGGTTGAACGCACCACAGCGCAACATACCGGGGCGGCAACCCGTCGAACTCGTACGACTCTGTGTGCGGTGTCAGTTCGCGGGTGTTGGAAGCGGAGTAAACGTCGTTTCCGATATCCGGTGCAGGCTGTACGTCTCGGATTAGCGCACCGTTGTACTGTTCCATCGGCTCGCCGAGACGGGAAAGTTCCGAGAGGTAGTCGAAACCATCGACGACACCGGTCACGTAGACATAACCGTCGGCCGCCAGTAATTGGCGAACTAGCGCCAAGGTCTCGGTGTCAAGGCATTTCTCGGCGTCAGCGATCGTGTTGGGCGGATTGCTCATCGCGTATGCTCCCTCCGTGCCGAGGCCGCATGGAGGGCGGCGATGACCGCAGACGCGTGTGGCAAAATCTCGCCAGAAACGGGGGGTACGATCCAGCATGTGACATCCGGCATAGTGGGCGTTGCACTTTGTAGTATGACGCCGGAGAGTTCTGGAAGGTCGGGCGCGGGCGAGTTTGAGCGAAACGGGGAGGAGCCTTGAAACTCCGCTACAGAGCCGAAACGGACCACGAACACCATGTTTTCGGCGATCTGAGCTATCGGTGGAACGGGGCCGCCCATGCGAGCAAGCTCATCAAAGACACCGCAACATGCGTCGATAGGTACCGTGATCAGGTCGCATTCCAGTGCGGCGGGAGGAGCGGCCGGAGCTGGAGCGTCCCCGGCCACAGGGAGAGACATTGGCGGGCTTTCCCGATCGACCCCGGCATTACCCGGGACGCTCGTGGCTGTCATGGTTGGATCACCTCCGGTCGCATGCGTCTACGATCAGTGAACCGGGCTGGGCGCACGGTTGGTAGGCTCGGTAAGCAGGGGATGCGTTGAACGTGTTGAACGCCCCAACCAGGGAGGGCCAGCGATGAGCCGCGCAGGTAGACGGCGCAACGAGCGGCTGGCCGCCATTGTTGAGGAATGCAAGTGGACCTATGAGGCTTGCGCCAACGCGGTCCGCGCCGTGGCGAAGGAGAGCAGTGACGACTTACAGTCGCTGAGCCGGTCTCACGTAGCGCATTGGATCTCTGGCGTGCGGCCCAGCGGGTCAACGCCGTTGTACCTGGTGGAGGCCGTCGCACGCCGACTCGGGCGTCTGGTCACTCTGGGTGACTTGGGGCTACGTTCGGGGGATGAGCCCAGACCTGAGTCAACCGATCTTGATTGGGACCATGACCCTGTAACCGATCTTGTCATGGTTGGGAGGGCGGACTTGGAGCGGCGCGACCTGGCGAAGACGGCGTTGTACTCGCTCGCAGCCCTTGCTGTGCCGTTGGGCGATTGGGCGGAGATCGCCGAGCGGGGTAGGCGGGCGCGCAGGTCCGGCGGGGCGCGTGTCGGCTCCGGCGAGGTTGATGCCGTGCGGCACATGATCTCCACTTTCTCTCAGGCGGACGAACGGTTCGGTGGCGGACATGCCCGGCTTGCGGTGGTGGCTTACCTGACTACTGACGTTGCGGGCTACTTGCGGAGCTCGTTCGGCTCGGATGCCGACCGGCGTGCGATGTTCAGTGCCGCCGCAGAACTTACGTATCTGGTGGGCTGGAAGGCATTTGACTCCGGCGAGCAGGGAATCGCGCAAAGGTATTATCTCCGAGCACTGCGACTTGCAAATGAGGCCGACGACGGTGCGTTCGGCGGCTTTGTATTGCGTGCAATGGCACATCAAGCCGTCGACCTTGGGCATGGTCAAGCGTGCGCACAATTGGCAGAGTCGGCCCTTGAGTGGTCCCGCAAGAACGCGGCGCCCGGGGCGTCCGCTTTGTTTACGGTGGTTAAGGCTCGCGGATATGCGGCGGGGCACGAAAAGGCCGCAACCAATACGACCCTTCAGGCGGCGGAACGGCTGCTTAGCAAAGTCGATTGGAGCATAGAGCCCGTCTGGATACACCGCATGGGATTCGGCGAACCATCGCTTGCAAACCAGACCGCTCAGGCTCTCCGCGACCTTCGCGATTATCCGGAATCGGAGCGACAGTTTAAGCGGTCCACAGCCACTCGCGACGGTGCAACGCACCGTCGTATTCATGCGCTGACCTTGGCGAATCTCGCCGACATTCAATACATACGAGGAGAACTGGCCGAGGCATGCAGAAGTTGGTCGAGGTCGCTGGACACAATGGCGGGACTGAAATCGGCGCGAGCTAATCAGGCCGTTCTGAACCTACGTCGGCGCCTAGGATCGCTTGGCCCCCGTCAGCCCGCTTTTGCCCGAGCGCTCGATCAGCGAGCAGCCAGCATACTGGGCGAAAATGACGTCCGATAATCTCGTCCCACGTGCGCTTGCCCTAGGAGAAAGAGTCGAAGAACCCGATTTACGACCCGGGAGGTAATGCGTGTCGCACGAAATTGTTAACGGCGCTGGAATGCCGCGTGCGCTAGGGCCGTATTCGCCAGTGGTCCGTGTCGGAAATCTACTATTCCTATCGGCGCAGACGGGCGTGGACCAATCGACCAATGCAGTACCTGAAGGCGGCTTCGAGAGCGAGTGTCGGCAAGCGTTCGAGAACATGGGACAGGCGTTGCGAGTCGCTGGATCCGACCTTGCGCATGTGGTGAAGACAACCATCTTCTACGCCGACCTTGACGATCTCCCCATTCTGAACAAGGTCTATGCCAGCGTATTCCCCACCGACCCTCCCGCCAGGTCAGCCGCAATCGTCGGACTCGCCGGAGGTAGGCGAATCTCAGTCGACGCGATTGCCGTTATCCCCTGAAGAAACCACGGGTACCTCCAACGCGGCTAGCTCGGACCGCGCAGCCGCCTAGGACTACTGAGATTCGACGAGCATCGGGGCTTGCACGGAGAGGGATTCCTGCCTTCGCATCTATGCCAACGGCCGCTGACTTATCCAACTGGCGGCAAGCTCTACAAGCAACTGGGACGATGCCTCGGCAAGCTCGACTACCCAGGCGCAAGCAATCATTGCGTCCTTATCGGACTTGAACGAGGGTACAGAACTCCATTGAACACTCCGGGCGTCATCGCCCGCGACGCGATGTGACGCCAAGAGCGATCGAGCGGTAGGGCGCGCAAACTGGCTAAGTTCTTTGTAGATCGGCTTGAATCCTGGGAACCGCTTCTTGGCATGATTCACCAACTTCCCGACTGGGACAGCGGGACTATCGGTATTCCAGAATAGATTCATGCTGTCTGGCTTGTCTTTAACATACAGGATAGCGGCAGCATTCTCGGCATATGCCTTCAGAAGAGTAAAAGCTGCGTATGGGTTGTCAGCCTCTAGTGCCGTAACCGCAGCGTCATGGAAGCCTTGTGCTCTTGCTAAGAACCCAGAAAATACAAACAACCCTACGGTATAGTCAGTGGCTGACTCAAGTACATGTCGGCCGGCGGCCAGTAGATGACTACGAGCTGTTCGAGCCCGAATCAGACCACTGCTGCGATTTACAATCCCCAGGCGTGTCAACATATCCGGTTCATCCGATGGAGCCTGTCCGTCCTGAGGCCCAAGCAGCCCAGGCCCCGCGACCTCGCGCTCGTCTAACTCGGCTGGGCCGAGATGGCGAAATGTCTCCGCGCTCTCGTCGAACGCGAAGGTTCCGGTGGCTGCCGTATGAAGCAACTCCGCCGCACGTTCGGTAGCCAGTTGTGCCATATCAGCGTTGTCTGTTGCCAGGTGAAGTTTGAGAATCCTGCGCCCACTCTTCCTTTGCTTCGCGATGATATCGAACACCGTTGAGCGACCGGGCTTTAGGAATACCTTGACTGCGTCATACAAGCCTGAGGCAATCATGTTTAGCGCGATGCCAACGAGCCCGTCAGAGATGAACTCAATGATGACCTTAGCGTCCGGACCAAGCGCAAACTGGTAGAGGCGTTCTGCATAGGTGACTCCGACCGCTTGAAGCTGCTGCGATGCCCGAAGGATCGTGGCGTCATCGTAGTAGCCGGCATCGCCGGCCACCACTACTTGTGGCTCTTCCTCACGCGGGATACCAGGTATTGGCCTGGTAAGCGAAAACGACATACCTCCAGGCGCGCCCAATGCATCGCGCTCTGCTTCATAGGTTGCCCAGTCGTCTGCATCGGTATCGAACTCAGCCCAGACGGCGAAATGGCCATCCTCCAAGCGTTCGACGCCGGCCTCGACGTTGCTTGCGTCCAACGGACGAGTGATGTCGTGGCCAAAGTGCATCGGGATTAACCCAGTCGCGATGGCCGCTGCAAGCCGATTTACATCCTCTTCATCCAGTTTGAATCCACCGTATGCCGCGATCGGATGAGTCGTCGCAATTCGGGCGCTAACCCTGACAGTTCCCATACACATAGGATCGCATAGCTCCGTCAAGCTGTGGCAGAACCGTGGCAGCGGGTAATTACCCGAGCAACTGACGGTGGCGAGATGTAGCAGCGCTTGTAGTAACGTCGAGCGACGACGACGGCTCTTGGCGGTCCTGACGCAGGTGCATGTCGCACGTGGCCCCGCTCCGGCGCAGCAACAGTAGATGCGATGCTCGATCCTCACCCACCCCCGTCCCTCCTGGCCATAGGTCGACCGAGTGGCCGTCGGCCGGTAATGTCAGGCTCCGTGAATCGAGAAGAAGCGCGTCAGAGGGCGTGGCTGCTATTTCGCAGCCTTGAAAGGATTGCGGAACGGGACCCGGAGCAAGAGGTTCGCGGCATGGCCGTGCCGGTACTCGACGCCTGCCTCCGGGCGTTCAGAGAGCATGTTCCAGACGACCCGATCGTCTCGGCGATTCAGGACGTAATGTCGCCAGAGGCTATCTCGGACGGCTTCGTCAGGGCTGTCGATGCTGCCCTTGTGGCCGGGCAGCTTGCCGCAGCACTTGGACCCGAACGCCGGACGCCTGCGCCGACGTGGGCGCGTTAACGGGAGTACAGCACAGAAGTACGGCAACCCAAACCGCCGTAGCAGACTGTCGACAAACTCGCCGTACGTTCTGACCTCGCCATCAACCGGTCGTAGCTTCACCACCACTAGCTGCCGCAGAAGAGGTCAGCGGGCCAAGAGCGTCCTCGCCGGACGGGCAGGCTCCGGGATGGCAAGATCGGGACTGTTCGGGTGGTCGTGGCGCCATCCCGTCGCCTACCCGGAGGCGTACCCGGAACCTCCCGGCGCCCCAAGGGCTCGCTTCGTTCGGCCTACGGCACACCCTTTCCGGCCCGGGGAGAACCCGAGTACGGGCAAAGCCTAGGCGACGGGATGGCTTGAGCGCCTGAATGACTAACTGCGTGACTACGGATGCGCACAGCCGCGTACGTCTGCGGACGCTCGCGGACCGTTGTCGCATGTGGGGCGGGACGCAGCAGCAGGTCAACTGACGCTGATCATGCGTTCACACCGAAGCGATCACTCGGACGCGCCGTACCGGTCGCGGCCCGCTGGCATGCCTTTCCTACCGCACCGGCGTGTCGCACCGCTGTGTCGCACCGCTCAGCTGCCGATTCCGTCTCTTCAGGATCAAGAGCGCCGCGCAAGCGCGGCGCACCGTGCGCGCTCGGCGCCGCACCAAGCGGAGGCGCTAACGAGCCCGACAAGCACTCGGGCGGTACCGCGCAGATGGCCAGCTGCGGTCGCCCGTCCTCTCCTCCCCGCCGTGATTGTCCAGCCGGACCGCCCGGCGTCAAGGGCGCTGCGCGATGGCCTAACGGCCACCCTTGACTCCGGTCGGGCCGGCTTGGATATGGCAGCGATGAGGCGATGCCGGAGGCGTGATGAGCGGCCGACATGATCGGCCAATACCACGCGCCGTTACCTGGCCGCCTACTTTCCGTCTTTGCGCACTGCGGCGGCAACCTGGAGGAGGAGCGCGACGAGTACCCAGAAGGGTTGCTCGATCAAGTCCGCGATGTCCGGACGGTAGACCTTGATCGTGATGTACCACGCCGCGGAGAGGTATAGAGCTAAGCCGATTGCCGGCCACTTGACCTTTGGATCTGCAAACCAGGTCAGGAGGGCTTGGGCCACATCAGCCCAGGCTTGAAGAAGCCCTCCCGGCTCGCTGGCGACAGTGTGCGGCGTATCAGTCATCCCCGACCGGGCAGTCCGTAGCACGGTATCCGCAGCTACAGTCAGCACCTCGTCGAAGCGCGACTGGTTGGCGTTCGCTGCCGCCATCTGCGCGATCGAAGACCGGACCGAGTCCACCCCCGCCACCGACGCCGCCATCTGCGCGATCGAAGACCGGACCGAGTCCACCCCCGCCACCGACGCCGCCATCTGCGCGATCGAAGACCGGACCGAGTCCACGGCTCCGAACCCACCGTCCTGGTCCGGACGCAGCGACGTGAACGCATCGACCAACGACCGTGGCGGCTTCGTAGACATACGTTCGATCATAGACGAGGCCACCCCTTCCCTGATCGACAGCCGCCAGGGCCACAAGATCGAACGCGCCGTTCGCGTGCCAGTGCCCCATGCCGCGAACGGTCGCCATTGGGCAGGAGCGGTCACAAGCGCGGCCAGCCCGACCAGGCGGTTCGGGTCATCGCGGCCAGTTGATCAACGTCTTCCAAACTGACTGTGCGATGGCGCATTACCCGACAACATGGCTCAGTACCGCGTGAATCGACGCGCCTCGCCAAATCGCGTATAGGCGGGAGCCTGCCGAAACGCGGACTTCGGGTTCGCCTCCCACCGCACCATAACTGGAGGTCTCGGGTTAGGGGTGTAGCCAGTCATGATCCTAACCGCTGATCTCAAGGTCTCCTCGTGTTCCTCCACGTACCGAGCAGCCTCGTGACGATACCCTCGGTGCTTGACGCGGTTACGATCCCTTCCAAGTTGCTTGCACTGATTTTCAAGCCGCGTCGGCAGCCGTGCTGCCGTGACCAGGCCGGGATATGACATATCCGCCGTGACTCCAGGGACAAGATCCAAGGCGAGATTCGTTATGAGGGAGTGCTGAGCCTCCAGGAAATCCGGCGGCGCGATCTCCCCCCGGAGCCAGGAGCTGTAGGCGGTCGTGAAGTCCTCCAAGTGTCGAACGACCACGTCAACCTTGCTCTTCGGCACCAGCTCTGCGGAGATCTGGTCAGCGATCGGCTCATCCGATCCAGACCACATGACATCTGCCAGCAGACGCAACGGTAGGCGCTTCTTCCGCCGGTGACGTTGCAGCAACGCCACCGCGCGCATCTCTAGATCAAGATCTCCAAGTGCCAGCGTCAACCGCTGCGGCCGGCCATCGAAGACCAGGTAGTACCGGACTCGGTGGTCCATCCGACCCTCTTCGTAGTAACTGAAGGTCAGTCGGTGCCGACCGCACGTACGACGGAGGATGCGGAAGCAATCGCGAACAAGATCGAGATCGTCTATGTGCACGTCGAACGGAAGATCCCAGCCAGCCACAGGTATCAGGTTACGGATCTGGCCCTCGTGACGGACGCGAAGCGCTCAGGACTGGCGGATTCCCTCCAGCTCTTCAACCCTCTCACCCAGGCCGTCGCCAGGCCGTCTGACGTCCACAAGCCGCCACCAACGTCCACCATCGACCACCGCTCCGAGCCCAGGTCAGGGGCAGGATCGACAATTCGTCCTGCCCCTTCCCGACCCGCGTGGCATTTCTGGCGCACCTGGCCGACTTGCAACGGCCGGGCTCAAGCGCCGATCTTGGTTACTAAAGAAACTCTTGACCCGAGGGGTGCAGGCGTCCAAGATCTCGGGGTCCGGGGGCCCCGGCGGTCCTTATCGTTCGGTTACGGCGCTACCCCGGGACCGTGGGCGGGGCGAGACTGGACATGTGGAGGAGCGCAGGCGGTGGCTCGGGCCGGTCGCGGGCGTGGTTGCGGCGGCCGTGGCGCTCGGGGTGGCCG